>PDWI01008598.1_pt1 | contig 11977 bp, 12 predicted proteins | sample 1430891 | NCBI WGS metagenome assembly PDWI01 (sample SAMN01162508, study PRJNA174530) | Oral metagenome, whole genome shotgun sequencing project. | biome: Marine environment; feature: Marine mammal; material: Swab sample of the gingival sulcus; isolation source: swab sample of gingival sulcus...
GACTCATCGCTCAAATGTTTCTTTACTGTCATTTTTGATAATTGTTAAAATTAAACTTTTATACTTCTAACAACTGTCAACTTTTTTCAGTACACTACATACTTTGCCGAAGCATTAGTATTACCAGATTGGTTGACTATAAGAAAATATGTTCCCCTCTCTCCTGCGAAAAGGTCTAGAGAACAACTCCTATCTTCTTTTGTATTATTTGCTTGTACGACAACTCTAATAACTGTTCTGTCTTGACTAACAATACATGTTAGCCAATCATCATAATAGTAATGACTTTCGCCATTCACTACTTTTTCTGGTAAGCTACCCCTACCAGCTTCTTCACTAACCTTTACTATTAATTTGGTGCTACCATTACCATCAGGACGAGCCTCTAAAAAATCTCTCACAGACTCACCTCCGTTATAATCAAAGGATAGATTATAACCAGATACAATATCTAAGTCAAGCTTATCTCTTTCAATATCTGCAGTTTCATTAATACAAGAACAGAGTAAGAACAGACATATTAAAAACTTAAAATATTTCATAGTATATTATTTTATTAAAAACGATAAGCAACACCTATGCTAATGTCTTGGTACGAACCAGGGCTGTTAAAGGCAAAGTCCATAAAGCCGTGCAAGGCTCTACAATCTTGAAACTCCTCCTCCTTGCAAGCTTTCTGCCCAAACTGGCGAGAATATCTTCCACCTAATTCGTAAAACAAGAACCAGCGGTCATTAGAAGAGATTGAGTGCATAAAACCTACGGTCAGCCCCAAGCCAGCATAGTATGGCTTTTGCTCATAACGATTTTTACCATAGTAAAATCCTACTACAGCTTTAGGTTGGAGATAGAAACTTTTAGCTTCGCCTTTCCATACGTGCCACTTGAGAGAACTATAAAAAGCTGTACTCTGATGACCTATCAGAGAGTAGTAAGAGTGATTTGTAACTTCTGTCTGCCAAGTCAACCTCGGATTAAGCGTATATTCCACCCCAAGGTTAAAACCGAGAAGGTAAGATTGTGGTTTAACTGTAATGAGCCAATCTCCAGCTTGAGGGTAATGATATTCCTCAACACTTTGAGCGTGAATATTACCAAATAAGGCAAAAAGTATTAATAACGATAAGTATAGTTTTCTCATTGTCTTTCATCTTTTTAGTGAAACAAATACAATCTCTATTCAAAGGTAATAAATTTCTCTAATAATTCAGCTCACTAGCTGTGAGAGGGGTAGTAATTTAGATATAAAAAGAGAGCTGTAACAGAAGTTACAGCTCTCTCCAATTAACAAAGTATAAATCTAAAAAAAAATTAATGTAATGAAACAGAAACTTAATTCATCTTAGATGATACAAAGATAAAACCCTTTTGGGGAAATTACAATAGACTAAAGAAAAATTCGATGGTATATTAAAAAATATAACTAAAAACTGAGAGCTATAACCGAAGTTACAGCTCTCGTTCTATTAACAAAGTCTTAACCCAAAAAAAATAAATGATTATGGTAAAAATCAATTAAAATTTATTTGGTACTAGCAAAGATAATCCTTTTTTAGGATATTTGCAATATCCTAGATTTAACTAGTCCCCAAAGACTTGATTGTGTTGCTCTTGTACTCGGATAAACGTTGTACGCTTAGATAGTTCTTTCAAGCAAGGAGCTCCAACATAAGTGCAAGTAGAACGGATACCACCCAAGATGTCTTTCACTGTAAATTCTACAGCTCCCTTGAATGGGACTTTAACCGTTTTACCTTCCGAAGCACGATATTCAGCTACTCCGCCTGAGTGCTTGTCCATAGCAGTCTTAGAACTCATTCCATAGAATAGACGATATTGCTTGCCGTCTTCTTCCACTAATTCGCCTCCGCTCTCTGTATGACCTGCTAGCATACCTCCAAGCATTACGAAGTCAGCACCTGCTCCAAAAGCTTTGGCTACGTCCCCAGGGATTTTGCAACCACCATCACCGATGATATGTCCACCTAAGCCATGAGCGGCATCAGCACATTCAATGATTGCTGAGAGCTGTGGATAGCCCACACCTGTCTTGACACGTGTCGTACAAACCGAACCTGGTCCGATACCCACCTTGATGATGTCAGCTCCCGAGAATAGTAATTCCTCTACCATCTCGCCAGTTACAACATTACCTGCTATAATGATTTTTGTTGGGTAGGTAGCACGCATTTTTCTAACAAAGTTCACAAAATGCTCTGAGTAACCATTAGCAACATCAATGCAGATGAATTCAATCTCTGGATGACGCTTGATAATTTCGGCTACTTTCTCTTCATCAGCCTGACCGATACCTGTGCTAAGAGCTATGTATTGAACAAATTCACTGTCTTTGTCAGCAAGGAATTTATCCCATTCTTCTATAGTATAATGCTTATGTACAGCAGTAATGATTTTGTCTTTAGCCAAAGCTTCTGCCATCTCGAACGTCCCAACAGTATCCATATTAGCTGCGATGATAGGCACTCCTGTCCACACTTTCTGTGTATGACGGAACTTAAATGTTCTCTCTAGGTTTACCTGAGAACGTGATTTAAGAGCCGAACGCTTTGGACGAAACATCACATCTTTGAAGCCTAACTTCAATTCATTTTCTATACGCATAGTAATAAGTTTATTAAATTAAAACAATGTAAAACACAAACTTAACAAAGGTAATAAATAAATTGCGTAAAAACTATGTTTGAGCAGAGCTTTGAGTCTTCTAAGCGAGATTTTCAGCTCAATATCTTAGCTTTTCTCAATAAATATTCAGCTCAAAGTATTTATATTCTCCATAAAATACTTACTTTTGAGCTGTTATATGATTATTTACTTAAAATTAAAACATTATGAACGAAGAAAATCAAGACATTAAAATCGAACTATCAGACGAAATAGAAGCAGGAGTGTACAGCAATCTTGCCGTAGTGATGCATTCACAGAGCGAATTTGTGATGGACTTTGTGCACCTATTGCCTAATACACCAAAGGCAAAAGTTAAGAGCCGTGTCATCCTTTCGCCAGACAATATGAAGCGTCTGATGTATAGCATCCAAGCTAATGTAGAGAAGTTCGAGAACGAATTTGGCACAATTAAATTGCCAGAGATGGACTACGACGAATTAGACATTAACAAGATTACCCCTACAGGAGAAGCTTAGCCTATGCCTCGTTTGATGATTGAGGGTTCTATTCCCTATATGCGTGATCTGAAAGCCTTGGAGCTTTTTGACGAAGTCCAGTATATCCACAATGCTGAGCTGAAGAATGAACATCTAAGTCAGACTGATGCAATGATTGTCAGAAGTATTACGCGTTGCAATGCTGAGCTTCTGCAAGATACGCCAGTGCAGTTCATCGCTACAGCAACGGCAGGATTTGACCATATCTCTACGGATTATTGCCAAGAGCATAACATTACTTGGACGACGGCAAAAGGCTGTAACGCAACAGCGGTAGCTCAATACGTTTGGGCAGCCCTCTCTCATCTTTCTATCAAAGACGACTGGCAGTTTGCCGATAAGACCATAGGTATCATAGGTGTAGGCTGTGTAGGCAAAGAAGTGGAACGTATCGCAAGAGCTGTAGGGATGAATGTGCTGCTCAATGACCCTATCCGTGCCGAACATGAAGGGGTAGAAGCTTTCGTTTCGCTAGAAGAGATACAAGCCAAGGCAGACATCATCACGCTACACGTACCATTGACCAAGGAAGGCAACTATCCAACTTATCATCTTGTCGATGACGACTTCCTCAAGGCTTGCCAAAAGCCAATCATCCTCATCAACGCTTGTCGTGGAGCTGTAACAGACAGCTCTGCCCTCATCACAGCCAAAGATAATAAGTCAATATCAAGATTAGTCATTGACTGCTGGGAGCACGAGCCAAACATCAATCAAGACTTAGTGGCTTTAGCCGAACTCGTTTCGCCTCATATTGCAGGTTTCTCTGCCGAAGGTAAGTTCCGTGGTGCAAGGATGTCGCTAGATGCAATCTTGAAGCATTTTGGCTTAACTGCCGAAGGTGTCTATGATACTTCTTCTGTCCTTGGCGAAGTGCCAGATAAATGTATCAAGCTAGACAATGAGGATAAGCACTATTATGCTAAAGCCTTGTTGCACACACTTGACCCGCTCAAGATAGATGGTTTATTACGTCAAGCTCCGCAATCATTCGAAGCTATTCGCAAAGGCTACATCTATCCTCGTGAGATGGAAGCTTATATAGTAGAAGGAGCAACAGCCGAACAAGTCCAAGTTCTCAAAAAAATCGGTTTTCAATAAGTCGGTGCGACCGACAGCATGTTCTGAACCAAGCTATAGAGACAAGGTAACGAATTCCCCTCCGTTGTAGGGGCGAGTTATAATCTTTATGATTTAATTAAAACGCCTTTTTTTCAGTTGTTTAGAGAATAAGTTTTAATGTTAAAAAGTTTGAGCTCGCAATTTCAAAATTGCGAGCTCAATTTTTTGAAAACTCAGCTCAATCTCTGAGACTTCTCAGCTCAAACTTTTTTATTTTCAGCTTAATCTCACGAGCCGTGAGGAGTGGTCTTGGCTCACGACCTCAAACTATTTAATATAAAAAGAGTAAATCTTAAAGATCTGAACTATAGGCGTTTTTAATTCCTACCTACCTGTCGTTCTATGAGGTGTACTGCCAGCTCACGACCAAATTAGCAATAAAAAGATTGAGCTGAGAAGTTAGGTTTATTAAGATAATATCTTACTATAGCTCCCTAAGACTTGCTCTCGGTCGTACCGCCTACGTGGGTTTGAAATAGCAAGTTTATTTTAAGTATAAGAATAAAAATAGATAGGGCTACACCTTGATGGTGTAGCCCTATGCGTATAAATTTAATATTTACTCAGTCTTACTTGATGCCTAGACCTTTCTTTACTTTGTCTGTTAGGTTGATGGCGTCTTGTCCTAAGTGTAACATCACACCAGCTTCCATTACATAAGTGCATTTCTCAGCATCAGCAACACGCTTAATCTCCTTCAATAACTTTTGTTGGATTGGTTGCAAGAGTTTTTGTTGCTCCTCTTGTAGCTGTCCTTGCATAGCTTGGTAAGACTGTTGGATACGTTGTTGGATATCCTGAAGCTCTTGCTGACGACGTTTCTTGATAGCGTCAAGCATTGTCTTCTCTTCCTTGATGAATGCTTCTGTCTTCTTTTGCAATTCAGTCTCCATTCCTTTAAGGTCGGCTGTGTAAGTCTTTGTTAGCTCTTCAATTTTCTTTTGAGCAGCCTTAAATTCCTTCATCTCAGTCATAATTTGTTGCGAATTCACAACAGCAATCTTTTGCTGAGCCATAGCTGTTAGTGGTAACAGCAGTAATAGAGACAATAATAGTTTTCTCATAATTCTTTTTCTACTTTAATTAATATTTATTTCTTGTTTAATTTTATTCAAATCCCATTTCACTAAGGACAAGCTTGCTGACATCTACCGCTGGGTCTGCATAGACGATCTTGCTTGTCTCCTTGTCAAAGATTAATTGATAGCCTCTCTTCTGTGCTAATGTCTTGAGACTATTCCACACCTCTTGACGGATAGGCTTCATTAGCTCCTCACGCTTCTTGAATAGTTCTCCCTTTGGACCAAAATATTTGTGTTTTAGGTCATAGGCAGCCTTCTCTTTAGCCATTATCAGCTCTTCACGTTCTTGCTTCTGAGCATCAGAGAGGAAAACTTGTTCCTTCTTGTATTTATTAAAGAGTTGCTCTGCCTCTTTGTCAAGGCTCTTAACTTCCTTTTGCCACTTAGCCGTCAAGCCCTCTAGCTGTTTATTGAGGATCTGATAGGCTGGCACTTTGTCCAGAATATACTGCATATCCACTAGAGCCACCTTCTGAGCTGATAAGCTCACTAGCGAAGAGGCTAGGACAAGCATACAAATTAAAATCTTTTTCATAATCTTAATGTATTTTAGTTAAATATCTCGTCCCAGTACGAAGTGTACGTTGCTACCGCCACGCTCACGAGTGAACGGATTTGGGTGGTCGAAACCATAAGCCCAGTCAATACCGAGCAAGCCAATCATTGGTAACATAATACGCACACCTACACCTGCCGAACGTTTAATGTCAAACGGATTATAATCACTTATATTGCTCCAAGCGTTACCTGCTTCAAGGAAGCCAAGCACCCATACTGTCGTTGATTGTTCGAAGATAAGTGGGTAACGTAGCTCCATTCCTGTACGGAAATAAGCATAAGCATAGTCGTAGCTAGCTCCTGCAATAGAACCATTGCGGTAACCTCTCAGACCTATTGTCTCGTTCATATAGCCACCCATACCACCAGACATCATATCACCTCCCATATAGTATGTCCCAAATGGCGAACGACGATACTTATTATAAGAGCCGATGATACCACCATCAAGCTTAGCCATAAGCACTGGTGTACGTTTCACGGTCATTGGGTTCATCAATGGTAAGTAGATCTTACCAGAATAACGCCACTTATGATACTCAAGGAACTTGTATCGCTCGGCACTTGTCATTAATGGTGATGAGTAATCTTTCTTATCAAATAGTGAATAAGGAGGTGTTAATTCCACAGATAGATTAAACTCCGAGCCACGACGTGTATAGACTGGGTTGTCTATCGAGCGACGTTCTAGTGAAAGACTCAAGCTAATGTCGTTAGCTCGTCCGTGGTGGAAGTTACCAAAGGTGCTATAGATCCAGTTGTTCAACTTATAGTGAGTATAGTTGAACGACGCATACACTTGAAACCAGTTGTCAGGCCAGCTCAAGCGACGACCATTACCAATAGAGAAGCGGAACATTGTCAAGCTCTTGTCTGCGTCATAAGCACTCTCATAGATGCCACTTTGACCATAACCCATTCCGCCTCCATAGCCATAAGGGTTATATCCACCTCCCATCATTCCATAACGACCACCATAACCGCCATAGCCATAACCTCCCATCATATAAGGATTGTTTGCCATCATATCACGCATTTGGCTAGAGTAATATTGTTGGTCAATAGCTGTTGTATGAGAATAGGACGCGCTTACTGTGAATAGGTTAGGACGCTTACCTCCAAACCAAGGATCACTAAAAGATACACTTACTTGGTTGTAATAACGAGCGTTAGTCTGAGCATTAATTGAGAGCTTTTGGTTATCCCCTTGAGGAATAAAGCCCTTGTACATACTCGGATTGAATAAGTTCTTGATTGAGAAGTTAGAGAATGTAAAGCCAACTGTACCAATCAGACCTGTCTGGCTCCAACCGATAGACATATTAAGTTGGTCGTTACTCTTTGGTACTAGGTTGTATTCAATATCAACAGTACCATTCTGAGGGTCAGGGATAGGCTTTGGTAATGACTTTTCGCCATCAAACAAGCCAATCTGATGAATTAGACGCAATGAATTCATCAAGTCTTCACGACTGAATAGCGTACCAGGTTTGGTATAAAGTTCACGACGGATGACGTCTTCATAAACAATGTTATTACCATTGATAATGATTTTATTGACCGTTGCTTGTGTGCCTTCGTTGATACGAACATCTAGCGAAACAGAATCTCCTTCTACTCTCGTCTCCACAGGGTCAACCATAGCGAAGATGTAACCATTATTATAGTACAAGTTTGTCACAGCATCGTCATCAGTTGTTAGACGCTCCTCTAGATGCTTCATATTATAGATGTCGCCCTTCTTAATACCCAAAACACGTTCAAGGTCTTCACTTGCATACTTTGTATTACCAATGAAACGTAAGTCTTTAATATGGTACTTCTGTCCTTCGTAAATCTTGATATATAGGTTAACGTTACGAGAGTCTCCCCCAACAGGAGCTATGCTGTCATACAAAATCTCTGCATCACGATAGCCTTCTTCTTGATAACGAGAGATAATAGCTTTCAAGTCCTTACGATAGTCCTCATCAACAAGCTTCTTAGAGCTGAATATTTCTAGGAATGATGGGATAAGGCGTTTGAATGAGAAGACTTCGTTAGTATTCTCCATAGCACGGCGAAGTTGATTACTCGTCAGAACTTTATTACCCTCAAAGAAAATATTCTCAATCTTCGTTTTACCGCTCTTGTCAATGTCGATGATTAGATTAACATAGTTCTTCTCATTCTGTTCTGGTACTTGAGTAATCGTCATCTTCATTTCACGATAGCCCTCAGCGTCGTAATAACGTTTCACTAGCTGACGAGTACGCTCTAGGATGTTTGGCGAAATCTGTTGCCCTTTCCTCAGTCCTACTTTCTTCTCAAGTTCTTCTCTATCACTGCTACCAATACCTGTAAACGTTACAGTCTTGATACGAGGGTTTTCTACTAGGTAAATCTCTACCCACACGTAGTCTCCTACATATTTAGCAATCTTAACTTTTACATCAGAGAAGAAACCATACTGCATATAACGTTTTACAACGTTTGTCAAGGCAACCCCCGGAACTTCTATCTTGTCACCCACAGAGAGAGACGAAATGCTTTTAAGCACAAAGTTATCATAGCTTGGAGCTCCATAAACCTTAACGTCGGCAATTGTCTTGACCACGGGGTGCATATAGCTCACTTCAGGCTTCAAGACCTGCTTGCCTTTGATTCTTAGCGTGTCAGTCTTGGTAATTGTCTTGCTAGTCTGTGCTGTAGCAATAGTGATATTTAGCCCCAATGTTGCTAGGAGCAATAGCAATAATCTATATGTTTTCGTCAAATACATCTTATTCTAATTCTATTTGTTCGCTTGTCTTTCCGAATCGGCGTTCTCTGGTGCTGTAGTCGTTGAGTGCATCTAGCAGAGCTTCACGACCGAAGTCTGGCCAATAGAGGTCAGTGAAATAAAGTTCGGCATAAGCTGACTGCCACAGAAGGAAGTTGCTGATACGTGCTTCTCCTCCTGTACGGATCATCAAATCTAATTCAGGCAAGCCTTTAGTATCTAATGTTTGTGAGATAAAGTCTTCGTTGATGTCTTCGACTGAAGTATTAGATTGTACTAGCTGGCGAGCCATACGCACTAGCTCATCACGTGACGAATAGCTCAAGGCTAGCACGAGGGTAATACGTGAATTACCGCTCAATTCCTCAATACAATTAGCCAATGACACACGTGCTTTCTCTGGCAGACGACTAAGGTCGCCAATAGCTTGCAGACGCACGCCTTCTTTATCTAGATCTGGTGTCTCTACTTGGATGGCGTGGACGAGCAGTTCCATAAGTGCGTCCACTTCTTCCTGAGGACGATTCCAGTTTTCTGTACTGAAGGCATAGACTGTCAGCACTTCTACGCCAAACTCGGCAGCTGCTCGCAATGTCTCCCTCAAAGAGTCTTGTCCTTTGATATGACCTTCTGAACGAGGTAAGCCTCTTTGTTTCGCCCAACGTCCATTACCATCCATAATGATAGCGACGTGGCGAGGCACTCTATCTTTGTGGAGCAACACTTTCTCCTCGGTTTGAACCACCATTTCTTTATCTAACATATTCTTTATCTCTATTCAAATATAGCATTTCTCAACTATATAACAAAATTCCCACGGTGCGATCTGCACGGGGAGTTGTGAACCTTTAATTCTTAATTACTGATCCACACACTGCCTGTGCGGCTCGCACCTCTTGGGATTTCCGCACAGCTATACTCGCAATGCTCCCCAAAAGCATAAGCTATCGTCAAGCACACACGATAATAAGCATCTTTATTCTTCAGCCAATCAGCTTTGAGCTGATAAGGATTGTTCAGTCGCTCACTGCCTTTATCCAAGGCGTCCAACTTATCCGTCAGACTATACTGATATTGACAGCTCATCGCCACCGAAAGCCTATCCGTAAAGCGATATTTCACACCTAGCCCCAGCAAGGTATTTGGAGCGTAAGCACAAGCCTTACCTTTTACCGCCACCGTCATTCCTCCACCTAATAATATATATGGTGTAAAACTTGAGGTGTTGAGGTAACGGAACTTATTACTCCACGGCAGAAAGTTAAACTCCAAGCCAAAGTTCATATTAGCTAGATGACTTGAGAAGGACAAGTCCGTCATTCCTGCGGGGAATATGTTGTCAGCAAATTTCATCTTAGAGCCTATCCGCTGATAAGCTACCTCGCCCAGCAAAGAGCAACGGAAGTTAATGTTGTAACGAGTTAAGAGAGTTGCCGCTACATCTTGCTTAGCAATCAAGCCACGACGAGACAAATCCCCCTGATAAGCTCCTATGCCAATCCCTCCGCCAAAGTCATAAAGATATTGTTGAGCTGAGAGCTGTCCCACCGCCAAGGAATATATTGCCCCAAGGCTAATAATAAATATGAGTATGCTCCTTCTCATCTCGTCAATAGTCCTATGGTATCGCAAGGCTCACACACTTTTTACGGCAAAGCCTCCTAACTATTATCTATTACTTATTCTCAAAAGCAAGATTATAGACTGCCCCTTTCTTGCCATAGCTGTATAAGAAATAAGAGCCGTCTGACTTCTGCCATACTGCCAAAGACTTCATCTCAGCAAAAGCTGATTTATTAAAACCTTCGCCACAGATATAAGCCGTATCGTCTTGCCATTTGTCGGCATTACTATCAAATATAAAGCCTTGCAGACCTTGTTTGCCTAAGATCATTGTGTACAAATCTTTGCCTTTAGATAGGATTGCCAAACTTGTAACATCTTCCACCGCCTTTTTATCCGAAGCCAATGCCCAGTCTAAGCCATTAGTTGAAACATAAACAACTAAGTTGCCATTCTGCACAGCTACCATCTCTAGCATAGAACCATATTTGGCTGACTTTGTACTTCTTACATCATAAAGCGTAGGCATATCTGCTATCACTTCTAGCCCTAGATCAAGTTTTTTAGTTGTCAAGTTATAAGACGCATAACGCATCACGTCCTGATCTTTGACGATTAAGGCGAGGCTCACATCATCTTTTTTCGTGCGTGGAGCCAAGACTCCCAAAAGTGCCTCAGCTTTTATACCCGCAAGTTCCACCCAAGCATTCTGCTCCACCTCAAGGCGGTAGAGTGAACCGTCTTTGCTACGAGTGAAGACCTGACTCTCCCAAGTTCTTAGCTCAGTAAAGTAAGTGCCTTGAGCTACACCACTATAATCTATACCTTCAAATGAATTAGCTGGTGAGCTGTTGAAGATGTTGAACCCATTCTTAGCTTGATTGCCGTCTAAGGTCATCAATGCCATAAGCTCCTTGCCTGCCTTAGTGTAAGTGAAGCTTTGCAATCCGACAGAAGTTGCAGACTTATTTATATGTGTTAGCTCAGCCAGTGCAGTCCACTTCATAGCCGAAGGGTGCTTGAGTTTTTGATTAATTCTCAATTGATAGATATATTCTTTTGCTGGGTTCTGCTTATCCTGAACTTTCAGCTTGATTTGGCTGAGAGCCTCTGCTGTAAGATTTAACTTGCTCTCTGGATTTAGCTCCTTAAAGTTCTTGCCGTCCTCAGCGATAAGGACTTTATTGTCTTTTTCCTCAAGAGCCACATAGATTTGCACATTTTTCAATTCTGTGCCATAAGGAATGAATTTATCATTCTCTATAAGCCCTTCCGTGCTGTTCTTGATTGAGAAAAAGATATTATCTAGAGCGGGAACGTCCTTACTTGATAGCCTCAATCGGAGAATGTGCAAGTTTACATTATGCACATCTTGAATTTTAGGTTCGTCTTTCTTGCCTCCACACGAACTTAATCCTATAGCACTCATACTCAAAGCCATTGCTAAGGCTGAGTAAAGTATTTTGTTCCTCAATTTCATATTTTTACAATACTTATATACGTCTTCATAACGCTCTAACTAAGTTAAAAGTACTCAGTTAGAGGCACAATTTCTCACAAAGTTACGTTTTTTTTGTCAATTATCTTGTTATTACTCACTTAAATTCAAGCTGGTACATTCCAGTATCAAGTGCAACGCTTAGTCCAAATTTAGATAAAATTTTTCGAATGGCGTATAGAAATTAAGTTTTTTACGCGGTCTATTATTT
>PDWI01008600.1_pt1 | contig 11976 bp, 10 predicted proteins | sample 1430891 | NCBI WGS metagenome assembly PDWI01 (sample SAMN01162508, study PRJNA174530) | Oral metagenome, whole genome shotgun sequencing project. | biome: Marine environment; feature: Marine mammal; material: Swab sample of the gingival sulcus; isolation source: swab sample of gingival sulcus...
TTTGAAATTGAAGGAAAGATCCGTCGAGATTTTTGTATCAATGGCAAATACTATGACTCAATCATAATGGGTAAAATTATTGAATAACAGGACAAAATTCAAGTACATTATTAGGCGTATGTGAGTAGTATTTTTATACAAGACCTAACACAGTTTTATGCTATTTCGGAGCAGCTGCTTAAGTCAAAGTTTAAGTTATTTAAAAAATTTTAGTGTATATCCAAAAAATATCGTATATTTATCTACTACTGCTTATACATTTGCCGTTAGCAGTAATTTTGAAATAAATGACTAAATGATAAAATAAGATATAAATATTTTAAAAATCTTACTTCAAAAAAAAATGATAAATAAGGGTGGTTTCTATCATCAAACCCAAATAAAATTTAGCTTTAATACAAATAGGATAGAAGGTTCCAAATTATCAGAAGAACAAACAGGATATATTTATGAAACAAATACACTATTTACAGAAAATGGAACAGCAAATGTGAATGATATTCTTGAAACGATAAATCATTTCTCTTGTTTTGACTATATGCTTGATATAGCACAGGAGAAATTATCAGAAGAGCAAATAAAAAATTTCATCATCTATTAAAAATCAATACCGGCGATTCCAGAAAAAAATGGTTTAATCTTGGATCGTATAAATCAAGAGCTCATCTTGTTGTTAGAATTGGACCAAGTAAGAGAAATCTAAAAGAGGCACAAAAAAGAATAGAACTTAAAAACATTGGCAATATTGAATTTATAAAAGGTTCGTTTGAAGAACCGCATTATAAACAGCAAGTTGATAAAATTATCAGATCACTGGTTTTCCATCAAATGAATGTAAAGCATAAGAAAAAAGCACTAAACAGTGTAAAAAATTTATTAAAAAAAGACGGTTCGTTTATTTTATGCGATACACTAATCTTATTTGACCCATATGAAAATCAGGAGCTGTTTAATAAAACATATAGATATTTACTTGAAAAAACTACACCAAAAGAAATTTATAAAAAATATAAAAAAAACATTTTGAAGATACGGAGTATATATGGACGATATGAAAAAATATACACCGAAAGATAGTCAGTTTTATTGCATCAAAGAATTATTAAACTTATTGCAAGAATTGGAAATGAAAATAACAAATATAGATGAGATTTGTCCATTTTTTGGAATAATCAATATTAATAACAAATAAATCCTGCACATAACATGGTGTAAAAAAGGAGACCATAAAATGAAAAAAATTACACTAGTATTATTTTTAGTTTCGATAAGTATATCTATTTATGCACAAGATATTTCTGGCAGATGGAATGGGATATTGGAAATTCAGGGTACAAAATTGAAAATAGTTTTTAACATAATAAAAACGGATACAGGTTATGTTTCAACTATGGATAGCCCAGACCAAGGTGCAACAGGTATTCCCTTAACTAAAACAAGTTATGAAAACTCTATACTAATACTTGAGTCTGTAAATTTAGGGATTAAATATCAAGGAAATCTTAATGATTCCGTTGAATTTGAGGGTAAATTTGAACAAGCAGGCTTGTCTATTCCTTTGAAACTTTCAAGGAGTAGTGGAGAGAAAGCAGAAATTATTAGACCACAAGAACCTAAAAAGCCATACCCATATTATTTTGAAGAAGTGATATTTAGAAATGAAAAAGATAAGATAGAATTAGCAGGAACATTGACCTTGCCTCAAAAGAGCGGAAAATTTCCAGCTGTTATTTTGATAAGCGGTAGCGGACCTCAAAATAGAGATGAGGAATTATTAAATCATAAACCTTTTCTTGTTTTATCGGATTATTTGACTAAAAAAGGAATTGCAGTACTAAGATTTGATGATAGAGGAGTAGGCAAATCAACAGGCAATTTCTCGTCTGCGACAACATTTGATTTTGCGACAGATGTTGAATATGCAGTTAAATATCTTCAAACTCGAAAAGAGATAGACAAAAGAAAAATAGGCTTAATCGGTCATAGCGAAGGAGGTCTTATTGCTCCCATTGTTGTTTCAAAAAATCGGGATATTGATTTTATTGTATTGATGGCTGGCTCTATGCTTAGAGGAGATAAGCAACTTTTGCTTCAAAACTATAAAATAAGTTTGGCTTTGGGAGTTCCGCAAACAAAGATAGAGGAAGAACAAAATATATTAAAAGAAGCCTATAAAATAATTTTAGAAACAAATGATAAAGATGTTAAAAATGATTTGTATAATTTTTTAAAATCTAAGTATCCCCAAAAAACAGCAAAAGGCTTAACAGAAACTTTGACAACCCTTTGGATGATAAATTTTATTCGACTTGATCCTAAAAATTATGTAACAAAAATAAATTGTCATACCTTTGCAATTAATGGGAAAAAAGATTTACAAGTTCTAGCAAAAGAGAATTTAGAGGTTCTTAAAATTAATTTTAAAGACAAAAATAGACTAACAATAAAAGAATTTGATAATTTAAATCATCTATTTCAAGAATGCAATACAGGATTACCTATTGAGTATGGGACAATAACTCAGACTATTTCGCCTACGGTATTAGAAGAAATATCAAATTGGATTTTGAAACAAGTAAACTGAATACATTTGCTAACACCGTATATAACGCTATGGCCATGTTAGTATGAACTTTGAACGATTTACTTCCAATACGCAAAATTTATTTTATTTTTCTAACTTCGCTACTCACTTGAACGGATTACTTTCAATTACGCCACAGCATATATACTTAACCCGTTAGGCACAATATTAAGAAAGGATAAAATAAATGGAAAAAACTGTCGCAAATGAAGCTTATAACAAATTAGCAAAATCATACAATGAAAAAATCGATACAAAACCCCATAATGCTTATTATGACAGACCTGCTATACAATCTTTAGTATCAAACATAAAAAACAAAAACATACTTGATGCAGGTTGTGGTACAGGTGTCTATTTAGAATGGTTAATTCAACAGGGTGCAAATACCTTTGGTTTTGATGCAAGTGAAAAAATGTTAGAATTTGCAAAAAATCGTGTTGGAAATAAAGCAAAAATATTTAAAGGGATTTTTGAAGATGAGTTTTCATTTTTAGAAAATAATTTTTTTGATGGAATTATAAGTGCTTTAGCAATTACATATGTCGAAAATTTAGAAGAGTTGTTTCAAAAATTTAATAAATTACTAAAAAAAGATGGCTGGTTTATTTTTTCTACAGAACATCCTTTTTTCAGTTATGATTATTTTGATATTGAAAATTATTTTGAAACTAAGAAAGTACAAACAGACTGGACAGGATTTGATGAAGTCGTAACAATGACCAGTTATTATCATTCTTTAAGTACTATTACAGAAGCATTGTCCAATAGTGGTTTTGTTATTGAAAGATTAATAGAACCAAAACCAACAAGAGAATTTGAAAAGGCAGACAAAAAAAGATATGATAATTTAATGAAATTTCCTGTATTTATCTGTTTTAAAGCATTGAAAACAAAAGATTGCTAGAAACTACTTTGCCTAGCACGACATAAAAAACATGCTTTTTAATATTTGATTAATTACATCCATTTTTCCCATCTAGAATCTGTGAACTATGCAGCTTTCTAAAAAACTCCAAACTCCTAACTTAATGAGGTCGGTAGTTGATAAACCTTCAGTTTAAATTCTTCCACAATAGCTAAAATATGATCAAAAATATCCGCTTGAATAGCCTCGTAGGCTACCCATCTATTATCATTGGTAAAAAGATAAATTTCAATTGGTAATCCTTTTTCATTTGGAGCTAATTGCCGTACGAGAAAAGTCATCTCATGATTTACGCAAGGATGATTTTTTAAATAATATTCTAAATAAGCTCTAAAGGTACCGATATTAGTAAGTTTACTATTATTCAAAGCAGAAATCTTTCTCTTAGAGCCACTTTCAGTCAGTAAATCACTGGATTTATCATTAAAATAATCTTTTAAAACATCGACTTGTTTTAATTCTTCAATATCTTCTTTAGATAAAAAACTAATCGTTTTAAGATCAATACTAATCGCTCTTTTAATCCTACGACCTCCGGACTCAACCATTCCTCGCCAATTTTGAAATGATTCATCTAGAAATTTATGAGTTGGAATATAAGTAATTGACTTATCAAAATTCTGAACCTTTACAGTATGCAGGGCAATATCTACCACATCCCCGTCAGCATTAAACTTGGGCATCGTAATCCAGTCCCCAATTTTAAGCATATTATTACTCCCAAGTTGAATACTCGCCACCAAAGAAAGAATAGTATCTTTAAAAATAAGAAGTAAAATTGCTGTCATTGCTCCAATACCACTGAACATAATCATTGGAGATTCATTAATGATTAAGGCTATAATTAAAACTAACCCAATCAAGTTTAGAATAATCTTAACAGTTTGTAAATAACCTTTAATCGGTCTTTGTTTACTGAAGGGAAAAGTATTATAAATATCTCCAAAAGAATTAATAATAGAGTTTAACCCTAGAAGAATAAAAATACTAATTAAAGAAATACTCCCTCTTTTTAAAATACCTTCGATTCTTGGAAAAAAACTACTGGCAACATAGAGAATTGCCAGAGGTACTATTATCACAAACCTATCAAACACTTTTCGTTCTAAAAAAATATCATCCCATCTATTCTTGCTTTTTCTAACAAGTTTAATGATGGGCTTCATTAGTATTTTTTTGGTAATAAAATAAGTGATATAAACAATAATAAGCATTAGAAGAAATTGTAAAATTTCTAATACTAAGGGATTTTTAATCATCAATATCTTTATTTTTTCCAAAATATCTCCTGCTAATTAAAAAGATTTAATTTAATCTACGACCTTCGTCTCTGCTATTAGAAAAATACCACTTAGCCAATTTCTCATTTCCATGATGTTTATAATACTTCCCAATGAGCATACTCTCAGAATAAGATAATCTAATATTTTTTAATCGTTCCAATTTTTCTTGATTAAGCCTAATTAATCCTTTCGGATTAGCTATCTGTCCGGCAGTTAGATTACTACTGAACGAACCAACATCCTCTTTTTGATACTTATTTAAAAGTAAATCGATATAACAAAGATAAATATGTTCAAAATAGAGAGGATTTCTGGCAACTATTCCATTTTCCAAGAGAAGATCTCTTTCAACCTGTTTTAAAGCTTTGTCAACTTCACTAGAATATAAATGAAATAAAATATAATTCTTATAAAAATTCACTACAAATTTATTCAAATCTTTAAGTCTTTTGGAAAGGTAAATATTATCCTGCATTTTTATCCATTCAGTTCTGCCTATTTCCCTTGCAATAACAATATCTCGATACTGTTTTGATTGAATATAGCTTAAAGAAGCAAGCCAAGGTAATGAAAGATTAGTTCCTTTGTATTCCGTCTTATAATCTGTTATTGCTTTGGCAAAAGGCTTTTTAAAATCAGCTTGAACATTTCTCGAATTATAAATATTGAAGAATAAAAAGAAAATTAAAATTAAGCCGGTTATTTTAAAATCGACTTTTCTTAAATTAAAGAGCCAAGAAATAACTAATAAAAGCACAAAGAATGAGAAGAGATAAGCTCTATAAACAAAGGCCAGATCTAATCTAAAAACTGTGGATTCTAAGAGTTGCGAAAAGATAATAAAGAAAACAGTAAAAAACAATAAAGGTTTTTCTTTCCTTTTGATAAAAGAATAAATAGCAGTAGCAAAAAAGAGTAAAATAGCCAAATAACTATAAATTTGATAAGGAGCATTTAAAAAGTTAAAATCTAAATTAAAATGAATATTAGAGTTAGTTCCGTAGAAAATCAAACCTAAGTAATAGAGAATAACCCTTGGCTCAAGAAAAAGTTTATCAAGAGGAGAAAAAGCGTAATAGCCGTAACTATTATTAATAATTTCTTGCACAATTACAGAATCAAAAAGCTTCGAAAAACCACCTGTTCTGGCTGCAAGAGCGGCTAGAGCTACAATGAAAATAATTCCAAGACTGATAAATTTTAGTTTAAGATTCCTAAACTCTAATTTTTCATATAATACAAACTCAAACAATAAAACATATAGCGGTATTAAAAATCCGGATTCTTTACTCAAAGCTCCTAAAGCAAAAGAAAAGAAAGTCAAAACTAGCCAAATTATCCTTGTTTTCAACCTTTTTTCTTCTCTAAACTTAAAATAAAAAAGCAGTGTTAAAATGGCAAAAAAGGAAACAAGCAAGGTCATTCTTTGCACAATATAGGCAGATAATAAAGCACTAATAGGAGCACAGAGCCAAATTAAAGAAGCAAATAAAGCTATAAATTCATTTTTAGAGAAAGATAAATTTTTAAATTCTAATAATTTCTTCTCCTCAATAGAATTATTTTGATCAATCTTATTCAAAACTAATAATCCCAAGAAGAAGAATAAAATAGAGCTTAAAACATGAATAAAAATATTGGTTAAATGATAACTGTCAATATCCAACTCACTAAAATAATAATTTAAAGCAAATGAAACAGCCGAAACAGGTCTAAATATGGCAACATGAGCCGCCTGTTTTAAACTCGCTAAACTTAGATCTGTGATTCTAATACCGGGATTTTTAACAATTATAGGATAGTCGTCCATCTGCCATTTACTACCAAATGATCCTGAGAAATTAAGTATTGCACAGAAGGTAATTAACAATAAAAGTATAATTTTTTTCTTCATTTTATCTACTCCTCAAATTCACTTATATTATTTTCTTAAAATAATGCTAATTTTACAATTCTTGATTATAAATTATTCAAATTCAATATAATATTTTCTGGTAAAAATACCAAATAGAAATCAAGCTTAGCTTTAATAAAAAAATTATTAAGTAGCTAGAAAACTAGTTTTACAACTGAAACTGTGCAAAACAATTTGCCTCAGATATGATGAGCATCTCCACTTAGGACAATAGAAGAACATCAAATATTCTCATTTTTACGCTATCTTTAATTAAATTTCTAGGAATAGCTAGTTTAAATATCTATTGCAAATAAGGAATTAAATTGTTATCATAGAAAACAAAATAATATCTAAAATTTAAATGGAGATTAATAATGCAACTTACAAAACAACATGAAACTATCATCAAAAATGGGATTGATAGACTTATAGGCATGGGTGCCGAATATGTTGACGCAAGATTTTTAACTGATGATAATTCTGAATCCCTAGTTATTTATGATGGGAATTTAGAGAGTAATAGCACAGAATTTCAAAGTGGACTGGGAGTCAGAGTGCTTTACAATGGAGCTTATGGCTTTAGTGCAACTAGTAAAATTGATAATTTTGAAGAATGTTTTAAAATGGCTTTTGAAAATGCCAAAGCCGCCTCTCTCTTAGTTAAATTACCTCTCAGCATGGGAGAAAAAAAACCTGCCGGAAAGTTTTTTTACGAATCTCCTGTAGCAAAGGATCCTTTTGATATTCCTTTAAAAGAAAAAATTGATTTCTTATATGAAATTGATAACCAATTTAAAGAAGATTTTATTTTCAAAAAAATGGTTTATGCTAATTTTCAAAAGAAAAATGCTTATTTCTTTAATAGCGAGGGTATTTTCGTAGATAGAAAATTAACCAATGTTTTTGGCAATATGACAATTATGGGAATTGATAAAGCCGGTGAAATGCAGAGAAGAAGCCACGAATTATTCACTTTTGGTAATCAAACCAGAGGCTATGAATTATTAACTAATCCCAACCATTTTAGCTCTCATGCAATTAGAATTAAATCCGAACTAGAGCAATTATTACAAGCTGATGATTTGGAATATGGTAAAAGATCTATCATCCTACTTCCGGGACAAGGATTTCTTCAAGTTCACGAAACAATCGGGCATCCTTTAGAGCTTGATCGTATCTTAGGATATGAGCTTTCTTATGCCGGCGGTTCTTTTGTTAATCTTGATTCTTTTGGAAAACTAAAATATGGATCTGATAAATTAACAGTAACAGCTTTTGGCGGTTTTGCTAATTCTCCGGGATCTTTTGGCTATGATGACGAAGGATCTCCTGAAAGAAATTATAAACTAATTGATAAAGGTTTACTTGTTAATTGTTTAACTTCTAGAGCAATGATTGATGAAGCTAATAAAAGAGCGGGCAGAGAAGTCTTTAAAGAAAGTGGCGGTGCTAGTAGAGCTACAGCCTTCTATAGAGCTCCAATTGACAGAATGACCAATGTTAATATTGAGCCGGGAGAAGATGGCTCCTTGGAAGATATTATCAGTAATACTGAAGATGGAATCGTTTTAGATAATCCAACCTCTTGGTCTATTGGTTCCAACCGTGAACATTTCCATTTTGCCTGCGAAATAGCATGGGAAGTTAAGAATGGTAAAAAAACAAGAATTTTAAAGAATCCTACCTACCAAGGACATACTGTAGAATTTTATAATTCTCTCAGTGCTGTTGGCGATAAATCAACTTGGAGAGTGGAACAAGTTAGCAATTGTGGAAAAGGAGAACCGAACCAAGTTATGCAGCTGGGACATGGAATTCCTGTAATTAAATTTGATAATGTAATAACAGGAGAAAGGAAATAATAATGATTACAAATAAAATTAAAGAAATGGTTATCAAGGCAAGAGATAACGCCATGGCTAAAGGGATAAATGCCGTAATTGCAGTTCATTACGAAAAATCTCATCTAATGAGAATTGGAAATAATTCTGTATCTTTAAATACTTCAGAAGAATTAACAAGACTTGATATTGTGGTATTTGATGGAAATAAAGAAGCTGTTCATACTCAAATGGGCGATCTTGTTTCTTTAGAGCAAATTGAAGAAGCTCTCAATTTAACTGTTGAAAAGGTAAAATATTCTATTCCTAAAAATTATACTCCTATCAAGGCTAAAATTGAAGAATCTATTGTTGAAGAATCTCAGTACGACCCTAAAATGGAAGAATTGCCACTTTCTAAAGCTCAACTTTACAAAGATATTTTTGAAGCAGTAGGAAATGATTATAACTATAGTGGCTCTTGGTCGAGTGGTGCCTCAGAAAATTTTATGGTTTCAACTGAAAATAAAAATACAACTTATCAAAGAACTACTGATCAACTGTTCAATCTAGTTTTAAAGCATCCTAAAAAGCAGTGGGAGCTTTCTTTGAGTGAAACCGGCTGGAGAAAAGAAGATTTTGATCCTGCAAAAGTAATTAAAGAATTTAAAGATTTACTTGAAGTTTACGAAAATAATGATGGTGTTAAAATTGAAAATGGGGATTACACTGTCATCCTAGGAGACTTAGCTCTTGCAGAAATTGTTCAGATGGCAACTTATGGCTTCAGTGGTTATTCTTATGAGCAAAAACAAGGGTGGGTATCTCAAAATAAAATTGGCGATCAGATTCTTGGAGAAAATATTTCTATTAGTGATATTCCTGATAATGAGTTAACTTTTAAAAACCCTATTGATGGCTCCGGTATAATTCGTAAGCCTTTCAAATTTGTGGAAAATGGTAAATTCATGAATTTGATGTATAGTTCAACAGCCGCTGCAAAGTATAATAAAAAGCAAACAGGTCATGATTCTAGTCTAAATATTGTTTTTGCAACCGGAACCGGAGAGGAAAATCCCTTTGAAGCAGTAAAAGACTTGGAAAAAGTACTTTATATACCTGCTCTTCACTATATGGGAATGCCTAATAGTAATAAGGGTATTTTTACCGGAAGTTCTAGATTTAATGCGATGTTAATTGAATATGGCAAGCCAAAATGCCCTATTTTCTCATCTAGAATTACCGATAGTTTTCAAAATGTCTTTAAAAATGTTTCAATAATTGCTCAAAAAGCTGTTTCAGCAAATCTTTCTTCAACTTATGGAAGAAGATCGCCTGTTGCTCTTTCTGTACCAAAATACATTGTGGCAAATAATGTGAAAATTACAGATTCTGCAGACTCTTTTTAAGAGCTAGATTTGGAAGATATAAAAGAAGGACGGCATTGCCGTCCTTTCTATTTTTTCACAAGACCCGAAAATCGAATATTGTCTCCAAAATGCTGATAGCTAACTTCATCAAACAAAATAGCATCCTTAACTGCTGAAATATTTAAACCGCTAACAAATTTTTTATTACTTCCGATAATTTTAGGTGCAAGATAAAGTACTACTTTATCAACTTGTCCTATCTTTAAAAACTCTGAAGAAGTAGCCCCTCCACCTTCAATCATTAACGAATTAATTCCCAGCCTATTAATTGCTCTTAACAGAGGAATAATTGGGATCTTTCCGGAAGCCAAATCAAACTCTAAAACTGTAATTCCTTTTTGCCTAAAAGCAGCTACTTTTTCCTCGTTTACTCCTCTTTGGGTAATAATTATCGTCTTTTTAGCAAATTCATCCGAAAAAATCTTAAAATGACTAGCTAAGCGTAAAGATTTATCAATTACAATTCTTCTAGGATTTTCGCCCTCAACCAAGCGAACAGTTAACTTGGGATTATCATAAAAAACTGTATTAGCCCCCACTAAAATTGCATCTTGCTTGCTCCTCAGCTGATGAACATCAGTTCTTGCATCTTCATTAGTAATCCATTTAGAATCGTTGCTATCGGTTGCAATGGAGCCATCTAAACTAATTGCTGATTTCAAAGTTACAAAGGGCAATTTTTCGGTAATACTTTTAAAAAAAGGACGATTTAGCTCAATGGCTTTAGACTCTAGAACTCCTGTTACAACCTCAATATTATGAGCTCTCAGTTTTTCAATTCCTGCAAGTTTTTGATTAGGATCAAGAGAAGCAACATAGACCTTCTTTATTTTAGATTTGATAATACTTTCGGTGCATGGAGGCTGCTTTCCATAATGATTACAAGGCTCTAAAGTTACAAACATTTCAGCCCCTGCCAAATCATCCTTAACCTCAACTTTATTTATAGCATTAACCTCAGCATGTTCCCTACCATATTTTAGATGAGCCCCTTTAGCAATAATTTGATCATTTTTTACAATTACAGCCCCAACTAAAGGATTGGGACTGACTTTGCCATATCCTTTTTTAGCCTCTGCTAAAGCTAGGTTCATATATTTTTCAGATCTTTTTATTGATTCTTTAGTTGCAGAATATTGGTAAAGATTTTCATCCATTTTCGCCCCTTTTGATAGGATTGTATTTTTCTAGTTACACTATGAATTATTTCGTAATTATTTTCTTTAATCATTTCAGTCAATTTCCTAACAGCATCTTCTCCACTATTATCAGAATAACCCAAAACAATGAAACCACCAAAATTAAGATAGTTTTTAGATTCTCTAAGAAAGTTATTAACCAAATGTTGACCTTGATCATTTAAAGCAAGCTCTCCCCTATTACGACTTGGAGCATCTATCCAAGGAGCATTAAAACAAATCAAATCAAACTTACTCTCAATTTTTTCGTAAAGATCTGAAGCATAATTAAAAATAATTTTGTTTTGCTCAAGATTTAAAACCTCTCTCTTAGAACTATCGTCAAAAAAGGGCAGTTTTTGATAGTTTTGGTAAAAATTATATTTAGCACTTGCTAGAGATTCTGCTAAAATATCGGTTAAGGTAATAGTTGCCCCTTGAAAATATTCATTTAGAATAAAAGAGATCATTCCGCTGCCACAGCCCATATCAAGTACAGACACAATTTTATTTTTACTTAAATATTTAATAGATTCATCAAAAATCTCAACTGTATCTTTAGATTTAGGAGGAAGCACATTAACAGATGCTGAAAGTTCTATTTTTTGAGAATTAATTTGGTAAGAATATTTAGTCTCTAAACTTTGTTTAAGTTCAAAATATAGTTTATAAGGACAGAGAAAGCTATTAGTCTCACTGCTACAAGAATTAACACCATCCAAGAAGCAATTATTACCTAAAAAAGAAAATAAAAATAAAGCTTTGGTTTGCTCTTTAAAAGAAACAATCTCATCCTCTTGGCATTTAATTAAAATCCTTTGCAGAATTTTATTTTTTTCATCTTCAATGGCTTTTT
>PDWI01014258.1_pt1 | contig 11976 bp, 10 predicted proteins | sample 1430891 | NCBI WGS metagenome assembly PDWI01 (sample SAMN01162508, study PRJNA174530) | Oral metagenome, whole genome shotgun sequencing project. | biome: Marine environment; feature: Marine mammal; material: Swab sample of the gingival sulcus; isolation source: swab sample of gingival sulcus...
AGTTGTGTTTTGTCTACAAAAAAAGTTAATGCTCCTAATAAAGTTCCAATAATCATACCCATTAAGCTGTAAACCGAAACCGTATAGCCTTTAGCTATAATATTATGTTCTTTTTTTAGGTGTTTTGTTGCTTCATTAACAACATTATCAAAATTATTAATGTAATTGTTATTGTCATCAAAAAACAAATCGAATTTTTCAGTGGCTTCTTGAAGTTTTTGCCAATTATTTTTACAGGAATTACATTCATTAGCTTTTTGGTTTAATACTCTACCCAAGCGAGGTAACACCTCAAAATTAGATAAAGAACTCTGTATTTTAGGCAGTTTAGTTGCTTTTTCTTCTAAATATTTAATCCACTGATTATATTCCATTATTTGTTTCATAATAATTTTATTATTTTTTTCACTCTGTCTTCGATAGGTTCATTCACATTTACCCAATGAATATTAAAACCCGAACGTTCCATTTTTCTAAACCAAGTCATTTGGCGTTTAGCAAATTGATGAATGGCAATATTAAGTCTTTCAACCATTTCATCGTAGCTTATTTCATTAATTATATATTGAGTAATGTATTTATATTCAAGTCCATAATATATTAAATCCTGAGGAGAAACACCTGAGTTAATTATATTTTTAACCTCATCAACCATTCCCTCTTCGAGCCTTGAATGCAGACGTTTGGTAATTTTATTTCTTCGTAACTCTCTATCAATATCAACACCAATAATTAATGGATTTAACTTAGGTAATGATACTTCTATTTGAGGATTGTTTTTATAATAAGTCTCTATTTCTATTGCTCTAACAGCTCTTTTTTTAGTATCAACTTCGGTAGTGTTATGAAGTTTTTTCATTGAAGATAAAATCTCGGTTAATTCTTCAAGCGAAAGCTTTTCTAATTTTGCACGTAACTCTTTATCCGACGGAACATGAATAAGTTTAAAACCACTAAGAACAGCTTCGATATACATTCCCGTACCGCCACACATTATGGGTAATTTACCCTTGGAAGTAATTTGCTCAAATGCTTTAAAAAAATCCGTTTGATATTCGTAAACATTGTATTTATATCCGGGTTCGGCAATGTCGATAAGGTGATAAGGTATTTCTTTATCATTAACAATATAATCATCTAAATCCTTACCTGTTCCGATGGTCATTTGTTTATAAACTTGACGCGAATCGGCACTAATTATCTCACTATTTAATTTATAAGCCAGATGTGCCGCCAAATTGGTTTTTCCTGATGCAGTAGGACCTAAAATAACAAGTAAATTATATTTAGTATTCATAAATATTGTGAGTTTTTTGCTAAAATAAAGAACCTTGAACAGGTACATTTATTTTATCATTATCAAATGACAGATTTACTTTATAGCCTGTATGACGACGAATATTTAAAACGTTTTTGTTATCAAAAATTAAATACTGTCCTTTTATTCCCGTTAAAATGCCTTCGATGAAATTATTTTTATCAAAACTATTATTAATAATCTTATCTGAATATGTATTTATAGGATATTTAATTTTTGTAATATTATTTTCAGAAATAAAATATTGCTGAAGTTCTTTAGGTAATAAATCAAATATTTTTTCTTTTTCTTTAATTAAATCATAATCATTTGATTCTCCGCTAAGCATTTTTTTCCAACTTGTTTTATCGGAATAAAAATCCATTAAGAATTTCTCCATAACACCTGCAATATGTCTGTTCGGTGTTTTAGCAATAATAATGGCTTCGGATGCTCCTTGGTCAATCCAACGTGTTGGCACTTGACTAATTCTGGTAACTCCCACTTTTACATGCGAGGTAACCGAAAGATAAACTACATGCTCGGTTAAGCAATGTTTTTCAGACCATTCCATATCGCGGGAAACTCCCAAATGAGCTTTACACTCGTCGGGTTTTAGAATACATTCGCTTGCCTCGGGAGCTTTTGTAAAACATGAATAACAAAAACCACCTCCAAACGATTTTTTTGTTACAACTCCACAAGCACTACAATTTATTATTTTATCGAACTGAATACGAATATATTTACCTATATAATCATTCATTACGATATTATCGTCTCCCAATTGAAGTGTATATTCAACAATATTGCTATTGTTGGTTTTCATCTTTTTTAAATTCCCGCTATATTGTTGCATAATAATTTATGGTTTAATGGTAATTACTAATTTACAACAGTAAACGTCGTGTTTAAATTTTCTTACATCTCGCATTTTACTATTTTTTAGAAATTACCTAATAATGAAAAACAATATGTATATTTACACATCTACCATTTTATATAATCTGTCGGAACGTCTTATTTTTTTATCTATTGGCATAGAAAAATGCTCTCCTTTTTTCGATGATTCAACAGGTTTTAAATCTACTCTGATTTCAGGCACTGTCATTTGAATAACTCCTGTTGTAGGACCCGTTATTAATATTTCGTCACCAACATTTATTTCTTTTGTTTCTACAAGAAATTCAGCTACTCCTATTTTAGGGAAATAATTTGTTCCTTTCCCAATATAAACTTTTCGTTTGGTAGCTTTATTTCCATAATCTTTGCTCCACTCGCCTAATCTCTGACCTAAATAATAACCATCCCAAAAACCACGATTAAACACTTTAGAGAGTTCAGTATCCCACTTTTCGATTTTATCATCGGTGAAAATATCATTTAATATGGCATCAAGAGCTTCGTTATATGCTTTTACAACAGTACTTACATATTCAGGTCCTCGTGCTCTTCCTTCAATTTTAAAAACTCGAACTCCTGCATCTATCATCTTATTAAGGAAATGAATAGTCTTTAAATCCTTAGGTGACATTATATATTCATTATCAATCTCTAACTCTTGATTGGTTTCCTTGTCGGTAACAATATAGGAGCGACGGCACGTCTGTAAACAAGCACCTCGATTTGCCGAAGAATCTGCATTGTGCAAACTCAAATAACATTTACCTGAGACAGCCATACATAAAGCTCCATGCGAAAACATCTCTATTCTGACCAACTCTCCATTAGGTCCTTTTATTTGTTGTTCTTCTATTTGATTGTAGATATATGCTACTTTGTCGAGAGACAACTCTCGTGCAAGAACAACAACATCGGCATATTGAGCATAAAATTTAAGAGCTTCTACGTTAGATATGTTTAATTGTGTACTAAGATGAACTTCAGCATCTATTTGTCGAGCATAACTTATTGCAGCCACGTCGGATGCTATAATTGCAGAAATACCTGATTCTTTAGCTGCGTCTATTACGCTGCGCATTAAATCCAAATCATCATCGTATAAAACCGTATTAACGGTAAGATAAGTTTTTACATTATTTGAAGAGGCAATCTTTACTATTTTTCGTAAATCGTCTTTTGTAAAGTTATTGGATGAGCGAGAGCGCATATTTAATCCCTCTATACCGAAATATACTGAGTTAGCACCTGCATCAATAGCTGCATGTAGAGATTCGTAAGAACCTACAGGAGCCATTATTTCAAAATCTTTTCTTTGCATAAAATAAAGAGTTAAGAGTTAAGAAAAAAACAATTCTTAATTGGCTACGCCGAACAAGGTTTCTTAACTCTTAATTTTTAATTAACTAAAGTCCTTCGGCGGTATGATAAACATTCATTACATCTTCGTCTTCATCGAACTTAGCAAGCATTTTTTCAAATACCACAGTTTCTTCTTCATTAAGTTTCTTTGTTGTAGTAGGAATTCGTTCGAATTCGGAACTTACAATTTCAAAACCGTTTTCTTCTAAGTATGACTGAATAGAGCCGTAACTCTCAAATTCTCCGTAGATAATTATATTATTTTCTTCTTCGAAAATTTCACTTGCACCTACATCAATCATTTCAAATTCTAATTCTTCGAGGTCTAAACCTTCTTTAGATACTACTTTGAAATGACATTTATGTTCAAAAATATAATCTACACTTCCCGTAGTTCCTAATGAACCGCCAAACTTATTAAAATAACTACGTACAGCACCTACAGTACGAGTATTATTGTTGGTAGCACACTCTACAAGAACAGCAATTCCATATGGTCCGTAGCCTTCAAAAACAACATCTTTCCAATCGTCTTGGTTTTTCTCTGTAGCTTTCTTAATGGCTCTGGAAACATTATCTTTCGGCATATTAGCCGCTTTAGCATTTTGTATTAACATACGCAAACGAGGGTTGCTCTCCGGGTCGGGACCTCCGCTTTTTACCGCTACGGTTATTTCCCTGCCTATTTTTGTAAATGTCTTTGCCATAGTTCCCCATCTTTTGAGTTTTCTGGCTTTTCTATATTCAAATGCTCTTCCCATATATTATAAATTATAGTGTATTATATCATTAATTTCCTCGACTTAGGAAACTATTCCGCTGCAAAACTATAATTATGTTTCCATAATTCAAAATTATAACCCTTTTTTATTATAATATGATTTGTTATTGTACCTTAAATAACTATTGTTAGAAAGTTTTTATAATAAATATTGTTTGATGATTTTAGTTCTTGGCATATTTTATAAATGATGAGTGATAAATGATGAGTGATAGGTGTTAGGCGATGGTGTCTTGTCCTGAAATAAGATTTACTGAAAAAAGTTTAAATGAGTTTATTGTCTAAATAACAAAGAACTATCTCCGTAACTTAAAAATCTAAAATTATTATTAAGAGCATAATTATAAATTTCTTTCCAATTATCACCTCCTCCTGTAAAAGCTGAAACTAGCAATAGTAATGTGCTGTTTGGTTGATGAAAATTAGTTATTAACCTGTCAACAATATTAAATTTATACCCTGGAGCTATCATTATACCTGTGTGGCTGTAAAATTCATTCTTATCATTACCATCCATATATTCTATTATCTTATTAAGAGCTTTTTCGTAAGAATAATTTTGTGGCAAAGAATAAGGTTCCCACTGATTCAGCCATGTTTCGTTTATTCCCTCCAGCATTTTCACACCAATCCAGTATATACTTTCAAGTGTTCGTACACTAGTTGTTCCCGTAGCAGTTATATTACCTTTAAATTTTAATAAATTATCAATTGTTTGTTTACTGATAATAAAATGTTCGGTATGCATCTCATGTTGATAAATCAGGTTTGTTTTAACGGGTTTAAAAGTTCCTGCTCCAACATGAAGTGTTAGCTTTGAAATTTCAACATTATTTTGCTCTAATTGTTGCAATATTTTATTAGTAAAATGCAATCCGGCTGTAGGAGCAGCTACAGAACCTTTATGCTGAGAATAAACTGTTTGGTAACGAGAGTTATCTATTTCTTCGGTTTCTCTATTTAAATAAGGAGGTATCGGTATCTTTCCCAAAGCCTCTAATATTTCACTGAAAGATATATTATCATTGTTCCAACTAAATTGAACTTCTTGATGATTGTTATTAATATTTAATCTTGTAGCCTTAACAATTATTTTTTCATTATTGATATTTATGGTTTTTGTTAAGTCTCCTTCTTTCCACTTTTTTGAGTTACCTACAATACATTTCCAGATAGTTGGTTTTGTTGTTTCAAAACTCAATGCAACTTCCGAAGGTAAAATAGGTTCAAGGCAAAATATTTCAATTTTTGCACCTGTTGTTTTTTCGAATAATAATCTAGCTCTAATAACTTTTGTGTTGTTAAATACTAATAAACTATTTTTAGGTAATAAATTCGGAATATCGTTAAATGTATGTTCGCTTATTGTTTTATTATAAACCAATAATTTTGAATTAGAACGGTTTTTTAACGGATATTTTGCTATTTTTTCATCGGGTAAATTGTAAGTATAATCTTTTATTTCTATATCTTTTATATTCATTGTGTTTTGTTAAAATCAGCAGTTATACTTTGTAATGATAATTTCACGGCATTTCTTGTTTCTATATCTGTTTCAAAATAATCTTCTAACGAGGGATTTTTTATAAATGCTATATCACTCATTGCTTTTTCTATAATATCCGATATTTCAAGAAATGATATTTTATTATTCAAAAACATATCAACAGCTACTTCGTTTGCAGCATTTATTATGCACGGCATATTACCTCCTATTTTCATTGCTTTATATGCAATGTCAAGATTTCTGAATGTTGATGTATCTGCTTTTTCAAATGTTAAATTAGGATAATCTAAAAATGAAAACCGAGGAAAATCAGATTTTAATCTGTCCGGAAACGAAAATGCAAACTGTATAGGTAGTTTCATGTCGGGAAGTCCCATTTGTGCTTTTATTGAGCCATCGGTAAATTGAACTAAACTATGCACAATACTTTGCGGGTGAACAATAACATCTATTTGCTCGGGTTTTAATCCGAATAGCCATTTAGCTTCAATCACTTCTAAGCCTTTATTCATAAGACTGGCAGAATCTATTGTTATTTTACTTCCCATATCCCAATTAGGATGTTTTAATGCTTGTTCGGGCTTTACATTTTTCAAAAAGCTAACATCCTTTCCTCTAAAAGGACCACCTGATGCAGTTAAATATATTTTTTCTATATCGTTGTTTCCTTCGCCTACCAAACATTGGAAAATAGCAGAATGTTCCGAATCAACAGGAATTATCGACACTCTGTTTTCTATTGCAAGTTTTGTTATTATATCTCCGGCAACAACTAAAGTTTCTTTATTAGCAAGAGCTATTGTTTTTTTTGCTTTAATGGCTGCAACGGTAGGACGCAATCCGGCAAAACCCACCATAGCTGTTAATACAATATCAACCGAACCGAATTCAACTACTTGTTCTATTGCGTATGCTCCGGCATATACTTTTATAGGTAAATCTTCTAAAGCTTGTTTTAATTCCTTATATTTATCTTTATTTGCAATTACTACACAATTAGGAATAAATTTTCTACTTTGTTCTATCAATAAATTAATATTATTATTAGCTGTTAATATTTCAACTTCAAATTTATCCTTATGTTGTTCTATAACTTCTAAAGCTTGTGTGCCTATGGAACCCGTAGAACCTAATATTGCAATATTTTTTTTCATATATTTATATTTTAAACTTATTCGAAAGATATATATTCTTTAACATTCAAAGGAATTCCATTGTACCACAATTCAAAATGCAAATGAGGTCCTGTGGTTAATTCTCCGGAATTACCTACATGGGCAATAGCTTCTCCGGCTTTTACTTTCTCTCCTTGACGTTTTAAAAGAATAGAATTGTGTTTGTATGCCGATATTAAATTATTTTCGTGTTGAATAATAATTACATATCCTGTTTGAACAGACCATTCGGTAAATATAACCGTTCCGTCTAATATAGACATTACTGTTTCTTCATTTTTACTTACAATATCAATACCTAAATGATTTTCTTTTTTTAGATATTTTTTTGTAATTATTCCTTTTATTGGAGCATAAAAATGAATTTGATTTAGTCCTAATTTATCTTTTTCATTTATGTTAGTCGATAAATTAAATTTTTCATCTTTCTCAATACGGTCTCTAAAAGCTTTGTCTTCTTCGCTGTTTTTAAGATGTATGGGTTTGTTTGAACGTTTAAAATTATTTTTTACCATCCCGATACTATCTACATTTTCTCCCGAAATAGCTGCTTTTATTGATAAAATAAAATTATCTCGTTTATTTATTTCATTTACTAACGAATCTACATCAATCATGTTACGTATCATTAATCTGCGTTGTTGACCACTTGGGTAACCGGGAATATATTCTCTTAATCCGGTATATGCTATTAATAAAGTAACCAATACTATTATTATAATAAGAGATGTACCTATTATAGTAAATACATTTAATCGTGATAATCGAATTCTCCAAACTTCTTCGTAACTTTGTTCGTTAAAGATTGCTAATCGATATTTATGCTTAATGCGATGAATAAAATTTTTTGCTTCTTTCTTTTTGCTCATCAATTAAAATATTATTTTGTATTATCTTTTGAACGACAAAGATAATATTTTTGTTGTATTTTCTTATAATACTTATTTTTTTTGAACAAATAATTAAATATTTTATTTGTTCTATTTTATTGTTATGCAGAATTATACATCGTAATATCTATGTTAGTTATTATATGGGTTTTTAATTTAATATTAAAAAAATGCAAATCTTATTTGGTTTATTAGAATATTAGATATATCTTTGCACCCGCAAAAAAGAAATATTTTTGCAATTGTAAGATTATACAATACTATATATTGCGGGGTGGAGCAGTTGGTAGCTCGTTGGGCTCATAACCCAAAGGTCGTCAGTTCGAGTCTGGCCCCCGCTACTAATTTTAATTATATGGTATACTAAAAGATATATTGCGGGGTGGAGCAGTTGGTAGCTCGTTGGGCTCATAACCCAAAGGTCGTCAGTTCGAGTCTGGCCCCCGCTACAATAAAAGACAAGTTTTTAGACAAGTTTTTATCTTGTCTTTTTTTGTTTTTTGAAAAAATTATTATCCTTACTTTATATTTTATTAAATAACTATCCTTACTTTATACCTAAATTATTAACTAATAAGTTATGGTTTAGAATATTCAGAACTCCTGACTCTATAACACAAATAACATAGTACTGTCTTTTTTTGTTGCATAATAGCTCCAAATATTAATTTAACTGTTATTTATAAATTGTCGAATTAAGTTTTATGAACGAATCAGGATTTCTAAGTTTACTAAAAAGATACTGTTTTATGCACAATTTTCTCCCCAGACCTTAGCTATTGGCGGGTTTATATGTTTTATTTTTTTACCGCAAAGATTGAAAAGTTTTTTCGCCAAGTTTGAAAAAGTTTTCCTTTGCGTTCGTTGCGAAATCTTTGCGTTCGTTGCGGTTAGATTATTTTTTAATTGTTTGTTAGTAAAATTATATTAATTGTAATTTTAAAAATCAACTTTAAGATTACCTTACTTTTTTTCTACTTTGATTATTTCTCCTTTTTCAATTATAGAAACAGAAATTAATTTATAATTTTTATCATATTTATATACTTTGCCGTTAACAAGTTTACCGTCTTTAAACAACCCGTTTTTTAATATATCACCACGAGTATTTCTTAAGGTATATTCACCATTACCGGTAAAAACAGAAAGAGAATTGTTTTTTGTGGATTTGCTATTAACTGTATTTTGTTTTATAGTTTCAGGTTTTTCTATGATTGCATCTAATTTTCCGGAAATAAATCTCTTTGTTTTAATTAATTTACCTTCTTTGTTATATATATTTAGATTTCCTGATGTTTTGCCGTTTTTCCAAATGCCATTATACATTTTTTTACCGTTTTTATGGAAATATTCTTGTTCTCCTTCTCGTTTACCGGAATTATTATAATTCCAATTATAAGCAGTATTTCCATTTTCGTAGTAATATTTATAATTACCCACCCAGTGATTTATTTGCCAATTGCCTTTTTCCTGAATTTTACCGTTAGGATAATATATTTCAGCATATCCTTTTGCAATGCCATTTGAGTAAGTTATTTTGCTTTTAATATTACCATTGGTAAAATATGAAATCCATAAACCTTTTTTTTTGTTATTTTTATATACACCTTTTTCCTTAATGCTGTTATTTTTATATTTGATTATCCATTCCCCTTGTTTATCTCCGTTTTCATCAATACGATTTATTGATAACGTATCTTGGGTGATAGCATTCAATTCTATAATATTATATAAGAAAAAAATCAGAATAAATAAGTATAAGTTTTTCATGGTCTGTTGTGTTTATTAAATACAAACATATATTATTTTTTTAAATTTTACAAATTTTATTTTTATTCTTTATTTTTAATGATGAATCTAAATTTGTTTTATTATGAATAAACATATATCTTTGAGCAAATTTTAACTTCCATTGTATAATAAAGAAAGTGTGAATTTTTGATGAAAAATAAATCTGATATTTGATTTATAGGTGTTTGTAATTGTAGATAATTCTTTTATATGATGTGAATTAAAATAAAATTATTAGTTTATTATAAACCGTTTAACCTGAACTAAATGAATAAGAATAATATTTTTGTAAGTATAATAATACCTATTTTCAATGAAGAAAAACATATTGCAGATTGTATAGAATCCATATTAAGTCAAGATTATCCGTTAGAACAAATGGAATTGATTTTAATAGATGGTGAAAGTTCCGACAATACCGTATCTATAATAAACGATTATCTGAAAAAATATAAATTTATTAAATTAATAAATAATCCGGAAAGAATTGTTCCTTACGCTCTGAATCGTGCAATAAAAATATCAAGAGGAGATTATGTCATTCGACTTGATGCTCATGCTATTTTCCCTTCAAATTATATTAGCACATTAATTTCGGAAGCTTTAAGATTAAATGCTGAGAATGTTGGAGGTGTGGTTGACACTTTGCCTGCTAACGACACTTTAGTTGCAAAATCAATAGCTTTAGCACTAAAAAATCCTTTTGGAATGGGTAATTCTTTATTTAGAACCGGATTGTCTGAAATTAAACAAGTAGATACGGTTCCTTTCGGTTGCTTCAAAAAAGAAATATTTGAAAAAATAGGTGTTTTCGATACAGACCTTATTCGAAACCAAGATGATGAATTCAATGCTAGAATAATTCAAAATGGAGGTAAAATATTTTTATTACCTGATTTAATTATAAAATATTTTGCAAGAGATACATTTAAAAAAACAGGTAAAATGTTTTACCAATACGGATTATTTAAACCTTTGGTAAACAAAAAATTAAAACACCCTGCAACACTTAGACAATTTGTACCTCCTGCTTTTGTTTTATATATTGTTTTAGGATTAATTTTTTCTTTAATTATTCCTAAAATATATATTGCTTATGTTATAGGATTAATATTGTATTTTTCTGCAAGTTTTAAAGTTGCACTATTAACTGCTATACAGCAAAAATCGTATTTGTTATTATTAACACTGCCTACAATATTTTTTATTATACATACTTCGTATGGAATAGGATATTTATATGGAATACTTAAATTTTGGATTTTTAATAAAACTAGTACTAATATAAAAATTAACAGATAAAATTATGATACCTTTTTCTCCTCCTAGAATAGATGAAAAAACAGTAAAAGAGGTTACCGAAGCTCTTTTATCGGGTTGGATAACTACCGGACCTAAAACAAAATTATTTGAAAAAAAAATTGCAGAATACTGCAATGTTGAAAATGTATTAGCCACAAGCTCATGGACTACCGGAGCCGAACTATTACTTTATTGGTTTGGAATTGGCGAAGGCGATGAAGTTATTGTACCTGCATACACCTATTGTGCTACGGCAAATATTGTATCGCATCGAGGTGCTAAAGTAATTATGGCTGATGTCACAAATGATTTTGGGATTGATATTGATAAATTAGAAAAGACCAAGAACTGAAAATCAGAAAAAACTGAACAGAATATTATTGTTATCGGATGCTGCTCATTCTTTTGGAGCTAAATATAACTCTAAAGCCATTGGTTCTGAAATGGACTTCACTGTTTTTTCATTCCATGCAGTAAAAAACCTAACTACAGCCGAGGGGGGTGCAATATGTATTAACTTGCCTGAACCATTTGACAATCATGGAATTTACAAAGAGCTAAACACATTGTCGTTACATGGTCAAAACAAAGATGCTTTAGCTAAATATCAGATTGGGAATTGGGAATATGATGTAATTGATGCCGGTTTTAAATGTAATATGACCGATGTGCTTGCCGCTATTGGTCTTGTTGAATTAGAGCGATACAATAATGATACTTTAATTAAACGAAAACAAATTTTTGAATTTTATCAAAAAGAACTATCAAAATACGATTGGGCTGTTGTTCCTAAAGGAATCAATGAACAAAGAGAATCTTCGTATCACCTTTTTCTTTTGTTAATAAAAAATATTACTCTCGAACAAAGAAACAATATTATTCAAGATATATTTAAAAATGATGTTTCTGTTAATGTACATTACAAACCATTGCCTCTATTAAGTTATTACAAGGGATTAGGTTACAATCTT
>PDWI01008601.1_pt1 | contig 11974 bp, 5 predicted proteins | sample 1430891 | NCBI WGS metagenome assembly PDWI01 (sample SAMN01162508, study PRJNA174530) | Oral metagenome, whole genome shotgun sequencing project. | biome: Marine environment; feature: Marine mammal; material: Swab sample of the gingival sulcus; isolation source: swab sample of gingival sulcus...
GTATATAATATTCTGTTGTATAAAAAGTAAATAAGGGGACAAAAATGAGTAAAGGAAATGATCACGATAATAATATAATGATGAAGATAGCCAAGTTTATTATTGATAAAAGAAAAGCCTTTTATCTTTTGTTTATCGTAGCTGTGATTTATTCGATAGTATCTATACCGAAAGTTAAAATAAACAATGATATATCTTCATATTTACCTGAAAGTACTGAAACTAAACGTGGTATCAAAATTATGGACGAAGAGTTCAAAACTTTTGGTAACGCCCAAATTATGATTTCTAACATAACTTTTGAGGAAGCTGATAAAATAGCTGAACACATTAAAAATATGCCTCACGTTTTTAAAGTTACTTTTGATGAAACTGATAAGTATTACGTGGATTCATCAGCTTTAATTATTGTCAGTTTTGATGATGTAGAAGATGACCCCGCCATCCTTAAAGCCATGCAGGACGTAAAAACCTACCTTGATGGCTATGATATTTACATAGTTTCCGAAATTGGTGACGACTTTTCCAAGGTCTTAGCCGAAGAAGTTAAAGTAATATTAATGATAGCTAGTGTAATTATATTAGCAGTGTTAATTTTTACCTCACAATCCTACCTAGAAATTCTAGTATTCTTAATAGTTTTTACAGTTGCTGCCATTCTGAACAAAGGTACCAACTACTGGTTTGGCGAGATATCTTTTGTAACAAATTCAATAGCAACTATTTTACAACTTGCTTTAGCCGTTGACTATGCCATTATCTTATGCCATAGATTTACCGAAGAAGCACAGACACACAGTGCTTACGATTCCATAGTAAAGGCTCTATCAAAAGCAATTATCGAAATTTCATCTAGTAGTTTAACTACTATTTCAGGTTTATTTGCTTTAACAACCATGCAATTTGGGATAGGTCTAGATATGGGTACTGTACTTATTAAGAGTATCATATTTAGCCTACTTACCGTTTTCTTACTAATGCCTGGTTTATTACTAATGATGAGTAAGGGCATCAAGAAAACAGCTCATAAAAACTTTGTACCAGACATTTCCATTTTTGGCATCATAGTAGTAAGAACAAAATATATTCTAATTCCAATCTTCTTAATTACCTTTATTGCTGGTGGCTTTCTTTCAACCAAGACTGATTATGCTTTTTCTAAAAGATGTGTTGATGCTGATAGAAAGCCCGCTAACCGAATAGCTCAAGATAAGATAGATGCTAGATTTGGTTCAAAAAATAATATAGCAATAATTATTCCTAAAGGTAATTATGCCTACCAAAAAAAGATAATCGAAGAAGTGGAAGCTTTACCAAATGTAGTTGAATGCGTTGGTTTAGCCAACATTGAAGTTGAAGATGATTATATAACAGATAAATACACTGCCAGAGATTTTGCCGAACTCACCGATGTTGACATCGACTTAGCAAGGCTATTATTTGTGTCTTATGGTATATCTGAAGATGAATATGCCGCCGTGTTCAATAATGTAGACGAATACTCAGTACCTTTAATTGATATTTTTGACTTTGTCAGTGAACAAATAGATAAGGGGGTCATCAATTTAGATGATAGTCAACAAAAGGACTTTGATGACATCAATGATGACTTAGATAAGGCACGAACTCAGTTATCAGGTGTAAAACATGCTAGAATCATTGTAGTTGCTGATGTCTTGGACGAAGGCGAAGATACAACTGTTTTATTAAAGCAAATTAAGGCTATCACAAATAAGTACTATGATAATGTACTGTTAGCAGGGGAACCTACTGTAGCATCCGACCTAGAAGCAACATTTTCCAATGATAACATAAAAATCAGTGTCTTAACCGCGCTACTAGTTATGCTAATCCTATTATTTACATTTAGGTCTACCGGCTTACCTGTAATGCTTATTTTGACAATCCAAGGTAGTATATTTATAAACTTCTCATTCCCATATTTAACACAAACAAATATCTTTTTTATTAGTTATTTAATAGTGTCTTCCATCCAGATGGGTGCAACTATTGACTACGCTATTTTGATAACTAATCGATATTTATCACTTAAAACTAAAATGGATAGGAACAAAGCTACTGTAGAAGCTTTAAACCAAGCCTTCCCTACCGTATTTACATCAGGAACTATCCTAACTTCAGCTGGTTACCTAATAGGCTACATTTCAACTGACCCTTTGATAGCCTCAATCGGCTTATCACTTGGTAGAGGAACTTTGATTTCAATTATCTTAGTTTTAACTGTACTACCACAAATATTAAATGTTGGCGACTACTTAATAGAAAAGTCAGCCTTAACTATCAATATTAAAAAGCTTGATATGCAAAAACTAGATGAAATTGAAATGGAAGGCTATATTAAAGGTGAAATTCACGGTTATATTGAAGGCGAACTGAAAGGAAGTATTAAGGGAGATATCAACGCCCACGTTGAAAGTTCAGAAAATAGAATGATTAAAGAAAGTGGGGAAGAAGCAAATGAATAATAAATTTACTAAGACACTGGCGACCTTACTTGTTTTTTGCTTAAGTATGAGAAGCTTGGCACCTAGTTTAAACCAAAGCTTAAAGGCAGACGAAGAAACAACAAGGGAAATACACATCAAAAGTGAAGCTGACTTTATTGAATTTTCAAAAAACTGTCAATTAGATACTTATTCAGCAGGCTTGACTTGTATTTTAGATAAAGACCTTGATTTTAAAGGTAAAAAGTTTATTGCTGTACCAATTTTTAGTGGTACTTTTGATGGCAAAAATCATAAAATTAAAGGCGTTAAAATTAAAGATTCTGGCTCAATATTAGGTATTTTTAGGATAAATCAAGGTAATATAAGTAATTTAAGAGTGGCATGTGACATGGAGCCTACTGAAAGTTCTAATAAACTTGGGATAATAGCGGGCGAAAATAGAGGTCAAATAGACAATTGCAGATGCACTGGTTATATCAAAGGTGATGAAGAAATAGGTGGTATTGCTGGTATAAATACTGAAAATGCCACAATATCAAACTGTACTAGTGATGTTTATATAACTGGAACTGTTCACGTAGGTGGTATCACTGGCTTAAACCAAGGTAGCATCATCAAGTGTACTAACAATGGTAATATCAATGTATCAGAAGACCAAATTAATGAGTCTGACATCAGTAATTTACTTAGTGTAAATAGTATGAATACAGTGGAACCTGACTTTTTGGGTGATGACTTAAAATCTGATAAAGACGTTTTTTCATGTGTTGGCGGTATTGCCGGCAGAAACAACGCTTATATTAAAAAAGCTATCAACAATGGTAGAATTGGCTATATGCATATTGGTGCTAATATTGGCGGAATTGCTGGTATATCAAATGGTTTTATCGAAAATTCTAAAAACACAGGTAGCATAGATGGCAGAAAAAATATTGGTGGAATTGCTGGTCAATTTGAGCCAAATGTAGATATTCAATATACGGATTCAAGTATTGAAGCTTTGCATCAGCAAAACAAGCTTTTAGTAGAAAAACTAAGGAGTTTAAACGAAAAAGCTTATAACACAACAACTAATACGCTTGATAAAGGTGAAAAAATCAATACTACATCTAAGGACTTACAAGAATACCTACATACCACTGGTAATGAGGTCAACAACTTTTCTCAAGAAAAAGTAGATGAAGTCTATGATGCCAGTATTAAGATAAGTGATAATAATAAGACTTTAATTGATAACTTTGACAAATACTCTAAGTTAATTTTAGACGGTGCCCAAGCAGTAACTGATGATGCTAATGAAATTTCCAATCAGCTTAACGAGCTTACTACCAATATGAATGATAATATGGCAGAAATTAGAGAAGCTATTGTGGATCGTAGAGAAGCTATTAGAGAGCAAGTAGATAGACTCCTAGAAATACAAGAATATACTGGTGAAGCAAAACTTAAAATGTTATCTAATAAAAAAGAGTTTCCCAAAATAATGGAATCTTATGAAAAAATAAAAGAATTAAACAAAAAATTGCCACCAAAAGCTCAAATAAAAGCTGCTATGGTTCAGTATAAAACAAACCCACTAGGACTTACTGCTGAGCAAAAACAAATCCTAAAAAATGTTAACACAATTAAAAGCGAAAAAGCCAAAATAGATAATTTTACGAATGATTCTACGGTGGCTGATAACATGGGCGAAACTGTTTATATTACCTTTGATGCAGCTGAGAAAATACTAGAAGAAGTAGAAGAAATCAATGATGTTTTAGAAGAAAATTCAGCTAATATCATAGATACAAATACTGAATCTTTGAAGATAATAAAAGAAACTAGTGACAAACTAAAACAAGATAGCGACAAATTACTTAAGGATACTGACGAATTTAATAAAATTATGGTAGATGGACTTAACTTTGACCACACAGAACTAAGAAAAATACAAGATAATTCCAAAGTACTATTTGATTTTAATAATGATAAATTTGCTAATAGCAATGAAAAAATCTATGAGGATACCAGCACTATTAACCAAGATGTAGCAAACTTAATATCTGATAGTAGAGCTGACACGGCAGAAATTAACCAACTTACTGGTGAAATAATTAATAATTTTGATAAAATGGCTGATATTATGTATGATTTAAGCCAAAAACCAGACTATGAAACAGTTAATCTATTTGATTACAAAGAAGGTATGAATCTAAACGGCACTATTATATTTTCTAAAAATGATGGTATCATCAATGGTGACCATAATATTGGTGGTATAGCTGGTATGGTCGATATGGAAGTAGCCAATGATACCAAAGAACAGTTTAAACTGGAAGATAACAAGTGGCAGAGTACCAACATAGTAGAAAGAGCAATTATCTATAAGAGTCAAAATAACGGTACAATCAAAGCCAAGGATAACTATGCTGGTGGAATTACAGGTAAAGCCATGACAGGCTATGTTTATGATAGCTCAAATAAGGGCAATGTGGAAGGTAAAGACTACTTAGGTGGTATCAGTGGTTATACAGAAGGTGACATCCTAAATTGTGATGTTTTATGTGATGTAACAGGTGATAATCACGTTGGTGGTATCGGTGGATATACAAATAATATATCTAATAATAGAGCCATGGTTAGAGTTTTTGCCGATGGTGAAAATATTGGGGCAATTGCTGGTGAAACTGAAGCAGATAGCGAAATTTTAGATAATATTTTTGTCAAAGAATTAGTCGGTGGGATAGACAACACCAGCTATGCAGGTAAGGCTTATCCAGTAGCTTACGAGGACTTTATTAAACTTGATAACCTGCCTGTTTATTTTGATAATATTTATGTTAAATTTTATGATGGTAAAAAACTGATTAAAAGCGTTAAAGTTAAATTCAATGGTAGTATCAAAGCAAGTGAAATCCCACCTACCAAATACAACAACAACACTTACAGTGAATGGGAAGAATTTAATATGAATAACATTAGCAGCTCAAAGGATGTTTATCTGCTTCATAAGCCATGGCTGAGTACTATTTCTAGTGCTGAAAAAGTGCCAATGTTTTTAGCAGAAGGTAAGTTTTCACCAAATGCCAAAATAGATGTTGAAAGTCTTGAATACCAATTTAGAAAAGAAGATTATGAAGCTGCCAAGGAATACAAATACACTATCACAGATAGCATGAAAGGTGAAGCAGATAGCTATAAAATAAGAGTTAAACTAAAAGAAGGTGAACAAGTTAAACGCATTGTCAATAAAAAAGTAGAAAATATTAACTATACTATGGATGGTAGCTATGCTGTATTTGAAGGTAAGTCTACCGGTAATTTACTAATAGTTACACCAAACTATGTGGAATACTTAGCCTTTGCAATTATTGGCGGAATCCTCTTATTAATTGTCTTGATTTTCTTAATTAGGTTCTTAAGAAGAAGAACAAGAAAAAGACTAGAAAGGAAGGGGCTTATTTAGTAATTGGTGAGATCTCTCGACTACGCTCGAGATGACACAATGTGGACGACTTTGTTTCGTCCACTGCTCTTAGCTTCGTATAAGGCTTTATCAGCAATACCAATATATGAATCATTATTAAGACTAAGTTCTTTAATACTTGCTACACCAATACTTACTGTCAGAACTTGATGGTCACTTTTAATATGCTCAATTTTAAGCTGCTCTACTTTTTTTCTTAAACTTTCTGCTCGTTGATATGCCTCATCAAAATTATCATCAATACTAAAAGCAATAAATTCTTCGCCACCAAATCTAGCTGAGATTTGCTTAGCCTTGTTAAAATGTTCTGACAATAACTCAGCAATATGTATTAAAGCTTGATCACCCATAACATGACCATAATGGTCGTTATAACGCTTAAAGTAATCTATGTCTATCATATATAAACTAATGATTTTCTGATTTTCTTGAGCGAATTTAAGCTTTTCATAATAAAAATTATAAAAGGCTAGCCTATTATTTATCCCTGTTAAACTATCTTTTTCTGACAATTCTTTAAGTTTTAGGTTGGCTTGTTCTAATTCTGCTTTAGTTTGCTTGTTTTCCTCAATAATTTTTACTAGTCTTATTTTTCTATTTATATTATAAATTACAATAGACATATAGATTGAAATTTGAATTACAAATTCTTTAGGAATTTCTTTATAAGCATCTTCTTTTTTTGATAATACATAAGCTAGTGCAATTGGCTTACCCTTAAAAATCATCGGTGAAATTATTGCTGAATTATATTGAAAATCAACTTTAAGTTCTTTTAATAGTTCTACGCAGTCTGCTTCATTAGAACAAATTAGTGTGTTTTTATTTGCTATAAATTCAGCTAAAAATGGCGTTTCTTTACCAAGTTTGATTTCTTGATAAATATTTTTGCCATTTTCATTATAATTTAATTTAGTTTCTAAAATTTCACCGTCTTGCTCAAAACTCATTATATTAAAGCTATCAATTGAAATAAAGTCCTTGATATTACGATACAAATTATAAAACAAACTTTCATACTCGTTTGCAGTGAGAATGTCTTTACAAATATTACGAATAACACTCAATCTTTTATTTAATTCTCTGATACCATTATTTTTTTTCTCATTTTCTTGATAGCGTCTTTGTAATTCTTTTTGTTTACTTTGTTCTCTGGCTAAACCTTCAGTATAAATATACTTTTGATGATTAATATCTATCTTCTTCATGGTTTCTTTCTTGCTTTGCTGATAATAATCTTGAACTTGAGAATATATTCTTTTAATATATGGTCTAGCTTTATCTACATTATTATTCTTTAAATAGTAATCTATTACCACATTTAAGATAACTAATTCATCTTTGTAAGAACCTCTGCCTTTTGTGATTTGTAATGCCGATTCTATTTTATGAATAAGTTCGTCAGTAACACCTGCTAACTTAGAATAATATTGATAATAAGAAACAGCATAGGCAATCAAGGCATCAAAATCATTCTGTTTTATTAGATATTCTGCAAGAATTTCGTATTCATAATTAACCTTTGCCAAGTCACCACGCAAAAAATTCACCTGCATTTCTAATCTGTGAAAAGTAGCACCACTATAACCACTGAGACCTTCAGGCTTATTTTTTTTAGCTAGTTCATAATAGTAGAATCCATTATCAAAATCCTCTAAATCTAAATACAAAGCTGATAATTCACTAGTTATAAAAATCCATAATGAATCATATTCCAGTTTACCATTAGGTAAATCAGACATTATATTATTAGCTCTTATAGTATATTGTAGCGCCTTTTTTTTATTTTGATGAAAAGCATATAATTGACCAATATTATGATTAGCAATGGCAGAACTTATACCAACTTCATCACGTGATTTTTCTAGTTCAATAACCAAGGTGTAACAAGCAATAGTTTCTTCTAATTTATTTAACACGGAGTAAGCATTTGCTAATATGTTTAGGCATAAGGTCATAGTTTCAAAATATGCGGTGTTTTCTAGTCTATCAAATAAATCATCCAACTTATCCTGATAATTTTTAATTTCACCCGTAATAGTATAGTATGATATTTCTTCAATATCCACTATCAAACTAAAAAGAAAGTCTAGTTCGTATCTTTCACTATCCTTTAAAAAGTCTATTAGCTCAATAAATTTTTCAATATCTTGTAAATATATTCTTCTTAAAGAACGATTTAAATCAACATTATTTAAATTTAAATATCTTCCTTTTTCAAGCATATCTAATTCCCACCTGTCATTAAGCTACAAACAGCTCTGTTTTTTCCTGTGTTTTTTGCTTCATACAATAAGTTGTCAACTTTTTTTATTAAAGCTTCAGTATCATCTAGCATATCATAATTAACACTAAGCATCCCTAAGGAAATAGTTAAATTTTCATCTGTCCCATTATTATATTTAATATTTAAGTTTTCAACAGCTTGACATACTAAATTTGCTTTGGCAACAGCCTGTTCATGACTAAAAGATAACTCTGCTGCTATAAATTCTTCACCACCATAACGTGCCAGAGTGGTGTTTTTAGCTTGCCTCAATTTTTTTGTTTCATTAGCAACTTTTATCAATACCTCATCACCCTTAATGTGTCCATTTAAATCGTTATATATTTTAAAATTATCGATGTCAAACATATATAAGTGAAGTAACATTTTTTCTTCTTTGGCAATTTTAATTAATTTGTTCAAACGAGTATTAAAATATCTTCTATTAGGAATTTTTGTTAAAAGGTCTATATTACTCAATTTACGATGATGAGTAAGTAATTTTCTGAGTACCTTTTTATCTTTCTGCAAACTATTAATTTGTTCGCCTAAATAATTGGAGTTCTGCCAATTTACTATGGCAATTGCAATATAAGGTGCTAAGGCTTCAATTAGTTCCCTATCGTATTCTGTATATAAATTACCCGCTTCATTCTTAATATGTAAAGCTGCTATTACAATAGATTCATGCTTTATTGGATAGTATATTACCGAATTATCCAAACTTTTTTCTATAAGCTGTTCTTCGTCAAATTCCGTTAGTAAATCCATTGATTCAAACGGCATCAACGCTGCAAATTCTTTAGACAAAGTTTTTTTAATAGAATCTATATTAGAACTAGCTGTAATTTTTTGACCAATTTTAGTGATTAGTCTTGATTGGTCATATAACTGTTTTAACCTAATGCTTTTACTTTTTATTTTATCATTAAGCTCATTCAACTGTTCATTTTGCTCAGCTACCTTGATAGCATTTTTCTTCTTATACGATAAATCAATATATAAATCAACTAGCTCTGACTTTTTAAGGTCATTTTCTTTTTCAACTTTTACCATAACCCTAGCCAGCTTATTGTAATACTTAGTCATTAAAAGATCATCATTTTTTTCTATCGCATAACGCAAAACAATAAGGCATAAACTACGTAGCTCATTATCAGATGCATGTTCGCCTAAGATATCTAAATTGTCATCGATTATTTTAATTAAATTTACTTCTGCTAAACCTATTGCCATACCATGTTCATAAAATTCAAGTAAAAATTGGCAAACCATAAAATAATCTTTACTTTTTTGATACAAGTCTAAAACTTCCATTGAAACTGACACTACCTTATTTTTATCTCCCAAAGCTTTATAGTAATATATTTTAAGAGTTTTATAGATTGGCACAGACATTTCAGGTATCCCATCGGTAGCTAATTCATCAAGAATATTTAAATAATAGATTGCTTTATCATTGTTATGTGTTTTAAATTCAATAATAGAGAGGTAAACTAACATATAAATATACAAACCCAAATTATCTAACTTGTTTTTATCTAGTAAATCCTTTTCTTTATACACATCATAAGCTTTTTTGTAATAAAATTTGGCTTCATCAAACTTATCATGCATATAATAAATTACAGCAATATTATTATATGCTAAAGCAGAAATCATTGTTACTTTGTCTGCTTTTGCTTCCTTTTCATAAGCTTTAGTGTAAAGTCGCATTGCCTGTTCAGAATCGCCTGTTTCATAGTAAGCAGCCGCTAATCTAACTAAGCCTTCCAAATTAATATCATAATCGTCAGTGGCAAGAACCATCTTATATACTTTTTTGATACTTGATTTTATTTGATCGTGCTCACCTAAAAATGTTAAAACAGAAATTTTTTGAATCATAATTGCACAAGAAAAATACTGATCAGAAGTAAATCTATCATCTTTCTCCAGTTCACTTATTATATCAAGAGCTACTTTGGGATTTATTAAAATTTCTTGGCGAACCTGCCGCATTATTTCAACTGCACTTAATTCAATTATATTATTAATCATTAAATTTTCCTTATCTCTCATATCTATAGTAAATTATACCCATTTTCATTGGTTAACAACGCTATGTACCACAATAGGTAATAAAAGTTTTGTCACATTTTGGTGCTAAAATATATTCTATTTCAGGATTACTATAATCATAAGGCTTAGCCAGCTTACTTAATAGACTTCCAAGCTTACTAATATCATTAATCTCTGCCATTTTAATAGCTTCTTCTACTAGCAAATTTCTAGGAATATATATTGGATTGACAGCTTCCATAAGTTCTAATGTTTTAGCTTTGGTAATTGACTTTTTTTCCAGCCTTAAAAGCCATTCATCACACCATGTTTTAAAAACTTGCCTAGCTTGTTTATCTTTTGGTAGCAATAGCTTTGTATCTATATCTAAAGGTTTCAATACAGTTCTCAGATATATAAAAGTATTTGTATAATCAAAACCAAATAGCTGCATTAAGTTCAATAGTACACTAATAAATTCCTTATCATCATCTTCAAGCTTTACAAAACCTATTTTATTTGCCATTACTTGTAAATATTTAGCATTATAATCATCTAAAAAATGCTTTAGTTCTGCGTTAAGTATCTCAAGGGCTTTTTTGTCAGCTGTTTCATTATTAGCTTCTGAAATCAAAGGAATAAATGCTTCAGCCAGTCGAGCCATATTCCAAGCCATTATTGGCACTTGATTACCATAGCTATATCTGCCATAGATATCAATCGAACTAAAAACTGTAGCTAAATTGTACGTATCCATAAAAGCACAGGGACCATAATCAATAGTTTCGCCTGATACCAATACATTATCGGTATTAATAACACCATGGACAAAGCCTACTCGCATCCAATCTACAATTAAATCAATTTGAGCCTGCATAATTGACTTAAAAAGTTCTAAATATGGCTTAGCCTTGTTTTTAACATTAGGATAATGCCTATCTATTGTGTAATCGGCAAGTTTTTTTAGTACAGTTAAGTCTTTTTGCAAAGCAGCGAATTGAAAAGTACCTACCCTAATATGACTACTAGCAACTCTAGTTAAAATAGCACCTGCGTGTTTAAGTTCCCGATGTACAATTTCACCTGTTTTTACAACTGCTAAGCTTCTAGTTGTTTTGATATTAAGATGATACATTGCTTCACTAATTAGGTATTCTCTTATCATAGATGCTAAAGTAGCTCTACCATCCCCACTTCTGGCGTAGGGCGTTTTACCAGCTCCTTTAAACTGAATATCAAGTCTAGTATTATTCTTTGTTAAGTGTTCCCCAAGTAAGATTGCTCTACCATCACCAAGTTCGTTCAAGTAACCGAACTGATGACCACAATAGGCTTGCGCTAATGGCTTAGTTTTTTCTATAATGGTATTACCAGACAAAATATTTGCTATTTCAAGATTACTGGCGCCATCCAAAACAGCTAACTGTTCAGCATAATTTTGGTTATATAAAAAAACACTAGGCTTAGCTACCTTAACAGGTTCTACATAGCTATATAGAACAGCTGGTAACTGTGTATAAGTAGTCTCAAAATTAAAATATCTGTTCATTTTCTTTCCTTTGCTCAAATTTTCATTCAATTATACTATATTTCTTAAAAAGATACACTATTTTATGTTTTTTTGAATAGAACATGAAATAAAAATGTTGTGAAAAAACACTAAGAAGCGGGTATAAATGTACTTGGAATTAATGTTATTAGTTATTTTTTTAGGAGAGTACACATTATGAA
>PDWI01008603.1_pt1 | contig 11971 bp, 8 predicted proteins | sample 1430891 | NCBI WGS metagenome assembly PDWI01 (sample SAMN01162508, study PRJNA174530) | Oral metagenome, whole genome shotgun sequencing project. | biome: Marine environment; feature: Marine mammal; material: Swab sample of the gingival sulcus; isolation source: swab sample of gingival sulcus...
ATCCGGCCCCCTTCTGGAACGTCTTGTTGCGGCATTCCGGGAGCTTGCCAAAACCGATGGAAAGGTGGCAGACGTACTTCGCTCTTTTTCTTTGCTGTAGCGATACGACTTTGTATATTGTCATCAAGGATTTTTCGCTGAGCCTGGATGTCTTTTAAGAAAAATTCGTCCCCTTGAATAAAAATACGAATTGCGAAATATACACATTATAAATATTGCAGCCAACCAGGTTCATGAATTCTAAACGCCACGAAACACTCTTTGACAGAATATAACATTCTATTTTAATATCAGCACGATAAAAAATGCCCCTCTGTCTGCTCCAGGGTTGACAAAAAAATAAATATACAGTAGATATTTACCAAATATTAAAGTTATACGGGGGGGGGTATAACTACTTGATTATTTTAATCATTTAGTCCCTTCGTATAAATATTTTTTATTATTCGAAAACTTGACTACTGTTATCATAAAAAATCCCTCCTCCCGCCATGAATAATCCATGCAACACCATAGGGAGAAGCGCCATGTTTTCAAAATTAAAGATTAAAACCAAAATGATGCTGGCTCTTTGCAGCGTTATTTTATTGATGTACGGAATTACTATTTTCCTGGTAATGTACAACACCAACGCCATCATAAAAGAAGAAGCCTTTGAAAAAACCGACAATCTTGCATTTCAATACGGCGGCATGATCAAATCCAGAATGGAAAGGGCCATGCAGACGGCACGTACAATTGCCCATAACTATGAAGGTATCATTGCAAGTGGGATAACACCGGATAAAGCCCAATTGGATAAAGCCCTGCAACAGATAATGGATCGGAACCCTGACTTTTCTGGTCTGTGGGTCATGATTGCTCCGGGAAAACTGTTTGATACACATTATTACCCCTGGCTGCATAGAGACGGAGACCAGGTTGAATTTTCATCTGTGAACAGGGAAGAATATCAGGAGGAAACACAACAACCTTATTTTACCATTCCAAAACAAAAACAAAAAGAGAGCTTACTGGAACCTTATATGGAACCGGAAATTAACATCATGATGACCAGTACCGTGGTACCCATTATGATAAACAACCAATTTGCAGGAGTCGCAGGGGTGGATCTTACCCTGGATGCCCTTACAAAACTGGTATCAAATATCAAACCCTACGGAACCGGAATGGCCAACATCATCTCCAATTCCGGGATATACATCGCACATCCCAACAAGGATATGCTCAACAAACCATTGGAAAAAAACTCTTCCCTTCTCAAGCAGGCAGCCAATGCCATAACAAAAGGGGAACAATTCAACATGACACATATGTCAGAGGTATTAGGAAAAGAAGCCTACCGGATATTTGTTCCCATACATGTTGGAGACAGCGATGCATCCTGGTCTTTTTCTGTAGAAGTACCCATGCACAAGGTTCTGGAAAACGGTCAGAAAATCCTGTGGCTCTGCCTTATAACCGGAGTAATTTCACTCCTGATCGCCGGACTGATCATTTTCCTGATCGCCCTTTCCATCACAAAGCCTATCAACCAGACCGTAAAAGGACTCAAAGACATTGCCGAAGGAGAAGGGGATCTTACCATGCGTCTGGCTGTTTCCTCAAAGGATGAGCTTGGAGATCTGGCCTCCTGGTTTAATGTTTTCATGGAAAAAATGCAGGGAATCATTGCCAGGGTCAGCCAGAACACAGATGAAGTGGATGGAGAGTCCAGGAGCTTGGCCAATATTGCCACAGAATTTTCTTCCCTGGCCCAGGCCTCATCCGAGCGAGTCCAAAATATTGCAGACTCAACCGGCGAACTCAACGAAAACCTTACAACAGTTGCAGCGGCCATGGAAGAATCCACCACCAATGTGTCTATGGTGGCAAGTGCGTCAGAACAGATGTCGTCCACCATTTCCCAGATTGCTGACAATGTAAAAGAAGCCTCACAAATATCCGGTTCTGCCGTAACCCAGGCCGAAGGCACCGCCCAGAGAATGGGGGAACTGGAAGAAGCGGCCCAGGCCATTTCCAATGTGACAGATACCATTACCGATATTTCCGATAAAACCAATCTTCTGGCCCTGAACGCCACCATTGAGGCGGCAAGGGCAGGAGAAGCCGGAAAAGGCTTTGCCGTGGTGGCAACGGAAATTAAAGAACTTGCCGCCCAGACCGCAGAGGCAACCAATGACATCAAAAACCAGATTGACGGAATCCAGGCAACATCAAAGGTCTCCATTGGTGCCATTGACGGCATCGTAAAAGTCATCAATCAGGTGAATGAAATCATCGCCACCATCACATCTGCCGTGGACGAACAGTCCTCGGCCACCCAGGAAATCGTATCCAATATTGCCCAGGCAAACCAGGGCTTCATTGAAATCAATGAAAATATCAATCAGGGCTCTGCCATTTCCGGGGAGATCAGCCAGCGTCTTGCCCAGTCAAGTTCTGCTGCGGTACAAATGTCAGAAAAAAGTACTGCGGTAAATGACCAGGCAGCCCACTTGCAGGAACTTGCCACGAGCCTGAAGGAAATCGTCAATTCCTTTAAGATCTGACCCTGAAACCTTTCATCTTTCAGAGGGGGGACACCTGCCGTATCTTGAAAGAATTGCGGTAGGTGCCCACATCAATATTTTTCAGGTTGTGGTGCCCTGCCCCTCTGGACAGGAATCCAGGATTCTCGTGGAATCATGTCAGGCAAAAGTGGTTTGCATGTCAAATTGATTTCTCCCATGCCATTGCAAGGGCCTGGACTACTGCCATGTCAATGGCCGCCACAAGGGAAGAAGGATCAGCCTTACCCTGCCAGGCAATATCATAGGCGGTTCCATGATCCACAGAGGTTCGGATAATGGGAAGCCCCAGGGTGGTGTTTACCCCGTTACTGAAATGCAGCAGCTTAAAGGGAATCAATCCCTGGTCATGGTACATGCACACCACCGCATGAAATTTTCCCTGAAAGGCATGATAAAACACCGTATCCGACGGCAAAGGCCCATACACATCCATTCCCATGTTTTGTGTTTTTTCCACGGCAGGCAAAATGATGTTTTCTTCCTGGTCTCCAAACATGCCCTGTTCTCCGGCATGGGGATTGAGTCCTGCCACCGCCACCCTGGGAGAGGAAATACCAAAGCGTTCCTGCAATGATCTGTGGGTAATGGAAATGGTCTGAACAATATTGTCAACGCTGAGCAATCCTGCAACTTCAGACAAGGGCACATGGATGGTTACCAGAACCACCTTGAGACTTTCTCCTGCCAGCATCATGGAAAACTCTTTGGCGTGAACACGATGGGCGATCATTTCCGTATGACCGTGAAAGGCTGATCCTGCCGCAGCAAGACCTGTTTTGGTAATGGGAGCGGTAACAAGGGCATCAATCCTGCCTTCCTGTGCCAAATCCACCCCGGTAAGGATATATGTTTCCATGGCCTTTCCCACCTGGGCATCGGGCTGGGAAAGGCCAAGAGCCTGGGAAGAAAGAGAAGATAGCGCCAGTACCTCAATGGTACCGTGGGTATAATTCCCCTTCTCCGGCGAATCCACGGACAAAAGCCCCAACGGGGAACCACAAAGCCCAAGGGCCTTTTCCATCACTTCCATATCCCCAATAACAAGGGGGCGGCAGCGTTTGTATATATCAGGACGGGAAAGGGCCTTTACCAAAATTTCAGGCCCGATTCCCAAAGGATCTCCCATTGTCAGCCCCAAAAGAGGACGCTTTGGCGTATTCGTTGTCATATAAAATTCTCCTTATAACGGCCACGGGCCGATCTGGTCTGTCCATGACCAGACTTGGCCCACAACAAAGAATGAAAGTAATTTAGTAACTTATAGATACTTTCATATCAAACAATAAAGAATCATACTACGAATCAAGGGGCCTGGACAACCATACAATCTTCGATTCATAACGGAGGCATCCCAGCTATTTTTTTTCAGAGCGTGAAACTGCTAACATCATGGGCACATAAAATATTTTATATTTTTATCAAAATTAAAAGAAAAACAAAGATAACAAGAGAAAATAGAAGATTTTTCTGCCCAACACCAAATTTTCAGAACCGGTCTATTTCATATTTTACAGGGAAAAAAGTCAGTTAGAAAACCAGTTGGAATGCTTTAAAATTTTGCGTGTTTCACAAAGAATTATACATAAAACCAAACACTTGAGATTTCGGGCCAATAAGAATAGTCACGAAAAGCTAACATATATCTTTCGGTTTGACGTTGCATAGCGCCTTGGCATAAAAGAGAGCCTCCTGATTCATTTGGACACCTGCACAAATGGTAACAAAAAATAGGATGTATCTTTTTTATATGCAAGTCTCTATAAGATACTTAAATACTTTCATTCTTCGTTGTGGGCTAAGTCTGGTCGTTGACAGACCAGATCGGCCCGTGGCCGTTATATGCAAGTGTTTATAAGTTGCTGGAATACTTTTATTCTTGATTGTGAACTGAGTCTGGTCATGGATAGTCCAGATCGACCCGTGGCCGTTACAATGAAAAGGAGAATGCCGTCTTGAAATCCGCTGATAATATCTGGGAACAGGTAAAATCCCATATCAAAACCCATATTCCCCAACATAAGTATAATATGTGGATAAAACCCCTGGCAATCATTCGCCAGGAGGGGAATACCATATGGCTGTTTGCACCCAATGCCGTATTTGTTCAGCGATTAAAAGAGCATTTCCTTCCCATGCTGACCCAAGAATTTACGCAGATTACCAAACAGGACGTTACCATTGAATTTGATACACGGCCACGGCAGAAAGAATCATCCAAAATGGGAGACAAGGAATCTGCCCAAAGCCAAAACCCAGGCCAAAAGAAAATCACTTCCACAGCACGGCCTTTGCCCAAAACAAACCATCCCAGGCTGCCTGGCTTTGAAAGCCCCTTTTATCAAAGTCGCCTCATGAAAAAAGGCTATACCTTTGACAATTTTGTGGTGGGGGACAACTCCAACTTTGCCTATTGTGCATCCCTTTCCCTTGCAAAGGATCAACTGAGCGGAACCAAAATTGTCTATCTTATGGGAAGATGCGGCCTTGGAAAAAGCCATTTATCCCAGGCAACCGGACACCATATTATCTCCAAAAATCCCCGTTCCAGGGTATATTATGTTACAGCAGAAGATTTTACCAATGAAATGATCTATGCTCTCCACCACAAGACCATTGAAGCATTCAAGGAAAAATACAGAAGATATTGTGATACCCTGATTCTGGAAGACGTACATTTTTTATCCGGGAAAATGGCCACCCAGAAAGAGCTGGTATTAACCCTGGATTACCTGCTTGATGCAGACAAAAAGATTGTTTTTTCCGGCTACGATTGTCCAAAGGAAATTCCCAAGCTGGATCCCCAGCTTACCTCCCGTTTATCTATGGGGCTGCTTACAGAACTCAAAGCGCCTGATTTTGCCACCAGGGTAAAAATTCTTGAAAAAAAATCCAGCACCCTGGACTGTCAGATCCCCAAAACCGTATTGGAATTTCTGGCCCAGGAACTGAACTCGGATGTCCGGCAGCTGGAAAGCGGACTTTTTGGTGTCTCTGCCAAGGCAGCCCTTCTCAACCGGGCGGTTGATATGAAACTTGCCGAAAGTGTTGTCTGCCAGATGGTTCAGCAGCGCAGAAAAATCACATTGGAATCCATAAAAGAGCTGGTGTGCAAAGAATTTTCCGTAACAGAAAAACAGCTCTTATCCAAATCCAGAAAACAGGATATTGTCAGGCCCCGGCAGATTGCCATGTTCCTTGCCAGAAAATACACAGACCTGCCCCTGAAACAAATTGGAGCAGGATTCAACAAATACCATGCTACAGCCCTGTACGCCATGAATACGGTGGAAAAACAATTAGAACAAAAAGGGCAGGTGTATCAGCAAATTTCGTATCTCTCCAAAAAACTGGAACGCCCGAACACCACGGATTGATTGTTGATTCTTGCAATCAGATTGTTGGCTACTGCCCCACCCAAGATGCTACCCTTCCTGTTTGCATCAGGAAGGAAGAAATTTGAACCCAAACACTAACAAGGCAATACAGACGGCAATGCCGGAAAGAAATTCCAGGGTAAACCCGGTTTTCTCAGGCTGTTTGAGTCTCAAAGAAGCAATAATATCTTTTTCCCCAAAATACGCCCCCTCAATTTCCGTGTACATATAAGCAGTTGAATCAATGCTATCAGCCTCTATGACTTTAACAATGGAATCAAAAACAGGAATGTTTTTTTCCCCCCAGGGGCCGATAACAAAGGCAAACAGCCACAGAAAAAACATGGTGCAGATCAGGATTCCCCATGATCTGCCGCAAGATTTTTTTGTATCTTCCTTTGGGGCGGCAGTACTGTTACCCATAAGTTTTTCCTTTTTCCTAAAAAAAGGAGCAGAACTCATTGAACGGCAAAGAGTCTGCTCCTTTCCATAAACACTTCAACTCAAAAGCAGTTTCTGCTTAGATGGAAGCGGTAATCTCCGGGAATACCACATAAAACATGATATACGCTGCTGCCAGAGTAAGAACCAGGTTGAAACTCTGACCAAACACATAAAGGATCAAAGGTTTTCCGCCCTTAAAATGTTCCTTGAGTTCCCTGAAATTGGTTGCCAGACCAATGCTGACAAAAGAAAGGGTAAAGAACCACTTACGGAAAAGATCACTCATGCCCTTGATAACCCCCTGGTCGATCATGGCAGAACCAAGGCCACTCTGGGAAGAATCAAAGGAAGAGTAAAAAAATGAAAAAATAATGGACGCTGCCACAAATCCAAGAACGAATTTGGGGAAACGATACCAGATTTCCATAAGTCCCACTTTCCGGCCGGTTTCTTCCGTTTCCACCTTGGTGGTAAAATACAGGGCAACAAAAAAGGCCATCACACCAATGAGAACATTCTGGATCATCTTGATGGTCGCTGCCACATACAGGGCTTTTTCTCCCAGGAATGCTCCGGCAGCGGCAACGGCTCCGGTGGCATCTATGGTTCCGCCCATCCAGGCGCCGCCAAGTACCAGCTGCTTATCCGGCGGAAAAAAGCCATGAATGATTGCAGGCATAACGATCATCATAATGGAGGTAAACACCAGAGACAAGCCCACAGACAAGGTAAGCTCTTCTTTTTTGGCCTTACAGGCCGATGCCGTTGCAATGGCAGCAGAAACACCGCACACAGACATATCTGAACAAATGGTTGCATTGAGCCTTTTTGAAGGCATTTTGATAATTTTCTGTCCGAACCAGTATGTTACCAGCCACACCGTGGGAGTTACCACCCAGGCAACAAAGATTCCGGCCGTACCAATGGTAATAATTTTTTCAAACAAAATGGTGGCACCAAGCAGAACAAGCCCTGTTTTGATATAATATTCCGTCTGGATGGCAGGAAACACCCATTTGGGCGTTCCAACGGTGTTACTGATAAGCATTCCAAAAAAGATGGCCCAGGCAGCATACCCGATTCCATAATGCTTCATGGTAACCTGATAGGAGGCAAGCCAGGCCAGGATGGTAATGGCGTAAATAAAGGTAAAGGCAATGAGAAACTCGGTAAAGGATTTGCCCATAAATGCCATGCCAATACCAAAGAATACAGCAAAAAAGACACCAAGACCGATAAGGGTAACGATCTGGTTATAAGGCTTGGCTTTTTTCACTTTTTTCTTGGCTTTTTTCTCCACAAGTCTGGCGTTTCTCCAGGACATGATGGCAAGTTTGGCTGCCTCATTCAAAGACGCATCTTCAAAAGATGCCTCCTGGGCTTTTTGTTCAGCAGCTTTTGCCTCATCAAGGGCCATTGCGGTCTTTTCCTTTGCCTTGTTGTATTTGGCAAGGGCTTTTTCATGTTTTGCCGCAGCCTTTTCAGGAGACATATAAAAGGAATCCAAAGGATTGGAAGACCACCCGTGGGGCTTATGGGTAAAATTGGAAAGCCATTTGCCTGTGGCACTACTTTTGGCCTTTACCCCTGCCTTGGCATCATTGAGCTGATACCAGCCAATGGTTTTGAATTTATCTGTCTTTGTTGCTTCAACTGCGTATTTGTCTTCTATTTGCTGTAATTTTTCTGCAACCTTCCCTGAGGTGGGAAAATACACAAGCGCACCTGCAATGAGGATGATGAAACCAAGCCATATCGCCCACCAGTCCTCTGTTCTCCACATCTCAGACCATTCCCATTTTCCTACATCTTCTACAACCTGTGAATTATCACTCATCATATAGTCTCCCTAACAAAAATTGATATTAATTTCATCATTGTCCTGCCACACGGCCAAACAAACAAAGATGCTACCATCAAAACTGATATTGAATTAACAATTAATAAAATAGATTGCAACAAAATTTCTTCATTTTTTTGAATTATATTTTGCCAACCCTGATATTATATGCCCTGGCAATCAATTGGCAGAATCCATTCCATCCTCTCCAGTATAAAAAGAACCTATGGTGTTGTGAAAGAAAAACTCATCCCCTAGATTGTAAAGCGATTCACGATATTTGTAAGATCCTTGGCCATATCCTTTAATTTTTGAAGACTGTCTAATATATCTGCGCTGTTTGCAGAAATATTTCGCGCAGCAGCATCTACTGCGCCAATATCTTCACTAATCTTATCAACGGCCCCAGAGCTTTCTTCTATATTCTGGTTTACTTCCCTGGTACCCTGGGACACCTGGTCAATGTTAGAGGCAATTTCCCTGGTTGCGGCGGTTTGTTCCTCAATGGCTGCGGCAATTCTGATAATGATATTGTTGATATGATTCATTACCTCGTTAACCGAGTCTATTTCAGCGATGGATTCGTTGCTGCTAAGCTGAATGCCTTCAATCTGTTTTTTGATGTCTGCTGTGGCTTCCGCGGTTTGGGATGCCAATTCCTTGATTTCATTGGCAACAACAGCAAACCCCTTACCTGCCTCTCCTGCCCGTGCCGCTTCAATGGTTGCGTTCAGGGCCAGCAAATTGGTTTGCTCGGAGATCCCTGCTATGGCATCGGTTACAGTACTGATGGACTCGGCAGAATCGCCCAGCCTGTACATTTTGGCTCTTGCCCCCTGCATCTGATCCACGGCCTGCTCGGAAATCTGCTTTGCCTGGTCAGAATTTCTGGAAATTTCGCTGATGGTGGAATTCATTTCTTCAGAAGCCGTGGCTACGATATTGGTATTTTCCGTATTTTGTTCCATAGTAGCAACCACCGCAGTTAAATTCCGGTGTAATGTATCTGACGCTCCGGCAACGGTCTTTACAAGTTCAGAAGAAGTTCTGGAACGCCCATCCATTTCATTGGAAATCCCCAGCAGCTTTGCCGATGAATTATCCACAACCGCAACATCCCCCTTGAGTTCTCCAATGATGGCCTGAAGATTTTCCACAAACCGGTTAAACCAGTATGCCAACTCTCCCAGCTCATCTTTGGTTTAAATGTCAAGTCGTTTTGTCAAATCTCCCTGGGCGATTTCTTTTAACATGCCCACGGTATGGGAAATGGGTTTTGTTACAGACCGGACAGCCAATATCAAAGCAATAGTAATCCCTGCAAACAGGGCAAGACAGGATAAGATTATCAATTTTTTCAGCGTAGATAAGGTGCCATAAAATTCATCTGCCTGATAGACATAGGACATAACCCCAATGGGTTTCCCGCTGAAATCTTTTATGGGAAAACTGGAAATACAATAATTTCCCACCCGGGTTTGATATAATTCATTACATCCTTTGCTCAAAATATCTTTCGTAAGCAAAGGGTTGGTAACGGCAGGATCCGTGGAAGAGACAAAGACAAAAGCATCGTCAATTACCGGATGCTTTGAAGGATTTTGCAGCCTGGTGGCAATGGGTAAATACCGGGCATCCATATAAACGGCCACAAACTCATATTGATTTGTAATACAGGACTTTATGATGGGATTATAGGAAGAAAGCACCTCAACAGAACCTTTATATGCCCCGGTTTCATCGAATATGGGAGCAATCCCCCTCATGGCAAAGCCTCCCCTGCCAATTTCAATCCCGCTGATGGGAGAATGACTCCCCTGACTGATGGTGCTTACGGTGTTGCGAAACGAACTCAGATCATCGCTGGAACGCTGTTTCTTCTTCCAGATTCGTACAAGGGATCGGGCAGGCGGCACATGGAAATGGATTCTGAAATTCTTTCCCCCTGTTGTACTTGTGTATCCTTTTTCGATGGGCAGAAAAAAAGTCCGTAATGTTTCCCTGGCCTTTTGCATATACGGATCGTCAGCATCATTAAGATTGCCTTGGTATGCTGTTTTATACGCATCCACAACAAAGGGAGTCCGGGAAAAAAGAGACGCCTGTTCCAAAAGGTTTGCAGATGCACAGGCTTGTGTTCTTCCAATATCTTTCATTTTATTTTGAACCATCATATTCAAATTGTTCAAAATAAAATTTTCAACCGTTCGATTGGCAAAATACCCCAAACTGATTGAAAAAAAGACACTAATCATTACCACGGGTAAAATAATTCTTACCCCAATCGTCTGAAATTTTCCCATAACACAGCCTCCTCATGTTTATTCCCATCATTCGACAACCAAACTTTTTTTAAGATAACTTATCATCATAACTCATGCAAGTTTAAATTTCCAAAAACACTAATTATTTTATACTTATTGAGTGAAAAAATGTCTCCCTGGCAATATCTGATGACCAGGGGCAATATGGATTTGCCAATTTTTCTCCTGAACACAGTTGACGGATGGTCTTCTATTTATTATGGATAGGCAAAATTTACGCTTGACAGATAATTGATAAGGATACGAAACCCCATGCAAGAAACCATGATACCATCTCATATACAGAATCTCATCGAAGAAAATCATCTCCTTGTCAACGCCATCAAAAGCCAGATGGCACGGCAGATTGTGGGACAGGAGAAACTTGTGGATGCTCTGCTCACAGGGTTGTTTACCGGCGGTCATATCCTCATTGAAGGGGTGCCTGGTCTTGCCAAAACCAGTGCAGTCAAGGCGCTGGCCGCAGCTGTTCAGGCAGATTTCAAACGGATTCAGTTTACCCCGGATCTTCTGCCTGCGGATCTGACTGGAACAGAAATTTATCGACCAAAAACTACTGATTTTACAACAAGAAAAGGCCCATTATTCAATCATATCATCCTGGCAGATGAAATCAACCGGGCGCCTTCCAAGGTACAGTCTGCCCTGCTGGAAGCAATGGAAGAAAAGCAAGTAACCATTGGAGATACAACCTATGTTCTTCCGTCTCCATTTCTGGTACTTGCCACCCAGAACCCCATTGAGCAGGAAGGGACCTATCCTTTGCCTGAAGCCCAGATGGATCGGTTCATGCTCAAGGTATTGATTGACTATCCAGATAAAAACCAAGAACTTGAAATATTGAAAAAAATATCCTTTGCCGCCCCGGAAAAAGTGGAACCTGTGATTACCTGTGAACAATTGGGCGGCATAGCAAAGCTAATTGACCAGATTTATGTGGATGAAAAACTCAAGGGCTACATGGTGGATCTTATCTGCGCCACCCGGACACCCCAAGAGTACGGCATGGATATTGCTCCTTATATTGAATTTGGGGCATCCCCCAGGGCCACCATATTTCTTGCCAGGGCTGCCAGAGTGAGTGCTTTTCTGTCCGGCAGGGCCTATGTTACTCCCCAGGACATTAAAAATGTCGGGCCGGACGTGCTGCGGCACAGAATTTTGTTATCCTTTGAAGCCCAGGCCGAGGATATACATACCGACGAGATCATTAGCCAACTATTTGATTCTGTTCCGGTTCCCTGATATTCAAGGCAGAACAAAGGGCCATACCATGATCCCCCAAGAACTCATCAAAAAAATCAAAACCATCCACATTACTTCCAAAAAAACCGTGAACACCCTGATGGCAGGAAAATATCGTTCTGTTTTCAGGGGAACCGGCATGGAATTTGAGGAAGTCAGGGAATACAGCCC
>PDWI01008605.1_pt1 | contig 11971 bp, 15 predicted proteins | sample 1430891 | NCBI WGS metagenome assembly PDWI01 (sample SAMN01162508, study PRJNA174530) | Oral metagenome, whole genome shotgun sequencing project. | biome: Marine environment; feature: Marine mammal; material: Swab sample of the gingival sulcus; isolation source: swab sample of gingival sulcus...
GATGGTCGGCATCATCATCATCTCGTATGTACCTCCTGCGGAAAAACTGATGAAATTGATCTCTGTCCACTCTCTTCTCTTGAAAAAATAGAGAGTGAAAAAGGATTTCTTGTTAAAAGCCATCATTTTGAACTTTTTGGATTATGTCTCGCCTGTCAAAAATAATTTCTTCGCTCATCTTTGTGTTCGTACTCTTTTTTTCAGGAGGTACAAGTATCTTTGCACAAACCCATCATGTGCCGACAAGCGATGCTCATTTTGAGCGGGCAAGAGTTTTGGAACTTGCTGAATCAGCAGAGGAAACAACGCGCTATACGATCGAACTCAAAGATGGGAGCGTAACAAGCGTTAATTCCTATGGAGAAGTCTTGAAGAAGGGAACTTCTCTTTTTGTTGAAACAACTGATGGAGGAGAGAGTTATTATTATGTTGCTCAAGATAGGAGCTTCGTTCTCCTTGCGCTCACCGTGCTCTTTGTTCTGAGTGTACTTGTCCTTGCACGTAAAAAAGGATTTCGCTCGCTCGGGAGCCTTCTCCTTTCATTACTTTTGCTCTTGCTCGTTTTTGTTCCACTCTTGTTCAAGGGCTACGATCCGCTCTGGCTCACGCTCTTTTTCGGGCTCTTTGTTCTTTCGGTTTCTATTTTTGTTACCCATGGTTTGAATAAACAGAGTTTGACCTCTTTTCTCGGTGCTTTTGGGTCTATTATTTTTGCCACAATTCTCTTGATGATTGTTTTGAATCTCTCATCCATTACGGGAATCTTGAATGAAGATTTCCAATATCTCTCCATCCAAACAAAAGAAAGTCTCAATATTGTTCGTTTGATTTCAGCCGGAATTTTGATTGGGGTTTTGGGGGTTTTGGATGATATTACGATTACCCAAGTCGCCGTTGTTCGCGAACTCTCAGCGAATGAACAGATGAAGCTCTTTGAGATTTTCAAGCGCGCTCTGCGTGTGGGGCGGGATCATATTTCATCACTCGTGAATACCCTTGTCTTTGCCTATGTTGGTGCGACCTTGCCGCTCATTATGCTGATTTCGTTGATGGAGACGCCTTGGTATATTCTCATCTCGCAAGAGTTTATTTTTGTTGAAATTGTGCGTTCGCTCGTGGGTGCTATTGCGCTTGTCGTTGCGGTGCCGCTGACAACATGGCTCGCGGTGTATGTCTTTTTCAAGGGGATCAAGGAAGACAAAATATCTCTTGAATCATCTTGTGCCCATCATCATTAGAACATTTGCATTTTTTTTAAGGTTTTGTTATATTTCAAATGATTCTATTTTAATTTAATAACTGCAATTTTTTTGCCATATGCTCTGGTAAACGGAGTGGCACCGACACCCCAAAGCTTTTGGGGTGTTTTTTCTTGCTCCAATTTTTCGCTTGGGTATACTTTGATTATGATTAATACTGATCCACAAAAAATTGAAAAGGTTGTAACGCGTGGGGTTGAGCGAGTGTTTCCGAATGAGGATTTTTTGCGCTCGCGTCTAGGAAGTGGCGAGCAACTCACTATTTACCTTGGAATTGATCCAACGGGGCCAACCTTGCATATGGGGCATATGATCCCGCTCATCAAGTTGCGTCAACTCCAAGAGCTTGGACATAAAATTATTTTGCTCATTGGGGACTTTACTGCACGCATTGGGGATCCTGATAAATCACAAGTTCGCAAACAGCTCACCCATGAAGAAGTACTTGAGAATGCAAAGCTCTATAAAGAGCAGGCTTCGGTACTGCTCAATTTTGAAGGTGATAATCCAGCTGAGCTCAAATATAATGGTGAATGGCTTGATTCAATGAATTTTGCCGATGTGCTCAAGCTTACTTCACAAATGACGGTACAGCGTATGCTTGATCGTGATCTGTTTCGTCGCCGCATTGATGCTGGGACACCTGTGTATATTCACGAATTTATGTATCCGCTGATGCAGGGATACGATTCGGTTGCGATGAATGTTGATGGTGAAGTCGGGGGAAATGATCAAACTTTTAATATGCTCGTAGGGCGTGATTTGATGAAAAATGGGCCAGAAGCAAAGGAAAAATTTGTGATTCCCATGAAGCTCTTGGTTGATAATACGGGTGCGAAAATGGGAAAGACAACGGGAAATATGTTGTCCTTCCTTGACTCAGCGAATGAAAAATTTAAAAAAATCATGACTTGGAGCGATGGTATGATCTTGAATGGCTTTGAACTTTTGACGGATACCCCTTTGGATGAGATAGAATCACGTCTCGATTCTGATGAAAATCCACGAGACATTAAATTTGATTTGGCATATGCGATTGTGAGCCGTTTCCATTCTGCAGCAGAAGCGGACGCAGCAAAGCAAGCGTGGATTGATGAAGTACAAAACGATCATACACCAGAGGATATTCCAGAAATCAAAGCTTTGACTGACATCGTTGAAACACTCTCTGCGGGAACACATGAGAGTAAATCTCAAATCCGCCGTTCTCTGCGCGAAGGGGCGGTAAAACGAGACGGAGAAAAATTAAACGAAGAGAGCGCACTAAACACTGGCGACATTATCCAAATAGGAAAAAAACGCTGGTTTAAGATTTTTTAAAAAACAAACTTGAATAAGTTTGTTTTTTAAAAAAGACGGTTCCGTTTCCTTGAAACAAATGAGCTTTCCTATATACTTTTTGGTATATGAAACACAGATCAAAAAAACGAAGAAATCAAAAAATTCAAAGCGCTTTGCTTATTGTGCTCGCTCTTGTGCTTGTCGGAAGTTTTGCTTTTTCTTTCTCTAAAAAACGCTCAGCAAAAAAACAAGAGCAAACAATCGTTGTAGAAAACAAAAAACACATCAAAGGATCAGAAACCGCCGAATACAAACTTGTAGAATATTCTGATTTTCAATGTCCTGCTTGTCGTTCGGTAAATGCAGCAGTTATGGAATTGATGAAAAAAAATCCTGAAGTCTTTAATATTGAGTTTCGTCATTTTCCTCTTCGCTCAATTCATGGGAATGCACAGCTTGCTGCTCAGGTTGCTGAAGCCGCAGGACTCCAAGGAAAGTTTTGGGAGATGCATGATGTTTTGTTTGAAAAGCAATCAGAGTGGAATAGAGCCTTTAATCCAAAACAAGTTTTCAGAGGCTATGCAAAAGAGCTTGGTCTCGATACTGATCGCTTTAATCAAGATATTAAACGTGACGATATTCAAGATCTTGTAAATACTGAATATGATGAAGCGATTGCTTTGCAATTAACAGGAACTCCTTCATTCCTTCTTGATGGTAAAAAAATTGACCTCAACGAATTTATCAATCAACACATCACAAAAAAAGAAAAGTAAAACTTTTCTTTTTTTGTTTTATAAGAATTTATTTTCTGCATTTCTGATATACTTGGATTATGATTATTTTACCCTCATTACATTCTTTTGTTCGCACAAGACCTCATAGCTCTCCTTTTGACAGTCGCTATCTCATTCCTGATGAAACAAAGCACGCTCAATTTTGGAAAGAGCTTTACGAACAGCTCTATGCAACATCACCAAAGAATTTCATTAGTGAAGATTTTGAACAATATATGAGTGATACTTATTCTTATTTTGGTGAGCGTATGCACCCGGTTACTTTTGAGCCAAAGTATTTTCATATGGGTATTGAGCTCAATTTTAAAGAGCGTCACGAGGTGAGACCACTCTTTGATGGGGTTTTGGAATATTCTGGATTTGGCGTGGTGAACGGTTATTATGTTTTGCTCTCTCATCCTCAAATTCAAACAGAAGACGGCTATGTTCTCCATACCATGTACTGTCACCTGAAAAAACCCTTGGTACAATTCTCTTCGTATCAAAAAATGCTGCGAGAAATTAGTCTCAATAGCTATCCTATTGTTGAGGTTTCAAAAGATACGCTTCTTGGTTTCTCAGGTAAATCTGGACTCACGAATGCTGGTGGAACACAGCTCTATCTCCAATGTGATTTTCGTAAGGATGGCGAACATCCGATTGTTGTGAATCCGCTCGCCTTTTTTTCAAAAGATTCTGATAGAGAAAATCGCTCAAAAGACTATCTGCATAAAGAAGACTTCACAAAAAATAACTAACCTACCCCCCTCTAAAAGAGTGAGGATCAAAAAAATCCATGTTTCAGATGTTTATGTTTCATGGGTTTTTTGTGGTATAATGAGTTTACTATGAAAAACATACATACCAAAGCATTATTTTATTCAGGAACTTTGTTCCTCGTGGTACTTTCAGTGCTCGCTATTTCAGCGACGATCTTTGTGATGAGAAATGCACAAGGTGAGACCCATCAGAATACGATCTCTGTCTCAGGAACTTCAGAGATTTTGGCGCAGCCGGATATTGCTCGTTTCTCTTTTGAAGTGAAAGAAACAGCAAAGGATCCAAAGAAAGGACAAGACGTTATTAGTGAAAAAACAAGAAAAATTCTAACTGGACTCAAAGAGCTTGGCGTAGAAGCCAAAGATATTAAAACGGAATCATACACCATTCATCCAAAATACGAATGGGTGAAAGTCGTAGATAAGAGTCCAAAAATTGCCCTCTCAGGAGAGCGGTATATTCCAAATCGTCACTCAAAGAGAGTACAAGTTGGCTTTGATGTTTCACAGCGAATTCGCGTAGCGCTTCGTGATCTTAAAAAAGCGCCTGATGCACTCACCCTCTTTGCTGGAGCAGGTGTTGAAAATCTCTCAGGGCCACATTTTGAGATTGAAAATATTGATGAACTTAAAATGCAGGCGCGTTTGAAAGCAATTGCTATTGCAAAAGATAAGGCAAAACGCCTTGCCAAAGATCTTGATGTTAAATTGGTAAAAATTGTCAGTTTTAATGAGTCAGATCATGATGTTATCTTGCCAAGAAATCGTCACTTTGCAATGAAAGGAATAGCACTTGAGAGCATGGAAATGGATGCGGCATCACCTGAGCTTCCACAGGGGGAAAATGAAGTTCGCTCAACCGTTACTATCCGCTACAAGATTAAATAATACAAAAAGAGCCTACATGCTCTTTTTTATTTGACCAAAAAATTAAAAGGACTATAGTTAAGGTATACAGTCCGAGATAATGGGCTTTTTTAGATGTATGAAATTTTTAAAACAAGTACAAGCAGAAATGGCAAAAGTCGTATGGCCATCTCGCTCAAAAACACTTCTCTATAGCTTGATTGTGATTCTCGTATCACTCTTTGTTGCCTACTACATGGCGTTCTTTGATTTTGCTTTTGTAAAATATGGAGTAAAAGCTCTTTTGGGATAGATTCTATGTCACAAAAAAAAGAAGTAAAACGACAACGCGGATGGTATGCTATTCATACTTATGCAGGATATGAAAATGCGGTTGAGAGAAACCTTCGCCAGCGTATTGAATCGCTCGGAGTTCAGGACCTTATTTTTGACGTGCTCATTCCAACCGAAAAAGTCACCAAGGTGAAAAATGGAAAACGCGTTGAAGTCGATGAAAAAATTTATCCAGGATATATTCTTGTTGATATGATTGTTACCGAGGATTCTTGGTTTATCGTACGAAACACACCACGGGTAACTGGGTTTATTGGAGCAGGAGGAACAGATCCGGTTCCACTCAAGCAGGAAGAAGTTGATGCACTCTTTACGCGTATGAAAAATAGTCATAGCAAAGAAGATTCTGATTATGAGCTTGATGAGATGGTGAAAATTATTGATGGTCCCTTCTCTGACTTTGAAGGGCGCATCAGCGCTATTGACACTGAGCGTGGAAAGGTTAAACTGCTGGTATCTATGTTTGGTCGGGAAACTCCGGTTGAACTTGATTTCTTGCAGATTAAAAAACTGTAAGAAGAATGCTTCTACTGTACTGAGGGAATGTGCTCTTTTCTCAGTCCTTCTATTCGTCTAAACTATTAAATTTTATGGCAACACTTGTAAAACAACTGAAACTACAAATTCCTGCCGGAAAGGCAGTACCAGCTCCTCCTTTGGGACCAGCTTTGGGGCAAGCAGGGGTAAACATCGGAGAATTCGTTAATCAATTTAACGCAGCAACACAAGATCAAATGGGAAACATTGTTTCTACCGTAGTAAATGTGTATGATGACAGAACTTTTGATTTTGTTTTGAAAACACCTCCTGTTGCATCACTTATTTTTAAGGCTGCTGGAGTAAAAGGAGGGTCAGGACGACCTAATGTAAAAAAAGCAGGATCAATTACTGATGCTCAACTTACTGAAATCGCAGAAATTAAAATGCCTGACCTTAATGTGCATGATGTTGATGCCGCAAAGAAAATTGTTGCAGGATCATGTCGTTCAATGGGAATTGAAATTAAAGACTAACCTTTGGGTTGGTTTTTCTTTTGCTTGTTTTTTCTGTGACCTCTCGTTACAATGGTTTTATGATAGAACTCATTGTTGGGGATTATGAAAAAACGCAACCCATCGTTGCTGAAAAAGTAGCATCTTTTCGTGCAAGGGGATTGGTGATCAATGTTTTGGAGCAAGACGATTTTTTAAAAAAAGATTTTGAATTGGTAGTTCCTCGTAGTAAAAATCTCTTTGGCGAAGCCGAAGTTTTTGTCTTGAAAAATACCCTTGAGCTGATTGATCTTCCTACGCTTCTTCCGCTTTATTCTGATACAGAAAATATTCTGCTCTTTGTGGAAGAAAAAATAAATAAAAAAACAAAAGAGCTTTTTGAAAATAATACTATTCCTATTTTTAAATACGAAGAGAAGAAGACAAAATCAAAAAATACCTTTAATATTTTTAGTCTTGCCGATGCTTTTGGTGCGCGGGATAAAAAGACGCTTTGGCTTAAATATCGTGAAGCGCTTGATCACGCAAGCGTTGAAGAAATTCACGGTGTCCTCTTTTGGCAGCTTAAAAATATTGCGAGTGTGAAATGGGATAAGGGAAAAGGTTTGAAACCCTTTGTTTTGAAAAAAAATCGTTCTTATGCCGAGCGTTTTTCTGATCAGGATATTCATAATCTTTCACATCGCTTCCTCCGTATTTTTCATGAACGCAAATCTCTCAGTACGCTTGAGATAGAACTTGAAAAACTTATTCTCAGTTTATAGCAAAAAAGAAAAACCAAAAATGGTTTTTCTTTTTACATAATTCCGATAATTTTTCCGATGAAGATGAGATAGAAGAAGAGCATCCCGACCCCCTCCCATCTGCGTATTTTATTATCAAACATCACAAAGATCGCAATGAAGGTTGCAATCACGAGGAAGGGTAATCCAATCATGAATGTTTTATCATCAATCCCAAGAGGACTCAAAAGGGATGGAACACCTACAATCAAGAGAAGATTGAAGGTGTTTGACCCCAAAACATTTCCGACGGCCATTCCATGATTTCCCCGTTTGACTGCGGCAATAGAAGTGAGAATTTCAGGAAGTGAGGTTCCAAAAGCAACAACAGTAATGGTGAGCATGGATGAGCCAATATTGAGCAATTCTGAGAGTTTCAGAATACTGTCAATAAGATATTTTGCAGAGAAGGCAATAACAACAACAGAGAGTATTACTAAAGCAATATATTTGAGAAGATCTTTTTTTTGTACTTCATCTTTGAGAGTAATATCTGCGAGTTCGTCCTCATCTATTTCTTCAGGTTGCTGTTTGATATTATAGATAATAAAAATAAGGAAGAAGCCTAATAAAAAGAGTCCTTCAATAAGGGAGATTGTCTTATCAAGAGCAAAATAGCCAAAGAGCGCCATTGACATGAAAAAGAAAGGTAGATCAATATCAATCAATGAGGTATTCATTTTAAGACCTTTTTTTGCAACCACTCCAGAAACCCCGAGAATCAAAAGAGCGTTTGCAATATTTGACCCCACAACGTTATCAACAACAAAATTTGTTTCTCCAGCATGCAGAGCAAAGAGTGAAGAAACAAGTTCAGGAAGTGAGGTTCCTACTGCAACAATGGTTGCACCGACAATAAATGAACTCATTCCAAGAGCAAGACCAATTTTTTCAGCATTTTCAGTAAAATAGTCTGCTGATTTAATGAGCAAAAATAAACTTGCAAAAAGGGCAAGTGTCCAAAGTACTATTTGCATAACAAAAACTATTGTATCATAAACAAAAAAGGATGCATTTTTATATTGAAACTATTTGACAAAAATATACATTTCTATAATATGTTTGGTGTCAAGGATATTTCTTGCGGTCTGTTTTAGATATATAAGACACATCCCCTTGTAGCTCAGTTGGTAGAGCAGCAGCCTTTTAAGCTGACGGTCGAAGGTTCGAGCCCTTCCGGGGGGACAGAAATGGTTAAAGAAAAACGCAAATGCGTTTTTTTCTTTTCTATTAAAAAGTATATACTTTAATCATGAAAAAAAGTGTTTGGCTTCACAATATTCGCTCAGTTCATAATGTTGGTTCTATTTTCCGCACCGCTGATGCAGTAGGGATTGATCACATCTATCTCTCTGGATATACGCCCCTCCCCATTGACCGTTTTGGTCGTGCGCGCGCCGACATGGCAAAAGTCGCTATTGGTGCTGAGAAAGTAGTTTCTTGGTCACAAATTGAAAACCCACAAGAATTTTTCAATGATAAGAAGTCAGTTTTATTGATCGGAATAGAACAAGATGAAGAGTCGATTGATCTTTTTGATTTTGAGCTAAAGAAAAGAAACCCTAATGAGGTAATTATTGTGATGGGTGAAGAAGTTGCTGGTATGGAAGATTGGCAGCGAGTGCAGTGTGATCAGCTCCTTGAAATTCCAATGAGGGGAACAAAAGAATCACTCAATGTTTCAGTTGCTTTTGGTGTTGCAGCCTATCAAGTTTTTAAAAAGTAAAACGAACAGAGAATGTTCGTTTTTTAAGAGAGTTTTTGGAGTGCTAATTTAATTTTTTCATTCATAGAATAGTCTCCTTCAGGGATTTCAGAAAGTGCTTTGTAGACTTGGGCTGAATTGTAGCCAAGAGCAACAAGGGCATCAACGACATCTTGATCTTTCTCGGTGATTTTTGTATCCTCGGTGTTTCCTGAATAATCTTTGAGTTTATCACGCAATTCAATGCATAATCGCTCAGCCGTTTTTTTGCCAACACCGGGAACTGAGGTTAAAAAGGCAATATTTGAATTGAGAATTGCTTGATATAAAGTGTCTGGGGAAGCGAGCCCGATCATTGCCAGTGCAGAGCGTGGACCAATTCCTGAAACATCCAAAAGCTTTCTAAAAAAATAGAGCTCTTGTTTTGTTTCAAAACCATAGAGGTCAAGTACTGTTTCTCGGACAATGGTGTGAATGAAAAGTTCAGTCCTATTTTGCTGGAGTGCGAGGCTTTGTGTTTGTGCTATGCAAGCGACACTATAACCAACACCATTTACATCAATAATAATATTTCCATCATTTTCAAAGAGGGTTTTTCCACTGAGATATCCAATCATATTTCTAGTATAACAAAGACCACAGATTTTGTATTTGACAAGTGTTTTTGATGGTGTATAATATATTTATATGAGTTTTGAATCATTTCCAAAAATTAAAAAAGCTCAAGAAACACCCGTACAAAAAACAGGGACTGAAGAGCGTCTTAAACTAATGAAAAAATATCACGACCACGAAGGGATGCAGTTTGTGGAAAACCGAACCGAAAAAGAAAATCTTGAAAATTTTATGAATTATTATCAAGAACATAAAATTCTTTTCCACGATGGCGGTATGAATGCACGTATTTTTGAGCTCCCTGTTGAAGATAATTCATCATTGGTTGTAAAGGAGATGCGAAAAGAAAAGATGAGTGGATTTGCTCAAAACTCTTCAGAAATGGAGTTAGATTTTCAAGATATTCTTCATGAGGATTTAGAGCTCCCTGTTCCTCTTCCTGTTGCCGTTATTGAACAAACGATTCTTGATTATGATAATAAAAAAATGGATAAAGTTGAGCTTATTATTATGGAGAAAATCGCTGGTCGTTCTATTGGTGATTATCGGCGAGCTCTTCAGGGAACCCCGTATGATTTGCCCGAAGATTTTGATCTTAATGAGTTTATGTCTGAACTAGAGGCACAAGTTGAGCTTATGCACAAGAATAATATTTATCATCGTGACTTAACCCCCAATAATGTACTTATTTCAGAAGAGTGTTCACCTATTATTATTGATTTTGGAACAACCGGTTATTCTTGGGGTGGGGAGGATGAAGACCCTTATCTTGCAAAAAATCAAGTTGTAACACTTGACGGAGTTCGTAGTTTACAAGACTCTCGGTATGTTCCTGATGAAACGAATTTGATTACTATTCGTGGTGCGCTCAAGGAAATTATAAAAAATTCTTGACATTTTTTATAAATAGTATATAGTTTTTTAGAAAATAAATTAAAAGTGAAAAAATGACAGATGAAATAACAACAAAAATGGGAATTGATTTTTCTTTCTTGTTTAGAAAATCAAGAAGCTTTCTCGGGCTTTGTAGAAAATACTTAAATCAAGATTTTCAACCAGGGGTTGAAATGGTTCAAATTACAGGGCCTATTTCTGGAATGCTCTATATGAAGCAACCAGCAGATAAAAAGGTGAAATTTCCAGTATATAAAAGTGAACTGAGAAAAATTAAACCAGAAATCTTAGAAGCACTTCCAGAAGAGATGTTCTTTGTATAAAGGAACTTCTTATGAAAACTAAGGGCGCAATCAAGAAGATTGCGCTTTTTTATTTTGTATATTTTAGTATTCTGTGAGTATGAGCATTCAAATTTTATTTGAAAATAAACATCTCTTGATTATTAACAAACCGGCGGGACTTGTGGTGCATGGTGATGGGAAAACCGATGAGCCGACAGTGGTTGATTGGATTTTGGAACACTATCCAGAAATCGAGGGGGTTGGTGAGAATATGTTTGTTAAAGGAAAAGACGGGAAAGACATTGAACTCAACCGCCCAGGAATTGTACACCGTATTGATCGAGACACTTCGGGATGTTTGGTGGTTGCAAAAACGCAAGAATCATTTTTGCATCTCAAACAACAATTCAAAGATCGCCTCATTTCAAAAACTTACCATGCCCTTGTATATGGAAAACCTAAAAATGAATCAGGTAGCATTGATGCACCAATTGGTCGCAGTAATAAAGACTTTCGTATGAAGCAAGCAGGCGAGCATGCGCGAGGAAAATTGCGCGAAGCACAAACGACCTATGAAACACTTCAAGTTTTTGAAGACAGACACAAAAAAAACAAACAAGGACTTTTTGAAAAATATGCGCTTTTGGCTTGTTCACCGAAAACAGGACGGACGCATCAGATTCGCGTTCATCTCAAATTCATCAATCATCCGATTGTTGCTGACTCACTCTATCGTGGTAAGCGAAAAGAGTGTCTCGGTCTCACGCGAACAGCACTCCATGCCTATTCAATTACTTTTCATGATCTCTCGGGAAATAATATTGCTGTTTCCTGTGATCTTCCATCTGACATGCTTGGTGCTCTAGATACTTTGGTTGCGCTTCCTAAAGAGGAATAAAAAAAGCACTTGCGCGTAGCGCAAACGCTTTTCCTCTTAAGAAAAATAAAAATAACGAATAATATTTGCGATAGCAATAGAAATCCAAAAGAATTCAAGGATGAGATTTGACCAGTTTCGATCAGCATAGACGCGGATCGCGAGAAAAATTCCAGCCAGAATATTAATTCCTGCATAGAGTGGACCGGTTGATGCTAAAATACCAAAACTATTGAGAGTATAAGCACTCATAAGGAGGATGGTTCCAAGCCACCCAATACTTACAATTATTTTTTTATCTGTCTTCATATCGTTCATTATCATAGCACATTTTATGTGGAAAAAAAGTGTAGAGCCATACTTTTTCTTGATCTTTAGTCTTTTTGTGATACAGTGTTCTTGTTATGGCTAAAGTTAACACACAATATATTCCCGAATCAACACGAAATCGAGTAGATTTTGATGTAAAAGCAGGAGATACCGTAAAGGTACACCTCAAGATTCAAGAAAAAGGGAAGACACGAATT
>PDWI01018036.1_pt1 | contig 11971 bp, 9 predicted proteins | sample 1430891 | NCBI WGS metagenome assembly PDWI01 (sample SAMN01162508, study PRJNA174530) | Oral metagenome, whole genome shotgun sequencing project. | biome: Marine environment; feature: Marine mammal; material: Swab sample of the gingival sulcus; isolation source: swab sample of gingival sulcus...
TTTTTCACAAAATTCTTTATCGTGAGAAATTTTAAAATCGGCAAATAATTCTTTACTTTCAGGTTTTTGAATATCAAAAAAATGTTCAATCATTGATAAGTTTAGAGTTTTGCCAAATCTTTTTGGACGTGGAATTAATAATACATAATTACTATTATCGTAAAACTCTTTGACTAGCATGGTTTTATCAATGAAATAACCATTATCTCTTATTATTGTTTCAAAATCAGAACTGCCTATTTTTAATGTTTTTTTCATTTGTTTGTTTTTATCGTTTTATGTTCAAAATTCCGAGTTCCAAACGTCTAATGGTTTCTTCTTTGCCAATAACATCAATAATATCAAACAAATGCGGTCCCATTCCTTTCCCGACAATGCACAAGCGGAAAGCATTCATGATTGCCCCGAGCGAATATTGATTTTTCCCGATCCAATCTTTTACGATTTGCTCAATCCTTGCACTTTCAAAAACATCGACAGAGGCTAAAACATCTTTCAGTTCGCTCATAAGTTGCGGTGTGTTTTCTTTCCATCTTTTTTTCACTACTTTCGGGTCGTATGTTTGTGGGGTTTCAAAAAAATAGAAACTTTGTTCCCAAATTTCGGCAACAAAATTCACACGTTCTTTTACTAATCCGACAATGCGTTTTACTTTATCAAAGGGAGCGTCGATTTGTTTTTCGTTCAGAACCGCTGCGAAAAGTGTCGCCACTTGCTCGTCGCTTTTGTGTTGTAAGTAGTGATTGTTGTACCATTTTGCTTTTTCCGGATCGAAACGTGCGCCGGATTTTCCTACACGTTCGAGCGAAAAGGCATCGACCAACTCGGATAGCGAAAAAATTTCTTGTTCAGTTCCGGGATTCCAGCCTAAAAAGGCAAGAAGGTTGATAAATGCTTCGGGAAAATAACCCGATTCGCGATAACCGCTTGATACTTCATGTGTTTTCGGGTCTGTCCACTCCAAGGGAAAAACCGGAAAACCGAGTTTATCACCGTCGCGTTTGCTTAATTTTCCTTTTCCGGTGGGTTTCAGCAGCAAGGGCAAATGTGCAAATTTCGGCATTTTGTCTTCCCAGCCGAACGCACGATACAGCATCACATGAAGCGGCAAAGAGGGCAACCATTCTTCTCCGCGTATGACATGGCTGATTTCCATCAAGTAATCATCAACAATGTTGGCAAGGTGATAGGTTGGCATGCCGTCTGATTTGAAAAGCACCTTGTCGTCAAGTTTTGAGGTGTTCACAAGCACTTCGCCACGAATAATGTCATTCATTCTGACTTCTTCGTTTTCCGGCATCTTAAACCTTACGACAAAGGATTCGCCTGCTTCTATTTTTCGTTGCACCTCGTCCGGCGGGAGCGTAAGCGAATTTTTCATCTCCAGACGCGAAATTGAATCATACTGCGGAACTGCAAGGCCTTTTTCTTTAAGCCTGTTGCGCATTTTATCCAATTCGTCGGGAGTATCAAATGCGTAATAAGCATTTCCTTGTGCTATCAGTTGATTGGCGTATTTTTTATATATCTCTTTTCGCTCCGATTGGCGATACGGCGCAAATGCTCCGCCTTTTGAAACGCCCTCGTCAGGCAAAATTCCACACCACGACAGGGCTTCAATGATATATTGTTCTGCTCCTTCAACAAAACGGGTCTGATCCGTATCTTCTATTCGCAAAACAAAATCGCCCTGATTCTTTTTTGCAAACAAATAATTAAATAAAGCGGTGCGTACACCTCCGATATGTAAAGCTCCTGTCGGGCTGGGTGCAAAGCGCACTCTTACTTTCTCTCTTGACATGATAATACAGTTTTTTTTATTTTCACAAAGATATAGATTTATTTTTCAACAAAAAATGATAATTTTGCGAAGATTTCACAAATGCATAAATTTCAAGCATCATGTTGAGAGTTGAGAATTGAAAGTTGAGAATTGAAAGTTTAAAATATTGGTAATCAAATGATTGTTGATACATACTGATAGGAGGTTAAATTTTTTTGATTATCAATTAGTTATAAAAACAATAAACTATTGAAGTTAAAAGCTAAAAAATAAAGTGTATCGCTAATCATTAATCACTTATCACTCATGAAAAATAAACAAATGAAAAAAATATTGATAATATTGTTCATAATTCTTCCGACATTTGTCTTGCAGGCACAAAGAAAACCCAAAGGATACATGCTTGCACATAAAGCAAAATTGTATTATGACAGACGCGATTATGAAAATGCCTTGAAAATGTTTACGAAATTGCTTTCAAAAAATCCGCATTGCGATAGCGCATACTATTACAGAGCAATCATTCAATATACGAAAAAGAATTATCAGGCAGCTTTGGTCGATGCCGGACAGGCAATAAAATACAATACCAATAACGCAAAAGCATATTATGTTCGCGGACAGATTCTTTCGCATCTGAAAAATTATAACGAAGCCATCAAAGATTTCACTCGAGCGGCTTTGTTAGTGCCTAACAACGCAAATGTTTATTATGCTTTAGGATTGGCGCAAAACAATGTGGGCGATTTTGAAAATGCCGTGAACAGCCTTACTTCCTCCATCAAATACAACAAGGGAAACAATATTTTGCCATACAAGCAAAGAGGATATGCCAATTATATGCTGAAAAACAGCAAAAAAGCAATTTCAGACTTGAACAGAATGTACGAAATAGCAATGGAAAAATTTCCGGAAAGAATAGAAAAAGATGAGTGGATATTCAGAATTCGAGCTTGGGCAAAAGTCGATGCGGGAATGTATCAAGAAGCAATTCTTGATTTTGACAAAGCAATGAGCATTTATGCACTCAACATGAGTACGTTTAAAGGACGAGGTTTGGCAAAAATACATATTGGCGATTACGACAATGCAATTGACGATCTGACAAGAAGCATTGAACTTGCGCCGAAAGATGCTCCTTCTTTTGAACTGCGCGGCGTAGCCTTTTACAAAAAAGGCATTTACGACGAAGCCATTGATGATTTTAACAAAGCAATCGCGTTGGACAACAAAGATGCCGTGGCTTACTATTATCGCGGTCTTTCTCACGAAATGATGGGAAACAATGAAAATGCCATTCTTGATTTTGCGCAGACAAACAAAATTAATCCGTATTTTGATGGACTTGAGCAAGTGAAAGGTGCAACATCTTTTGCTGTCGTAGGTGTTGAAATACAAGACCCGAACAACAACAAGAATATAGAAAAAAACGAAAGTGTAACATTGGTTGTAAAAGTGAAAAATACCGGACAAAATGATGCGCAAAACGTGAAGATTAAAATAAGCGACAACAACAATAATCCCGGATTGCTCTACAACAAAGTCGAATATTGGGGAAATATTCTAAAGGGAGAAACCAAAGAATTGTTTATTCATGTCGATGCAACAGAGGATTTATCCGGCACGAATGCTAATTTTATTTTTTTAATCAAAGATAACAGCGACTCAAAAAGTTCGCCATACTCATTTTGTAAAAATATCGTCTTTGTATCGCTCGTTTCTCGCATCATATTATCGTGCAAACAAAGACATTCGCCATGAATCATACGACAAACAACTGAAACACATATTGAGTCAAGGTTTTGCAACTGCTGATTATTACACCGAAAATCTGAAAAAACTCGATGTTGAAGCCTTTGAATTGATTCGGAATGCCAAATTTTTGCAAAAAAAATGGGCAATAGAAAATTCAACCACAAAAACAGGAACGGCTCTAATTATCAAACAAATAAAACAACTAAAACCGGAAGTTGTCTTTGTTCAAGATTCCATGCACTACAACGAAGAGTTTGTACAAGAACTACGTTCTAATGTTCCTGAAATCAAACTTATAATTGGAAATTTATGCTCTCCTTTTTCGCAGACACATATTAAAAAATTTCGTAGTTTTGATTTTTTCATTGCTTGTTCGCCTCAATTCAGCAATGAATTAACTAAAAACGATATTCCTAACATTATACTTTATCACGCATTCGAACCTGAAAGTCTGAAAAAAATAAGCAGCACGGATAAAAATAATGAATTGATTTTTTTAGGCTCAATAATTTCAGGCAAAGGCTACCACGACAGCAGAACACGCTTGTTGGAAGATTTGGCAAAATTAGGTATCAATTTTACTATTTATGGAAGTATAGAACGTATTCCTCCTATTGACTTAAAACTCAGGCAAGCCGGATTTTTAATGAGCGAAACACTGAAAAAAGTAAAACTTGAAAAAATTGCAAGCAAATTGCCCGGACTAAGAAAAACCGTTGTACTTGATGCAATGCCCCGACAAGTAAAAATCTCAAATCGCTTGTCAAAAATAATTAAAACACCTTTGTTTGGCTACGATATGTTAAACGAACTTGCAGTTTCGGAAATTGGGTTAAATATACACGGCGATGTTGCAACATATGCAGCAAATATCAGAATGTTTGAAACTACGGGAGTTGGCACGTGCCTGCTGACCGACAAAAAAACAAATATCAATGACCTTTTTATTGAAGACAAAGAAATTGTTACATACAATAGTCATGAAGAATGTGTTGAAAAAATTGAATGGTTGTTGAGAAATCCTGAAAAATGCAGAGAAATTGCACTTGCGGGACAAAAAAAATGCTTAAAGGAGCATAATTATCTCAACAGAATGAAAGAACTTGATGCTATTATTCAAAAAAAATTAAAACAAAAAACAAAAAACAGATGAAACGCCCATGACTAAAAAAATAGACATACAACTGGATGATTATCCGGCATTAACAAGGGAGCATGCTCCCTTGCGGAAGCAAAAGGAAAAAATTCCCTCTTGTCGGAAAGGCTTAGGGTGATTGCCAAGTGATGCTGATTAAAAATTTAGATATATCGCTCATCACTTATCGCTCATCATTCATCGCTCATCGTTCATAAAACACAAACCCATGAAACTCTCGCTGATAGCTGCAATTGACCAAAACAACCTGATTGGCAAAGACAATAAACTGATATGGCATTTGCCTGCCGATTTGAAATTTTTCGGACGAAAAAATTACGAATCAATAGGCAGACCATTGTCCGGAAGAACATCAATTGTAATCAGCAGGCGCGAAAATTATAGCATTGAGGGCTGTGTGCTTGTTTCGTCGATTGAGGAGGCATTGGCGCAGGCGAAAAACGACAGTGAGCCATTTGTCATCGGAGGAGGCGAAATTTATGCCTTGGCGCTGCCTTTTGTGCATAAAATGTACCTGACAAAAGTCCACGCACAATTTGAAGGCAATGTTTATTTCCCTCAAATAAATTATCATGAATGGAATTTGATTGACGAAAAACATCACAAGCGGGACGAAAAAAACAAATATCCTTTTACAATCTGTATTTATGAACGCAAAATCTAAACTTTCCGTCTTTTGTGTTTCGGCAAAAATATGTTTTTCAGCTATTGAGCGTCTAAGTTTGTTGATAAAAATTTTGCAGAAACATATCCCCGAATCCCGTTGATTTCAACCTTTTCCCAAGTTTCGCCCGATTCCAAAATCTTGACCTTTGTTCCATACGGTAGAGTTTCTATAATATTATCTTCCGTATTGGTTCGTTTTGAGCTTCTGATGTTCAATCCATTATGTGCAATCACATATTTATAGACAAAGACTTCGACTTGGGTATTTGTGCTCGAATGACTGAAAAACTGTTCGATGCGTTCATTCAAGGGCGCGAAAATATATTTGTTTAAAGCATCAAACACAAATTGGGGTTTGAAGTAAAAAATCGAAGCAATAAGCAAAATCAGTATCGTCCAATTTCGCAAGCGTTTCCATGCCGATTTTTTTTTCACTTTCTTTTGAGCCGGCTGTTGTTGCTGTATTTTTTTGGGAGCAGACTCTTGCTGTATTTTTAGTCTAAGTCTTTCGAGGCGTTTTTCTGCCTCTTCTCTATCTTTTTGTTCTTTAATGAGTTTCTCTTTTCGCTCTTTTTCTTGTTTTATTTTTTGCAGGCGTTCTTCTTCGAGTTTTTGTTTGCGCATCTGTTCTTTTTCCCGATTTTTTTCAAGCTCAAGATTCACAAAAGCCTTGATTGCCTCCAAATCAATTCTATTTTTTTTGGCTTGCATTTCAAGAATTTTCCATTCTGTTTCAGAAATTTTTCCGTCTGCGGCAAATTCTTTTATTTTCTTCAGTTGCCATTCGGGCACAATTTCTGTTTTTTCGGTAGAAAGCAAATGATTATAAATCTCGTTGCAATCTCTGAATCGTTCGGTCGGATTTTCTTTCAAGCAGGTTTGAATGATAGAAGCAAACGCACTGTTTTCTACTTTTTTTATCGCTTTTCGTTCGGTCGAGCCGGTTAAAAGTTCCAGAAAAATCAAACCCAGAGAATAAATATCTGCTTTGTGGTCGATTTTTGCAGCATTTTCCTTTTGTTCGGGCGACATATATTTGGGCGTGCCGGCTTTGCGGAGGTAATCGTCAAAATAATCGGCAGAAGCAAGCCCGAAATCAATAAGTTTTACATTATTTCCTTTGTAAGTGATTAAAATATTATCCGGCTTTAAGTCTCTGTGGTAAATCTGTTTGACATGGATATACGAAAGAGCTTCGCAAAGTTGCAAGATTATTTTTCTGACAAGCTCGTCGTCTCCAACTCCATCGGGTTTTATGATTTTCGACAACTCTCGCCCATCGACATATTCCATATAATAAAACAATCCGTCTTCGTCTTCCCCTTTGTCGTATAGTTGCACAATATTCGGGTGTATCAGGTGATTTGTATTTTCAAACTCTTTGTAAAACAGACGCTTGTATCGCTCATCGTTCGTATGTTCCGGTTTCAGTCTTTTTACAATAACCCATTTATTGTGGCGTTTGGCTTTATAAATTTTGCTCATCGCCCCTTGTTCCGAAAGTTGCGACAGATTCGTAAAAAAAGGCGTTTTTGACAAAGGCTTTGGCTTCGTTTCCTTCTTTTCTTGCTTGTTTGTAACAAATCCTGACGAGATTTGCTGTTTTTCTTCTTCAGGCATTTCCGTAACAAATCCTGACGAGATTTGCCGATTTTCTTCTTCAGGCATTTCCGTAACAAAGCCCGAAGAGATTTGCTGCTTTTCTTCTTCGGCATTATCTTCTGAGAGAGCAAAGCCCGAAGCATCTTCTTTGGACGGCTGTGTTTTGTTTACGATTTTATGAATCAATTGATCTACTTCTTTTTTATCAATTCCCATTTGAGCGGCACGCATATAAATATGCTCACGCTCTTGGTCTGACAATACTCCGTCGGCATTTGCAGTCTCAATCAACAATTGTAAAATATCAATATCCATAATGCACAAAAGTGCTAAAATTAAAACTCATTGATTACTATTTGCTTGTGTTAAAAAAACAAGCCACAGAAACTTTGTGTTTAGTCAATTTTTATTTTCAGTTTGTTATTTCTGTACGAAACAACGTGCGTCAGATTTTTGCGATTATCAACAGCCCTGTAAGCAGCGCCGGCTTTTTCTACTTCATCGTATCTGCATTTTACCAACTCTTTTCCTTTTTTATTTACAAATCCCCAGCGTCCGTCTCTTTTCACCGGAGCAAGATCGTTTGCAAACGCACGAATTTCGGTATAGATAAAATCGACAACAACATTGCCATTTTCGTCAATAAAACCGTATTTCCCGTTTTTCCCTTGTTTTTTCATCAGTCGTGCAGGTGTTTCTTGCAAAAAATCCTCACATTCTTTTATTTTTTGCTTTGCTGTTTCGTTTTCCGGAAACAGTTCTGAAAGAGCTTTATAATTGTCCAATGCTCTCCGGTAGGCTTTTTGCTGAAAAAAATCATCTGCCTTTTTTTTATACATTTCTCCATTGCACTGTTTTATTTTTTCGTTCAGTTGCTTGTTGTTTGGGTCAATTTCCCAAGCTAACTTGTAGTAATCTCTTGCTTTTTTAAAACTCTTTTCTTTCAATTGTTCATCTCCTTTTTCAACATAAGCAGCAAAAGCATTGCTTTCTTTCTTTTCATCTTTCTTTTCATCTTTTTTTTCAACAGCCCGAGTTTTTGTTTTATCGAAAAAACCGCTCATATACAAGCCTGCTCCTGAAATTATCAAAGCCAAAACAACACCCAATGCCACCCATAGAGCTGTCTTGCTTTTTTTCTTCCCATTTTGTGGGGAAGCTGAATCTTGCGATTGACTTTTTGTGTTTGCTGATGCTTCTTGCATTTTTTTGTTACACAGTTCCAATTTTTTCCGAACATCTTCGTCTGAGGGATTTTCGGCTAAATATTGCGCATAAAATGATATGGCATTGCTAAAATCGCCACTGTAAAAATATTTTTCGCCTTCTGCTTTAAGGTTTGCGAGTTTGTTGAGTTTGTCTGACATGTTTTTTTATTTGTTGAGTTAATTCTATTTTTATTTCATCACAGTCGAAAAGCCTATTTTCCGTTTTTTAATACGGTTTTGATGCTTCTAAGATAAGAAAAATATAATTCAAGCAATACAGAAGAGCCAAAAAAACGTGCTTGTTTTCTCGTTTTTGCGTACTCTACACGATATTTCTCACATCAAACTTTGGTAAGGAAACGCAAGTATCAATCATGAAACCACCACGATACACCAAATTTTATGGCAGTGCCGTCTGTCGGATAATTGTACAATGGATATATTTTTTCGCCTGTTACGATTTGCGTCATATTTTCGGCTTTAAAAAACAACAATGCCCTGTTTTTTAGTTTTAGATTGACAAAAATATCCACAACAGGCAAATTTTCGATTTTTTCTTTCGTTTGCAGATAAAATTGTCCGGTCGCCGGCATAAATCGTGGCGCATACCACGCTGTATTGTAGTAAGCATCAAAGCCAAATTGTAGGTTTAGCACCTTGAAAAGTTTTTTTTCGATAAAAAACGAGCTGTAAGCCGAAATTTCAGGCAATTGTACAACAGCCTCATCAGATGATTTTTGCCAGAAAACTTTGTTGTACCATCTGAACAGCCAAAAACGAAGTGCTAAGTCTAAACTTGCTCCGTAAACGGTCAGTTTTTTATTGTATTGTTCGGGAATGGCTTTGGTGTTGAAATAAACATAATTGTTGAGTTCGGCATAATTCAAGTTTAAATTCAGCTTGCTTTTTTTGCTTGCAATCTTGAGCCTGATTCTTTTTGTTTCCTTTTGCCCGAAATTGTTTTCCCATATGAAATGATTTGAATAATACCGTTGTGCAAAGAAAGACGGTTGCGCCTTTTCGTACAATCCGAAGAGATAAATGCCAATCGTGTCTTTAAAAACGGGAAATTTCCTGCCTACTTTAAGTTTTGCCCAATAATCGTCGGCTTTGTAGCCCGACGAATAATAGCTTGCGCATAAATCGAAAAACCATTTTTCCGACAAATGATTAAACAAGCCGAAAGAGATGGAATTATCAACATAATTTGTGTCATTAATTAGACGTATAAAATCGTGAAAGTTATAAAATTTGACCGCCTCAGTTGTGAACGAAACATATGCACCGATGCGCACGTAAGGATTCCAATTTTCCGAGAGTTTCAGGCTGAAAATATTGCTCAATCTGTGATAATAAGTAGAGTCGTCGGTTGTGGTAGAATCAATATAAATATTTTTGTAAAAGCCCTCACGAGGATTTTTGTCATAATACAAATGTGCATTTTTTTCGTATCGAATACTGTGGTTTACAGAAGCATAATATTTATCTTTCTTGGCGGGTTTTCGCAGATATTCAAACAGGGAAGAAACAAAACTTGCGTTTGTCTCAGTTGCAGTTGTGTCGGTTTCGGCAATCGAGTCGTTTGCTGTTTTGGGTTTTTGTTTTTCAACATTACTGGCAATGGGAGCGTGTGTTGCAGTGTCTGCCGCCAATTGCAAACTGTCTGCAAAAACAGAATCTGTGCCGTGTTTTTTTATTTTTCCAAACCGAATGCTTTGTGCAAGAAAAAAAGAACGCTTAAAGTGAGTTGATTGTGCATTGTTTAATTTTACCGGCAGATAATCGTCATTTTTATTGCTCGAGTCGAGCGCAACTCCCCCATTTTGCTCATCTTCAAACTTATTGTTGAAAAACGAAGCGTGTAAGGAATAGCGACCTTTCACAAGGCTCGAAAAAAATCCGTATGCTTTGTGCGACGTTTTTTGCCTTATGTATTCGCCCTCTGAGCCTATTCCGTTAAAAACAAAACCCATGTTCCAATATCGCGTAATGTTTTGCGTATGAACTATTCTGAATGTTTGTTCTTTTCTTGATCGGCTTCCTGTTGTATAAATAATATTGGTGTATGGTTTATTTGTGTTGTAGAATTTGATATTTTCGGGTGTCAAAAAATAAGCCGCATAATGCTTGGAAAGCAGAATATCAAAGTCGTTTCGCTTGAACTCTCTGATAGTAAAAAGTCTGGAATTTCTTAATTGGGTTTGATTCTCAAAAAAAAAGCTTGAAACACCGGCAGAACCAATATTGCCTAAATATACGGAAGCATAACTTTTGCGAAAAATCGGATTGTAGTGCTGATAAAAATTCAAGTTCGTATCAATTTCCAGAGGAATTGTTTCAAAAGTTCGCTTATCAAAATGCCACGCTTTAAGATAGCTTGGCAACGAATCAATCGGATTTTTTTCCTGTCCGTTTGAAGCTTGAAAAAATACGGCAAACAGCAATATTAAAAATAAAATCTTCCGTTTCATTCGGGCAAAGATAAGAGAAATTGAAAAAAATCAGAACAAATTCAAAAAAATGGAATTGTGCATTGCAAACAATGACTTTTCGATAAATTTCTGATTGTTAAATCTTTGTAATATTTTTACAATTTATTTACCGAAAAACAATTTTTCACTTTGATGATTGCGCGATAAAAAAAACAGCATATTTTGCCTTTTTTATTCCTTAAAAGTAATATTTTAGCTTTTTTATTCTTCATATAAATCTGAAAAACAAGAACGATGAACATCAAATTATTTTTTCTGTCTTTCACGATAATAGTAGTAATTGCATCATGCTCGACAAGCGGAAATTTAAGCTCCGGCAAAAAGAAAGCGAAAACAGATTATAAAGCAGGGAATTATGCCGAAGCATTAAAAGAATGGGAAGCCATCATTGCGGAATTTACGGCAAAAGGCAAAATCCTTGATACTTCGGCGTTTTGTTTCGCCGGAAAGGCGGCTTTTAAGCTGAAACAATACGAAAAAGCACAAAAATATTTTGAAAAAGCAAGAGAACTGAACTACGCCGATGCCGAGATGTATGCAAGTCTTGCTAAATGCTACAAAAACATCGACAATCTGTCGAGAGAAATGACCGCTTTAGAAACCTACGACAAAAAATTTCCTGAAGGCAAAGAAATTGCAGACGTAAGGCAAAGGCTTTTTGAGTTATATGTTGAAAGTGAAAATTGGAATTTGGCAGAAAATATTTGGGGAAAATTGTCAGAAATGGCGAAAAGCAAAACCACAACGCTGCAAGCGGCTGTAATCCTAAACGAACAAAAAGAAAAATTTGAGGCTGCCGACCAATTTGCCGCTCAACTGTTGGAAAAAGACAAAAATAACTTGATTGCCCTCAACTATAAAGCCAACAGAAGCTACGAAAAAACCGAAAAATGGTATAAAAAAGAAATGGAAAGCTACGAAAAAAATAAAACCCGAAAACAATACGCAAAATTGCTAAAAGCCTTGAAGAAAATAACAATCGGCTATAAAGAGGCTGCCGGATATTTTAAAACCCTTTATAAACTTGAACCAAAAGCAATTTATGCAAAACATCTTGCAAACATTTATGCGCGCCTGAACGATAAAAAAACTTCGGAATATTACAGAAAATTGTCAAAAAAATAAGATAAACTCGTTTGCAACACCAGGCATTTATTTTGTCAATTCATAATTTGTACTTCTTCCCCCGGCTGTATCTTTTTGGAGTATCCCCTTATTTATCAAATCATTAATATCTCGAATTGCTGTGTCTTTCGAACATTTTGCGATTTTCGCCCATTTCTTTGAAGTCAATTTACCTTCAAATCCA
>PDWI01008607.1_pt1 | contig 11968 bp, 10 predicted proteins | sample 1430891 | NCBI WGS metagenome assembly PDWI01 (sample SAMN01162508, study PRJNA174530) | Oral metagenome, whole genome shotgun sequencing project. | biome: Marine environment; feature: Marine mammal; material: Swab sample of the gingival sulcus; isolation source: swab sample of gingival sulcus...
TACAACTAGCAAAATTAAATCAAGTCTTAGGCAGGGAAACAGCATTTATTCCAAAAAATATTTTTTCTGAATTTCTCTATCAATATCCCTACGATTTAATGGACATTGCCGATATTGATTTATTTGATAATAAAAACGATGCAAATCCAAATTGTTACTGTTTTCAACAAGGATATGAAAAAAACGCCAACGCTTATTTAATTATACTCGAACACAATTTATTTAATATTCGTTATGTCAGCCAACTTATAGAAAATTTAGAACTAGAAAACGTCGTCGTCATTTTGCTCGATGCACTAGACATCACTGCCAATATAGACTATATTTGCGGTATTTATTTTAAAAAGCTAAATATTCCTATTAGTGATAGACTTACTATTAGTTTAGATGAAATTGATAATGAGAATATATTTTTAAATCAAATAGACGGCAAGGTAGAATTAAAGCAGCTCTCTAACGAAAGGCGAAATGCCCTACTCAAACTAGCAAGTAGAATACTCAATGTTGAAGATGCAGAAATAAAGCAAGCACAAAAAATACTAAAAAAAAGGGGGTTATTATGATAGTGGCATTCTCTTCTACACACCACGGTCAAACTGGCACAACAACTAATGCCCTTGCGATAGCAATTTGCAGTTCGCTCAAACATCATTTAAAGGTTTTACTTGCTAGCTCCGCTTATGGTTCTGCCAAGTTAACCAACTATCTCTTGCCGAAAACTAAAGATGATAATTTAACTAGCGCTGGCACCAATGACTTAATGCGATTGGCACGTAGCGGTTTACTAAAGCCAAATGCCATCGCCAATTACACAATACCAATTTTAAAACATTCTCTACTTGATGTATTAGCAGACTATAGTTTAAATAACAATGACGAACAAGACATAGAAATATTTACGCAAATATTAAAACTAGCAGAACGCAGTTATGATTTAGTGATTTTAGATGTAGGTAGTATTTTAGCAGATACTAATAGCAATAAATTATTAAATGCAGCGGATAATATCGTCCTTAGTAGCAATCAAAATTTAGACGTTTTAAAAGCGGTCAAAGAGATTAGAACAGAGCAAGCTTTGCTTAGCGATTGTTTTGTCTGTCTTGGCAATTACGAAGCAAACTTAAAGTTTAAACAAAGACAAGTGAAAAAATATTTAAAAACTAACAAAGTTTTTCACATAATCCACGATAGTCAATTACTCGATTTAATGAATGACGGTAATCTCTTAGATTATTTTGGCAGGTATTTCTTTGCTACTAAAACTAGCAAATCAAACCCACTAATCAATAGCGTCATCGCCAGTAGTGATTATTTGCTTGAACAGTTAAACTTAATTAAGGGGTGACTTATGGCAAGCGTAATTACAATTATCGTATTAATTATTCTCAGTTTGTATTTGCTCTTAAGGCGCAAGCCATCATCAAAAGAGAACTGGATTAATCAAACACAAAAATATAGTTTTGACGGCATTTTTGAGTACGTTAAAACAGAAATCAACGAAATGACGAAAAGCAGTATAGGAGATATGGGCTTATCCAAAGAAGCCTACCAACGCGAACTCTACAAACGCAGTGAATTAATCACTTCGCTTAGACGCTGTGTTTACGGTTCGGCGCGCGATAAACAATTCGTCAAAGCTGTTATTGTCGACATCTTAAAAAATAGCTACCTTAAAGCGGATAATATAGAACAATTTTTACCCTTTAATAATAGTGTGCGTTTAAACGCCAACGATAAATTTGACATCATACTTTACAGTTATCGTAAGCGTTACGGCAAGGATGCTTTTAATCAGCTAGTTGAACGCTATCAACTAGATAGAGCACGCCTAACAACAGAAACACAGGGAAAATACTACTACGAAATCGATGATAAGGATATAGAAAAAATCTATAACAAAGAAAATATATTCCTTGATTTTAATGACCAATTAGAAATTTTAGCACAGCGAATTTATCAGCGCTACAAAGGTTTTTCCGTCATTGATGAACTAAGAGAAATGCAAATCGACGGCATATCTGGAGGTGTATCTGGCATATTGGATAATACAGAAAATATGCCCCTGCTCTTAAATCAATTTAAAGCTGTACCGTATAATTACGATAGTGTTTGGGTTTTTTATAAGGGTAAATCTATCTTTTTATCCTGTCTCAGTTTTAGCAGTAGTAATGAATTAAAAAGAGTGTGCCAGAATATCTATCGCTATAATAATACGGGTATGCTTTCGCAAAGCAAGGGCTATAAAATTAACGATATGATAGACGGTTCACGTGTCGTTGTCGTCAGACCAGACTTCGCAGAAAGTTGGGCATTTTTCATTCGCAAATTCAACCTCGCTCAAACTAGTTTAAATGCTTTAATCACAGATAAAAATGCAGAACTTCCTATCAGTATGATTAAATATTTGGCAAAAGGCGGGCGCGTAACGGCGATTACTGGTTCACAAGGTTCTGGTAAAACAACGCTTTTAATGGCAATGGTCGGTGCAATTTACGGTACACTAACCTTACGCATACAGGAGATGGCATTTGAACTGCACCTGCGAAAACTCTACCCCAAACGCAATATTTTGTCTTTTAGAGAAACCAATAATATCAGCGGACAAATAGGACTAGATGTACAGAAGAAAACAGACGGAAGCGTTAATATCTTAGGGGAAGTTGCAACAGATGAAGTCGCAGCGTGGATGCTACAAATGGCGCAGGTAGCAAGTTTGTTCACCCTTTTTACGCATCACGCAAAGACAACAAAAGATTTGGTATTATCACTGAGAAACAGTTTGCTAAAATGCGATGTTTTCAGAGATGAAAAAATTTCAGAGCAACAAGTAGTTAGCGTCTTAGATTTTGATATACATCTTAATAGAGATTTCGATGGCAAACGCTATATAGAAAGAATTACAGAAATCATTCCTTTAGAAAATGAAGCCTTGCCAGATGATTTTCTTACTGCTAAGGGCATGGAAATGCAAAAACAATTTATGCTGACGGTCAGCGCTTACTTCAAACGAATGACGGAATCACATCAATTCATAGCTCGAGATATTATCGTTTTTGAAAATGGCTCTTATGTCGCCAAAGAAAGACCAAGTGATAGGCAAATTTTAGCAATGCAAAGTTTGATGGATAAAAGCGATAAAATGCTTTTTAAGACCTTTTTAAATCGCTACTGGGAGCAAGAAAATGTTACAGTCAAATCAGCTTAAATTACTGGCGCTTGCTTCCATCGCCCTAGCCTTTTTCCTATTGTTAATACAGCTAAAATTGGGCAAAACAAAAGGCGTTTACAGCATTAATCATAAAGCAAATAAAAAAAGCTTGCTCACACCGCTTTATCAACTATTTACCAGATTACCTATACTTAATCATTACAGTAAAAACATAGAACAACGTCTTTTGATTACAACAGCAGCTGATAAAACAGACGTTCAAATAGCAGTGGTTAAAATTATTCTAATTGCACTTTTGGCATTATCGCTATTATTTAGTATTTTCGCCTATTTTATCAAAACGTGGTACTTGTGGCTGGTTTTAATACTAATTGCCTATTTTGTCATAGAAACCGTCGTCGATATGCTGATAGAAAAGATTAAACTCAATCTATTAGAACAAATGATTACTTTCATCGACTATTTACGCAATGCTTTTTTAGAAAGGCAAACAATAGACGAAGCCTATCTCGACGCTACTGATAAATTAAGTGAGAAATATAATTATGTTAAAAAACAAGCACTTGCTGTGCATAGAGTTTTAGTCTCTGCAAACGGTGAAATCGAATTAGAAAATTATTACCAAATAGCTCCCAATGCCTACTTTAAAATTTTAGCAGGACTTTCCTATATCGTACGCGAACACGGCGATACAGAATTAGAAAACGGTTCTGCTTTTATCAAAAGTCTATCGCATTTAAGCGCAGAAATTAAAGAGGATATTCTACGTAAAAAACAATTAGCATTGGGACTATCATCAATGAACATCATTGCTATTATGCCAATTTTAATGATGCAGCCACTTAAAAATTGGGCGAGCAACAGTTTTTACCCACTAAAAACTTTTTACGAAAGTGCCTTTGGTTTTATGATAGAAATGCTTTTGCTCGTAATTATTCTCTTAGCATTTATCTTTCTTAGACGCTTGCAAACAGAATCTGTCTTTGATGGCGTGGAAAAAGAACAATCTACACTTAGCAATTTTTTCTATAAACGCTTAAAACCATTAGCAAGGCTCTTGCTACCTGCTGAAGATAGTGAAGCCTATCAAAAATTAAAACGCAAACAGCAAAAGGCACATATTTTTAAGCCTCTGACTTATCACTATTTTAAAAAAATTGTAAGTACGGTCTTATGCCTCTGTTTTATCATCATCGTATTTTTATTGATGCGAAATATCAGCTTAAAAGCAGTTTACGAAAATCCCAGCAGTAGCGATAGCTTCTTTGCTGGAAAACTAAATCCAAGTGCCTATGAAAATGCAATGGCACTAACGGCATTTGACAATAAAATTTTAGCAGTTAAAACAAGATGGCAAGCGGATGAATTAAGCAATTATTTAGAAAGTGAGTTAGGGCTTTCAGGAGCAGAAAAACGCCTGACCTTAGAGCGCATTTTTAAAAAACAAGAGCTGATTGCATCGACAAATTTATCTGTTGTTAAAATTATTATTATGTATATTTTATTATTGTTTGCTTGGTTTTTACCCGATTTACAATTAACGCTCAGGCAAAAACTATTAAAAATAGATATAGACTTAGAAATTACCCGCTTTCAGCTAGTTGTCACGATGTTAATGCATGTTGAAACGATGACAGTTGACCAGCTTTTAAACTGGCTAGAGATTTTTAGTCAACTCTTTAAAAGACCATTACAGAAGGCAATTATGGACTACGATGCTGGTGCAGTCAATTCCTTAAAACAATTAAAAAGTGCTTCGGAAAAAGTCGCCTATCAAACAATAATCAATCACTTAATCAATAGTGTAGAGTCGCTAACAATTGCCGAAGCATTTAGCGAATTTGAAATAGAAAAACAGTATTATCAAGACAAACGCAAATTAATCAACAGCCACATCGTTAAGAAAAAAATTTTCTGGGGAAAAGTATTAGGTTTTGTGCCTATTTACGCCCTAATGATTATTTACTTTATGCTACCACTGATTTACGCCAGTATAGGCGAATTAGAATTTTATTTTGAGAAACTTAGTATGTAATAAAGGAGAACGTTATGGATAACAATATTGGCAAAGCATTATGGATAGGAATAGGAATTTTATTTTTTATCGCTGTCGTCTCACTGGGGCTTTCTATGCTCGACCAAGGACGCGGTATCGCCCAGCAACAATCAGACAACTTGTCAGAAGTTCAGCAACGACTAGCCGATGCGCAATTTGATATTTACGATAATCAAAATGTATCTGGCTCGCAAGTATTAGCTGCCATTAAATCATTCAGAGAAATGAGTGATACATTTAGCATAGAAGTGACGACTAAAAAAGGCACAAACACCTATCTTAACAGTGCTAGTTTTAGTGGTACTACCGTAACACTCGGTGCTGCTATTGCAGAAGATGCAATTGAGACATCAATTAAAAATGCTCGTGATGAAGCTGCCGCAGAATTCATCAATCCCATTGCCAAATTTGATGCCCAAATTAGAAAAGATAGCAACAACGTCGTCGCAGGTATCGTCTTTGTGCAAGAATAATGTTTGAGCAAAATATCAAACTACTGGCTATGCAAATTTTTGCGCTCATCATCATTGTCTTTGCACTTTCTGCTGTACTCTTGTGGCATAACAGATTTAACATCACACTAAAAGACGTTGATAGCGAAATTGTTAGTAGCGATAAAACTATCTATGAATATGATGTCAATGCTAGTAATAAAAGAATATTACTGAGCTCTTTAGCGGCAAAAGCAGAACAAGAAACAACGTGGGTTGAGCGCAATTTTGCGCGCGGCAGAAAATTAAAGCCAAAGGAATTACTACCCTATGTCAATCAAAAAGGGGAAATCATTTCAGCAGAAAAAGCATTTTTAATGCTACAAAAAAATGAGGATATAACAATATCCTTACTACCTTATAATTCTACATTCTTACTGGAGGTGAGAGAATGATAGATGATGCTTTATGGACAATAACTACGGTAATTTTAGCAATAGTTTTATTAGTAATATTCCCTATTTATCAAGAATATCAAGAGCAAGAAATGCTTATAGAATTAAAATTAATTCAAGATGTCGATAAAGCCGTTCAAAAAATAAGTGCCGAAGGTAAAATCGATAGAATGGCATACGAACAGCTATGCACAAAACTCGCAAGTAGTGGTTATCATTTTGATATAGTTATAGAAAGACAGGCGCGCAAAGTCTATCCCGTTTACGAAGACCCGCTTAATAGCAATAGTTTTAATGGCAAATTAGAACTAATTTACGAAACGATAGATAATGCAGAAATTATGTCTACGCTCTACGCTGAAAATAATACTGTATATAAATTTGCCGTCGGCGATTATGTCAGTATTAGTGCTAAAAGTACCAGTAAATCGCGGACGGATGCCTTAGCAGAACTACTTTGGCAGACTAATATTAAACGCCCGAGTTTCTATACTAAAATTGGCACGGTGGTCGCACATGAAACTAAATAATTACTGCTTAATTACCTTAATGGTAATACTCACAATCTTTGGCGTTGAAAAATTAGAATTAAACAGAAAAGAAGCACTGCTAAAGCAGCAATTTTACTATGATAGAATAGTAAATAATGCCCTAGCAGATGCGGGTACCAATTTAAAATTGTCTTTGACCACAAGTAATTATAGCAGTCATCTCGATAGTGAAGCGAAAGTTCAAATCGTCGTAGATAGTTTTATTACTAGTCTTGCCAATACAATATCGACAAATAGCAAAGCGGGAAAAAAGATGATAGAATTTTATATTCCTTTTATTGTCGTCGGCGATAGTAATGGTTATTATATCTATACTACTTATAATTTAGATGATAATTATCAAAAACGAATACTACCTAAAATCAGGTATTGCACTCAATTTGGGCAAGATATCTATTTTTTTCAAGGCGAAAAAATCGCCCATCTTGAGATGCTTAACAATGAATTGAAACTAATCTATCACAGTCGTGATTACTACTTAAATCACGACTGCGCTGATGAATTAAAAGCAATTCTGGTTTCGTCAAATCGGCAAGAAAAAATCGCCACGCTCAAACGCAAACAGCTAGAACAAGACTTAACTTATTACTGCAATATCTACAATCAAAAACTAAATAGGCTTGGTTTACATTATAATTTTTCAATAGATAATATAGCCAGCTGGCAAACAAAAATAAATCAACCATTTATCCTAGCGGCAGTCAGCGGCTTGCCGCTAATTAAAGGGCAATATTATAGCAAAATTGTCAGTGCAAACCACGCCTTAGAATATACGAACGATTATTGTGGTTTCACTGAAAATAATGTGAAGTATTATGTATCATTAAATAATGAAAAAGCTGGTTCCGTCGCCATAGAAAGTTATTTCACCAGCGCTTACGATGCAGCCAGCAAAGGCTATTTCCCCTACGACTAGCGCATTGAGTTGATGATGCGGTTGGCTTCGCTGTAAATTTTTTCTGGCTCTTCGCCTATGAAAAATTCTCCGTCGTAATAACGGACGACGCCTGCTATCATTGTCATTTTTACGTTGCTTTTTGAACCGCTATAAACAATATTTTTAGCGATATTATTGATTGGCTGCATATTAGGTTGACTTAAGTCTATCATAATAATGTCTGCTTGTTTGCCAACAGCTAAGCAGTCACAATCATCTAAACACATTGCCTTAGCACCGCCTTTTGTTGCCATCATTAACACTTCATCGGCGGGAACAGCGGCTGCATCTTTATTAAAGACTTTAGCCAAACCAGTCACTAAAAACATTTCTCTAAACATATCGAGTGCATTATTGCCCGCAGGGCCATCCGTACCGATAGCAATATTAATGCCTTTATCAACTGCCGATTTAATATCAGCAATACCACTAGCAAGTTTTAAGTTGGCAGCAGGATTGGTAACTAAGCTAACATTTTTGGCATGCATAATTTCTCTATCAGCATCTGTGAGATGTACGCCATGATAAGAACCACCGCCGTAATCATACAAGCCTAAACTATCGAGGTAAGCGGTAGGAGTCATTCCATGCCTTTCTATACAAGCGGCAACTTCGCCCTCTGTTTCTGAATTATGTGTATATATTGGCACTTTTAAACTATGCGCAAGCTCTGTTAAAGCATCAAGTACAGCAGGAATGCTGGTATACTCAGCGTGAAAACCTAGCTGATAAGTTATCAACGGATGATAATTTTTGAACTCTTGATAAAGCTGAGCTTGTTTTTCAACATCTTTAGCATCGTTAACTGCGATTCCTAAGATAACAGTACGAAAGCCCGTTTCGATTGCCGCTCTCGCAATTTCTTTTTCGTGAAAATACATATCAAAATTTGCCGTCGTACCGCTACTTAAGTATTCCATAATGGCAAGTTTCGTCAAACTGCAAATATACTCTGGCTTTAGTTTGGCTTCCATAGGAAAAATCAACTTATTTAGCCAGTCCATTAATGGCATATCGTCGGCATAGGAACGCAAGAAAGTCATCGCTGAATGAGTATGGGCGTTTTTAAAACCTGGCATTAAAACATTGCCTTTCGCATCAATCGTCTTATCCCATTTAATAGTATCATCAGCTTTTTGCTCGCCTACATAACTAATTTTGTCATTATCGATATGAATTTCGCCTTCTATAATACTACAATCATTTTCTAAAGTCATTATTTTAGCATTGTAAATTTTTGTTTTCATAACGCAACCTTTCTTACTATCGCTTAGATTGGTCGTAGACTTCACCTAAGGCTTTAGGCGGCCTATTCTTCGCGCTAAAGAAAATCAAGAGTAGAAGTGTTAATACATATGGTAATATCATAATTAAATCGCCATAAGTATTAGGTAGTTCTAATGCTTTAATCATTTCATAACCACCTGCTCTGGCAAAACCAAAAATCAAACAAGTGAAAAAGGTATTAACGATATTCCAGTTACCAAAAATCATTGCTGCTATTGCTAAAAATCCATAGCCTGAATAAATAGAGCCTGAAAAATTAGCGGAGATTGCGTAGGCAAAGCTAATACCAGCTAAGCCTGAAAGCATACCTGAAATTACTATTGCCTTATAGCGTACCTTTGATACGACAATACCAGCCGCAGCTAAGGCATGCGGATTTTCGCCTGCAGCTCTAAGGTGCAAACCAAAAACTGTCTTCATTAAAATATACCAGCCAAGTACAGCTAAGACAACAATGAAAAGTTGAACAGTATAAAAATCTTTAAAGATAAAACCAATAAAAGGTAAATCTGCCAGCACTGGTATACTAATCGTTTCTGACACATTTAATATCATCTTATTTGTCGTCTTACCAAAAACGGTAGACGTAACTTCTTTCGTTGCAAAAGTAGTAATCGCCATTGCCAAGATATTGACAACAACGCCACTGATAACCTGATTTGCCTTAAATTTAATGCAAAGCAGTGCATGAACTAAGGCAAATACCCCCCCGCCAACAATCGCTGCCAACAGCGACAACATATAAATAGTAAAAGGCGTCATCTCACTAAAATTAAAAAGCATCACACTACAAAGCGCACCACAAAATGCACCAACTCCTTGCATACCTTCTAATGCCAAATTAATAATACCGCTTTTTTCACTGTAAATTCCACCAATAGCCATAATAAAAAGTGGCAAAGCAAAAATTAAGCCTTCAAAGATAATCGTTTGCATTATTTTGCCTCCTTTTTATTCGCTAACTTTTGTTTAATGTAGACGTTACAAGCACTAAACAAAAGAATAATACCAATAATTACCGTAGCGATTTCTGCCTCTACACCCGTAATAGAACGCATATAGGTGCTACCGCTACCAATAATAGAAATGATAAAAGAAGAAAGAATAATGCCAAGTGGATGAAGCCCACCAAGCAGTGCAACGGCAATACTATCAAATCCTACACCTGTAAGTGTTCTCGGCATAATAGACATATTGAAACCCATATAAAACATAACGCCAGCTACGCCTGCAAGCATACCAGACAAAGCCATTGCTCTAACGATATTTTTTTCTATTGGCATACCTGTTTTCATAGCAGCTGTTTTATTTAAACCAATTGCCTGAATTTCAAAACCAAAACTAGTTTTATTAAACATGGTGTTAAGTAGAAAAGCAGTGATAATTCCAATCACTATGCCTAGTGGTATGTCAACTTTTAAACCAAACATTTTAATACCGTGTAATGTCCAGCTACTAGCGTCGCTGACGACATTAGACTGTCTAGAAACGGGATTGATATAATTCATCGTAATAAAAAAAGCGACAACGTATTGTATAATGTAGTTATACATTATGGTCGAAACAACTTCATTAATATTATACCTATATTTCAAAAAACCAATACTAGCACCAACCAAAGCGCCGACAATAGCGCCGATTACTAACGCTAAAGGTTTGGCAATAAACCAAGGCATAGAACTATAGCCGACAATAATCGTAGCAACAAAAGCGGCTGCTAGCATTTGACCAGAAACGCCAATATTAAATATGCCCGATTTTAAGGCAACCGCTACTGCCAAAGAGGCGATTAAGAGCGGAGTCCACGCATTGATTAAGCTAGTAAAGTCCGTAAGCATCCCCTGCGAACCACCGTACCTCGGCTTAGGTAAAAATCCACAACCTTGCAAAATACTATGATAAGCAGTTAAAGGATTTTTGCCAAGCAAAAGAAAAATAACAGCGCCGACAGCAATACTAGCGACAAAAATTATAAGCGGAACAAGTAGTTTATCTGAAATTTTAAACTTATTTTTCATCACTGAGTACCCCCAACATATAATTACCTAGTGTATTGCTATCGAGATTTTTTGCTTCGTCCTGATGAACAATTTTGCCATTATAAATAACTGCAATTGTATCAGCAAGTGCAAAGATTTCATCGAGTTCTAAGGAAATCAAGAGAATTGCCTTACCCTGATTTTGCTGCCTAATAATTTCTTTATGTATATTTTCAATTGCCCCTATATCGAGACCTCGCGTCGGTTGAACAAAAATCATAATTGGCGCATCGAGATATATTTCGCGTGCAATAATCGCTTTTTGCTGATTACCACCACTCATTGAGCGCACAATAGTATCTTTTCCGCGACCTGAACGCACATCAAATTCTTCTATTGCCTTATCGGCAAATTCGCCAGCAGCTTGCCATTTAACAAATGAGCCTTGTCTAAACTCCTCTCTGCTATAATGTTTAAGCAGCATATTTGATTTCAAATCCATATCTAGTACAAGTGCATCTTTTTGCCTATCTTCAGGAATATAGGCAATAATTTCTCTTACCCTCTCTGCTATAGAAAACTGACTAATATCTTGCCCTGCTGCCATTATCTTACCACTCTTAAGCTTAATCATGCCAGTAATCGCTTCAGCAAGCTCTATTTGACCATTACCAGATACACCGGAAATTGCCAAAATCTCCCCTGCCCTAATACTAAAATTAATATCTGTGAGCAAATCCACGCCATCTTTACTTTGAACAGATAAATTACTAACTTCCAATACTGTTTCGCCAAATTCAGCTGGTTTCTCAGGAACTTCTGATTCCAGCTCTCGTCCAACCATTAAAGTTGCCATTTTTTTAATCGGTGTATCAGGCACATTCAAAATGTCGATTAATTTACCCTTACGAAGTACAGCGCACCTGTCGGCAACTCTTGCTACTTCTTTTAATTTATGTGTAATTAAAATAATTGTTTTACCATCATTTTTAAGATTTTCAATAATTTGCAGAAAGGCGTCAATCTCTTGTGGCGTTAAAACCGCTGTCGGTTCATCAAAGATTAAAATCTCTGCTTCCCTATAAAGCATTTTAATGATTTCA
>PDWI01008608.1_pt1 | contig 11966 bp, 13 predicted proteins | sample 1430891 | NCBI WGS metagenome assembly PDWI01 (sample SAMN01162508, study PRJNA174530) | Oral metagenome, whole genome shotgun sequencing project. | biome: Marine environment; feature: Marine mammal; material: Swab sample of the gingival sulcus; isolation source: swab sample of gingival sulcus...
TCTTGGACGCTTGTTGTTACGAAGAGGGTTGTGTCTTTGATTGCTATTTTTCTGTTTGACGGCATTTTTTTGGTTACTCCTTTGGTTGGTTGTTTTTTTTAGTGTATATGTTTTTGGGGGATTTTTTTAGTGTATATGTTTTTGGGGGATTTTTTTAGTGTATATGTTTTTGGGGGATTTGGGAAGGGGGAGAAGAGGAAAAAGTAACCCCCTTCCAGGAGGTGGGGTTATATATCACATTTTGTTGGGAGGGGTTTATAACGTTGTTAGTTGGGGATTTGTTGTTTATTTTTTGTTTAGGGTGGTTTTATGGTTAGTGTAGTTAATTCAGTTACTAAAAAAGGTAAAGGAGTTACGGCGGCTAAGGAAGTTCCTGCTGCTAGAGGAGTTGCGGCTGTTATGCCGGTTGGGATTGGGGTTCCTTTACCGTATAAGAAAAAAAATTTTACGCTGGGAGAGAGGGTAGAGATTTTTAATGAGGATTTTAAAAAGGTTTTAAAGGTCTTAAATGGGAGTAATTTTAATGATACTTTTATTAGGACTAATAGTTCCATTATTAGATTTTGTGAGAGGCAGCTTGGGATTTCGGTAACAGGTATTAATAATTTTAATAATTTAAAATTGAAAAATGCTTTGGCTTATTTTATGAAGGAGAATGACCTGGGAGTAACTGGCGGACTTTTAACGGAGAAAGCGTTGAAACTATTAGCTTCTAAGCCTCTTCCTTCAGAAAATACAACTATTTACAGGAAAGTTCCTTTAAAATCTGGGGAAGAAATTATTTTTAAGATTAGTAAGGAAGTTAAAGGAGAAATAGATAAGAGTTCTTAAATATCACATTTTTTGGTTATTGTGGCATAAAAAGGGACATGCGTTTGGGAATTTAGAGACGAGGGAGATTTTTGTATGAGTGGTTTTTCTGATATTATAAAACAAGTGGCTAAAGGAGCCGCTGAGGATGTATCAAAGAAAAATGGGGCACCTGGATATGCTACAGACGCGATTGGAGGGGTGGCAGATATAGTCATGGATGGGGTTTTGGGTAGTAGTAGAAATGGAGTAGGCCCAGGAATTAATGATATTGCAAAAGGTGTTGGAGTTTCTGCTACCAGAGATGTTCTAAATAAAAGTAAAGCTCCTGGAGCTCTTCAAACTTTAGGTAATGGAGTTGTAAATGAAGGTCTTAACGTGGTTTTCCCTGGTGACCCTTATAATAATAGGAATGGGGGAGCTTATAGAGTGGCTGATAATGATCGGCTTCCACCTGTCCCTCTTCCTGGTAGCTCTAATTCGCCAGTATGGAGGAATCCAGATAGTCCTCAGTCACCTTCTGGTGGGAGTCAGAGACCTTCTTCTGGTAATAAAACGGTTACTAGTTCTAGTAATGAAACGGGTACTAAGAATTATGTAAACCAGGGTTTAGGAGAAGTTAATTCACAGTTAACCAATCAGAAAATAGATTCATTGCTAACTTATGCTTTAACTGATGCTTTTATTGCAGTTGATGCCATAAATCAGGGGTTAGATGGCTATAATTTAGAAAGTAATCCCGTTATTGTTGGTTTTGCTGAAAGACAACTTGGGATTTCTATTACGGGGGTTAGAAATGATAGTAATCAGGCCTTAATAAAAGCCTTAGCAGCTTATCAAAAAGACCAGGGACTTAAAGAAACAGGAGTTTTAAATAAAGAAACTCTTCTTACGCTAGCAATTAATCCCGTAAAGGGGGATTCTACCAATTCGATATTCAGGCTTGGGGAAAGAGGTAAATATAGTTTTGGTTTAAGAATGGAAACAGACTTAGCACATAGTTTAATTAATGAGATGAATAGGGGTCGTGTGGGTTCTTATCCAAGTATAGACCAAAAGATTATTAAGGATTTTAAGATTGATGAAACGGTGAATGATTTTAATGTGGCCGTTGAAGCGATTAATGATAAAACCCAACTATTTAGGCCAACTTCTTCTAATATAAGGTGTGCACAGAGGCAGCTTGGGCTTAAGAAAGTAGATGGAGTCTTTGATTCTATTACTAGAAATGCGTTAAGAAATTATGAAAAGAGTAAGGGACGTCCACCAGTTGGGGCTTTAAGTAGAGAAGTTATGGATCTTTTATTACAGTCTCCCGTAGAATCTAATAAGCATTATTTTTATGTTTCTAAGGAAGGTACAAAAGTTGCTGTTGATATTAGTTTAAGGGAGTAAGGGATTTTTTAAATATTTAGAGGTCTTCTTTTTCTCAAGAGGGGGTAGACCTTTTTTTCTTTTTTCGCTATTAGTGTTTACTGCGGTCGGGTGTCTTGCAAGGTGGAGCGCAAAACCCGTCAGGTCCGAGAGGAAGCAGCGGCACGCGATTTTCTTGTCTGTGTCATGATTATTCGACCGTTTTTTGTTCTGTATATAAAAACACTTATCTTATGTCTTATCTGGTTTTAGCAAGGAAATTTAGACCTCAGACCTTTAGATCCATTGTTGGTCAAGATCATATAACTATAGCTTTAGCAAATTCTATTTTAAGAAATAGAGTTCCCCATGCACTTTTATTTACGGGTTCAAGAGGGGTTGGGAAAACTACAGGGGCAAGAGTTTTTGCAAAGGCTTTAAATTGTAGTGGAAGGGCACTTCCAACTAAAAAAGATATAGAAGAAAAGAGTGAAGAAGAACTTAGGGATTTAGTTGAGCCTTGTTGTAAGTGTTCAAACTGTAAAGAGATCGCCTCTTCTTCTAGTTTAGCCGTTTGGGAAGTAGACGGGGCTTCTAACAATAGCGTAGACAATATTAGGGATTTAATAGATTCTCTTTATACCCTTCCTCCAGATGGATCTAGATATAAGATTTATATAATAGATGAAGTTCATATGTTATCTACAGCTGCGTTTAATGCTCTTTTAAAGAGTTTAGAAGAGCCCCCTCCAAACACAGTTTTTATATTTGCTACAACTGAGCCTCAAAAGATTCCAGACACTGTTATTTCAAGGTGTCAAAGGCATGATTGCAGGCGATTAAGTATTAAACAAATTACTAATAGATTAAAGGAAATATTAGAGGCTGAAAATGTTAAAATAGAGCCTTCTATTTTGGATTTAATAGCTAGAAAATCTAAAGGCGGAATGAGAGACGCTCAATCTATGCTAGATAGATTGATATCTTTTTCCTCTTCTTCCCCCTCAATGGAACAAGCACAACAGATTTTTGGAGTAATTGATTCTTCTTTCTTTTTTGATTTAACCAAGGCTATATTTTCTAAGGATACTTCTTCTTGTTTAGATTTATTAACTAAAGCTTTCTCTTATAGCTTAGATATAAAGACCTTTGTATCTGACTTTATATCTCATTTTAGGAACTTATTATTGCTTAAAGCTTTAAAAGAAGAAAAGAGAACTCCCTCTCTTTTAAAGTCTCTTGATATTTATGAAAATGATTTAGCATTTTATAATGATATATTAGCGGATGTTAATTTTATAGATGTAAAAAGATTATTTTCTATTGCTGAAGAAGTTTCAAATAAGGCTTTAAGTACAGAGTTTTCTAAATATGTAATAGAGGCTGGAGTTCTTAATATGGTAACTCTAGAGTCTTTAAAGCCAATAGGTGAGATTATAAATGAATTAAGGTCTATTTCCTCTTCTTTTTCAGAAAATCAAAAAAAAAATCCTAAAATATTAAAGAACACTAAAGAGGCGAGAAATAGTGCAAATGATATATCAAAAAAGATTTTAAAGGAGACTTTAAATGCTTCTCCCTCTTCTAAGGAAGAAGAGACTAGAATATCTTTTAATCCTTCATGGCAAGAGTTTGTTAATTTTATAAAAAGTGTTCGTTCTTCTCATGTTCTGTCAGCTACTTTAAGGCGAGCTTCTGTTTTAAGGTTTGATTTGGGGGTATTAGAATTAGAAGCCTTAAAGTTTGATAGAGATTTATTAAATGATAGCTCTATGTTAGATGAACTAAAAGAGTCTTTATATGCATATTCAAAAAAAGAAAAATGGATTATTTCAATAAAAGAACAAGATTCTAAAGAGGTAAAAAAGAGTTATATAGAGGGTTCTCTTGCAAACAAAGAGGTTAAAAAAAATAGAGAGTATTTACAAAAGAGAAAAGAAGAGGCGATAAATAGTAAAAGTGTAAAAATGGTTTTAGATGTGTTTAGTGGGGCTAAAGTTGATAAAGTTAGGCTAGTTAAGAAAACATAAAAAATAGGGTAGGTAAGAAAATGTCTGAGTCAAAGTTTGATATGCTAAGTATGTTTTCAAATGCATCTAAGATGCAAGAAGAAATGGCAAAAATTCAAGAAGAGGCAAAGAATAAAACAGTTGAAGCAAGTGCTGGCGGAGGTATGGTTAATGTTAGTGTTAATGGGTTAGGAGAACTAGTTAGCATAAAAATAGAACCTCAGGCTGTAGACCCTAGAGATGTTTTAATGTTAGAGGAGCTGATTAAGTCTTCAGTAAATGAAGGAGTTAAAAAATCTAGGGAGATTATTAAAAACGACTATATGTCAAAACTTAAAGATACTTTACCTTTTCCTCTTCCGGGGTTTTTGCAGCCAAAATAAACGTAGAAGTGAATGAATTATCCTCAAGTTCTAAATGCATTAATAAATGAGTTGAGTAAACTGCCGTCTATAGGTGAAAAGACAGCGGTTAGGCTTTCTTATCATTTAGTTTCAAGTCCTAAAAGTAATGCTTTAGAGCTAGCAAAAAGAGTAGAAGAAGCTTTTAATAAAATAAGATTGTGTAATGAATGTTTTTCTCTAACAGAAGAAGATAGGTGTTTAATCTGCTCTGACCTTTCAAGAAGTAGGGATATTATTTGTGTTGTAGAAAAGCCATCTGATTTAATAGCGATAGAAAATAGTGGAGTTTTTAAGGGGATTTATCATGTGCTTCATGGGCTTTGGTCTCCTTTTAGGGGGATTAGCCAGGAAGAGACAAAAATAACAGAGTTAATTGCTAGAGTAATAAAGGCAGATTCTAACGAAGACCCAATGTTTCCCAAGGTAAGGGAGATTATAATAGCTACAGGGGTTACAGTAGAAGGGGATGCTACAGCTTCTTTTATTTTAAATAGTTTAAAAAAATACGATGTTAAAATATCAAGGATAGCTCAAGGACTTCCTAAGGGAGGAGAGTTAGAGTATGCGGATGAAATCACGTTAAGCCATGCCTTGAAAAGACGTTCTATCTGGTCTTAGGAGTTTATATTTTTAGAAATTATTAATCTTTTTAATTAAGTATCTAAAAAAATTAGAGATTTTTGTTCTTCGTTGGAGAAGGAGGAAAAGGTAAAAAGTAACCCCCTTCCAAAAGGGTGGGTTAGTATTTTATATTTGTGATGGATTTCATGTCTAGATTTGGGTCTATATTGATTGCACAGAGCCAGCCAAGGGAGATACATAGGAGGTAGGCTATTATGGTTGCCCATTTGGAGTTTCCGGCAAGTTTTAAAACTGGCTGAACTGCTTTAGGTTTTCCCATGGCTTTTCCTATAATATTTGAGTTTCCATAAGCATCCATCAATAAGTGAGAGAAAAAGCCACTAAAAGCGGCCACTGCTAAGTATAGTCTATAGGTTAAAGGGGTATCCCAAAATAGTAGAAAAGTTAGTTCAAAAACTATTATAGAAGAGGGGATACTGTGAATCATTCCTCTATGAACTGTATATTTTGTAAGAATTTTTACAAAAAACCATCTACTTACCGCATAAGTTAGAACTACTATTAAAGAAAGTATTACAACCTTTTTATGAATTAAATTTGGAGCTAATTGATAAAGAGTAATTACAGTTATTATCGCGGGGAAAAAAGAACATAGTTCTTGGCAGCTTGGAGATTCTGAATTATCTATATTTGGTAAAGAACTAGCTATTATAAAAATAATTACAGATAATATAAGATGCTCTGGATATACTGGAATGAGGAAAAAAGAAGCAGCGGCATAACAAATTGCTAAAACTATAGAAAAAGATAAATGACTCTCATGTTTTGCCATATGTATTTCTTACCAAGATTTAAATAAATATTTCTTTGATTTTAGTTTTACCTTATAAATAAGCTTTAGCCTAGAGAATTAAAATAAAAGAAGGGAACTATATTTAAGTTAAAATTAATCTTTTAGTGTTTTATTATGATACGCTAAAAATGATTTTGCGTTTTCTTTTCCAAAGTATTTTTTTAGCATTTTTGGCTCACTTTCCGTTAAGTCCACTAAAATTAGTCCATCTAAAACGTCTCCAAAGAGAGGGTCTAGGTTAAATCCTAGCATTTTCCCTCCCATTTTTAGGTACTGTTTTAGTAAAATGGGAACCTTTTTTTCCTTTAGCTCTATTTCTGAAATTAGTTCAGAAACATCATTAATGTCTTTTACAACAGTTGTTAAAATGTTTGGGTCTATTCCCTGTATAGTAGTATGGGCTGGATTATTTCGGGGTTTAACAAGTTTAGCTAGTTCCTCGATATAATTATATTTTTTAAAATAAGACATTATTAAATGTCTCGAAATTGTGTCATACTCAGAACTTATACTTACCGGACCAAAAAGGTTTTTATATTTTGGGTTTTTATATACGTAGTGACAAATTCCTTTCCAAAGTAAAAACAGGGAGTAGAAATTTTTTTGAGCTTCTTTTGTTACAAAAGAACGTCCTACTTCTAAAGATGGTCCCATTTGTTCCATTAATTTAAGTGAGTAATGAAAAAGGGTATGAGTATAAAGGCCTTCTAAGCCTTGTTCTTTTATTATTTTATCAGTTTGTCCAAGGCGATATGCTCCCTCTATTTGTTCTTTTTGCTTATTCCAGCTAAAGAGGTGAATATAGCTTTTATCAAAAGAATCTAAATCTAAAGATTTTCCCGTCCCTTCATTTACTTCTCTAAAGGTTATTTCTCTAAGTCGTCCTATTTCTTCTAAGGTATTTGGAATGATGTCTGCCGTAGCAAAGTACACGGTATTTTTATCGTTTGTGACTAAAATGTTATTTTCTTTTAAATTTGAAATCTCAGATAAGATTGAGGATTTTTTTATTTTTTTTATAATTGGCTCTTTTTTATCAAGAGTCCATTTTTTTCTCTCTGTATTTTTTACCCAAGGAGCATTCGCCCTATATCTTAAGATAAAAGTTCTTAGACGTAAATACGAGGAAATATCTTCATCTGAGGAAAATTTTTTTAAACGAGAAGGAGCTATAGGGTTTCCTATTTCAAGTTCTATATCGCAGTGCATTTTATTATAAAGTTCTCTTCCAAGCATAAGGGTTCTTAGGCGTGGATGTATAAGGCCAAGAAGCTGAAACATTATTCCATTATGCCCATGAAAATATATGGGGACAGCATAAGCATTAGTTCTTCTTATTATGCCTGCAATGTTTTTACTCCATGTGGGGTCTGTTACTTGCCTATTTCTAAAATTAAAATGGGATACTTCCCCAGATGGAAATGCGGCTAGTAACCCATCTTTTTTAAGCCAACTTAGAGTCTCTCTTATAGGTGTTACATTTTTTTTCTTAGCATCCTTTGTTCCAAAGGGATCAACACAGAGGAAAAAATCTTTCATTTCTGGAATTTTTCCTAAAATAAAGTTTGCTAAAACTTTTATATCTGGCCTAATTTCTTTAAGAAGTTGCACTAAAACTATACCTTCAATCCCTCCGAAAGGGTGATTTGCTATTACTACGCAAGGGCCAGATTTTGGAATCGCTTCAAGGCTTTTATCAGACACTTTAACATTTACGCTCATATGCCTTAGCATTGTCTCAATAAAATTATCTTTAGAAGAGTCATCTGAGCGGACTTCTCTATAGAGCCTAGTTAACTTTTCAAAACCCAAACTTTTAAACAAAATAGGACCTAAAAAGGAACGGATCTCTTTTTCTATCTTAGGAGTGTCATCTATTTTTTGTGCTATCTTGTCTTTTATTTTGTTAGTCAAAACAAAAACCTATTTTCTTTAAATAATATTGTAAGATAAAACTAAAAAACTACTTTTATCATTTTATTTGATAAAAATGAAATTTAATAAAGTGCTTTAATTTAGTAGAGATATAGATGTCTGATTTAAAACCTTGTGATATTTTGTTTTTTAGTGGAGGTTCTGCTCTAAGAGGACTTTCATCGGAATTAGTAAAGAGTCCTCTTAATTCTACTCATATAATCACTGTTTTTGATTCGGGAGGAAGCTCCAGAGAGATTCGGAATAAGTTCTCTATGCCAGCAGTTGGGGATTTAAGAAATAGGTTAATCTCCCTTTCTTGCTCAAAAGAGAAGTGGATTATAAGTTTAATGTCTTATCGGCTTAGTAAAGAGGAAAGTAATAACAATTTAAAAAAAGAACTTGAAAATATCCTTAAGATTCCTAATGAATTTATTCCCTTAGAAAAGGAAGACAGTTCTTTTAGAGTTATTAAAAAGGGGTTAAGTTATTTTCTTTTAAAACTATCTGATGGTTTTAATTTTAAGGGAGCAAGTGTTGGAAATTTGGTTCTAACAGCTTATTATTTTTTATATTCTAAAAATCTTTACAAGGCTATTTGTACTATTTCAACTCTCTTAGAGGTTAAGCATTTAGTTCTTCCAATAAGTGAAGAGTCTGTTCATTTAGGAGTTACTTTAGAAAATAATAAAGTTTTACTAGGTCAAGATGTATTTTCAGATAAAAACAAGATTAATCACTTAGATTCTTCTATTAAGGAGCTTTTTTTTACAAAGAGTTTAGAGAGGATAGAGCCTATAGAAGTTAAAGTTTCTTTAGATGTTATTAGAGAAATAAAGAGAGCTCGGTTAATTTGTTATCCGATGGGAAGTTTTTATTCTAGCATTCTCTCTAATCTTTTATCAGATAGTGTTTCTGAAAGTATAAAAGCTTCAAAAGCTATAAAAGTATATATTCCAAATGCTTATATGGATAAAGAACAACTGGGTTTAACTTTAGAAGATTCTATAAATATTTTATTAAAGAGTTTAACAAAAAATAATTTAAATATTAAACCAAAAGAAGTTTTGAACTTTGTTTTATTTGATAAAAAAAATTTATATATGCCTCTTGGTCAATTAAAAAATATTAAAAACTTAGAAATAGAGGTTATAGACAGGGATTTAAGCAAAAAAAGCTTTTTAGGGTCTTATGATCCAAAAAAACTTTTTTCTGCTTTAAAGGAATTTTTATAAATTGTTTGATTTTAGTGTCCACGCACATAGCTTATAAAGAAGTCTCATTCCTATATTTTCATTTAAAGGGGTATTTTTATCTGGGGCTATTTCGCATAAATCAAAGCCTATTATTTTGCGATCCGATTTAGCTATTTTTTTTATTATATAGGTAATCTCATTAAAAGATAATCCTCCCGGAACAGGTGTTCCAGTAGATGGGCAAAGAGATGGGTCTAGGCCGTCTATATCTAAAGAAATCCACACATTTTCGCTTATATTGTTTATAGCTTCTTCTATTATTTCGTCAAAAGGAACCCCTTTAATTTTTTCATCAGAAATTTTTGAATCGTAAAGGGTAAATATTCCTTCATTTTGAGCTGTAGTAAATAAAAATTCTTCCTCTGAGAAGTCTCTTATTCCAATTTGAACTAATTTTTTAATGTTAGGCACAGTATTAAGGGCATTATACATTATAGATGCATGAGAGTAGTTAAATCCTTCATAGGATTCTCTTAAGTCTGCATGAGCGTCAAATTGAAGAAGTGTAAATTCTTTATCTCTGCTACTAGATTTATAAGCTCCAAGAGGAACTGAGTGTTCTCCTCCCAGTATCCCTACAATTTTCCCTTCGTCTTGAAGGGTTTTTGTTGAAGTTTCTACAAACTGGTTTAAAGTTCTACCAAGTTCATTTGCTCTTGAGATTAAGGTGTTAAGAGTATTTTCATTCTTTTCTTTTCTTATTTTGTCCCTTAGTGCCATAGCTTCTTTGTTTATGTTTTCAACTAAGGCAGAAAAAGGGTGTAAAAAAACTCCAGATGCTATAGCGAATCCGAGCTCCTCATCATATGTATCTATTTGGGTGCTTGCTTCTAAAATAGCTCTTGGGGCAAGAGAAGTTCCTACTCCATAACTAACCGTCCCTTCCCATGGAACTGGAATAATGTGAATAGAAGATCCTTCGTAATCTGAGTTTACTCCAAAAAGTGAAGTTTCTTTATCGTTTGACATAGTGTTTTAGTTTTTAACTCCTTTTACCATAGATTTTTTGTTGATAAATATCTTTCACCAGAGTCATAGGCAAATGTAAGCACATTACTCCTTTCTTTAAATTCACTTTCCTTTTTTTTAATGGCGGCTAAAACGGAGCCAGTTGAGATACCGACTAAAATCCCCTCTTTTTTTGCTATAAGCGAAGTAAAAGAATAAGCTTCTTTATTTGATATTGTTATAACTTCGTCTAATACGTTGGTGTTAAGAGTTTTTGGAATAAATCCGGCTCCTATTCCCTGTATTTTATGAGTTTTTATTTTTGGGTTTTTTTTGCTTAATATAGGAGAATTTTCTGGTTCTATCCCTATAACTTTTAGATTTGGCCACTTTTTTTTCAGGACTTCGGATAATCCGCTTATATGTCCTCCTGTTCCGATAGCAGAAAATAGGTAATCTAAGCCATCTTTAAAGTCTGTTATTATTTCGTTAGCCATAGAGCTTTTATATGTTTTTGGATTATTTGGGTTTTCAAATTGGCTTGGCATCCAAGTATTAGGGTCTGTCTTTAGGATTTCTTTAGCTTTTTTTATAGCTCCTTTCATACCTTCTTCTGGGTCTGTTAGAACTAAATTAGTTCCAAAGGCTTTAAATATTTGTTTTCTTTCTTCTGACATTGATTCAGGCATTGTTATTGTCAGATTATAGCCTAAAACGGCTGATACCATAGCTAGTCCAATTCCAGTGTTTCCAGAAGTGGGTTCTACTATGGTTTGTCCTTTTTTTAAGATGCCCTCTTTCTCAGCCTCTTTTATCATATTAAAGGCTATTCTTGTTTTTAGGCAAGAAGCTGGATTTTTAGTCTCTAATTTAAGCCAGACATTTACATCGTTAGAAGTTGAAAAGATTTTATTTAGTCTTATACATGGAGTATTTCCAATTGTTTGGAGTATGTTTTGTAGTCTCATAATGTTAAAAGGTTGTTCTCTATTTTACACATAGTTAACTGTGCATATTATATAATATTGTGCTATCTGTTAAAACCAAAGTTTTTTTTGTATAACAAATGCAAAATTTAACATTTAATGTTAGAAGGCATAAGCGATTAGATTTAAATCTTAATAAAAAAGAATTACTTTATAATGCTTAAATTAGGTGATTACGAATTACTGGTTGGAAATAAAAAGGTTTTGCCTATTATAGTAGGTGGAATGGGGGTTGATATTTCCACTTCAGAGCTCGCTCTTGAGGCATGTCGCCTTGGGGGGGTGGGGCATATTTCTGATGCTATGTCACCTTATTTATCCGATAAATTTTTTAAAACCAGGTATCAAGCGGAGAAAAAAAGGAATTTTTTAGAGACCAGAAAAGACCCAGCCTCTTATCATGCTAAATGGTTTTAGGGTTGTCAAAGATTGTGAGTTCTCTGAAAGAGAACTATATATTATTGGTATACCGTTAGTTTTTGCTATGGGGCTGTTGTTCTTGCCAGCTGATGTAAAGAAAGATGCTCCACAAATAGTGCAATACCTGCTTGATTCACCTATCGCAATTAGTGCTATTGTTTCTATTTTGATGAATAAGATTATTCCTGTAAAGCATAAAGTCTAAGGTTGCTAAGATTAATATTAAATTAATTCTTAACATATTCAATATGATAAATACTAATATAGTCTTCTTTAAACTCTAAAACTATATCCCTAACTTTATCTACAATTTTACTTGTTTTTGCTGACATATTTTCCTCTCAACTAACAAACTTTCGTTCACACAAAACAATAAGAGTGGCTCGAACCACTCTTAGACCTTAATATAATATCATTTTTAAATGAAAATG
>PDWI01008609.1_pt1 | contig 11966 bp, 10 predicted proteins | sample 1430891 | NCBI WGS metagenome assembly PDWI01 (sample SAMN01162508, study PRJNA174530) | Oral metagenome, whole genome shotgun sequencing project. | biome: Marine environment; feature: Marine mammal; material: Swab sample of the gingival sulcus; isolation source: swab sample of gingival sulcus...
TCATATTTCCTCCACAAAAAAAAGATGTAAATACATCAAGGAACACTTCTTTCATCCAGACTATACTGTCGGCTTTGGAATTTCACCAAATCAACCTATCGGTTCGCGGGCTTTACCGCCGGTCGGGATCTAACCCTGCCCTGAAGTATGTAAATAGTATACCACATGTAAAGAAAAAAAAGAAGATTGCTCTTCTTTATGAAATCTCGTATTTTATTATTTCACAGTTACCGATGGTACGTCTTACCGCCTCATCAAAAGGAGCATCTTTTAAAACGGCATATATCACTCTACCAATTCCGCCATGTGATACAACAAGGACATTTTCAAATTTTTCTTTTTTTAACTCCTCAAAGAAACTCTTTACTCTATGCACAAGACTAGATAATGTTTCAATTCCACCAGATGAATACTCCATTTCTGTATAACTTCTGTAAAAATCATGATTTGTCGTCCTTAAAACATAATAATTTAACCCTTCATATACGCCATAGTTTCTCTCTGCGAGTCTTGCATCTAATGTTAGGCTATAGTCCCTATTACCTAGCACATATTTTGCCGTCTGTTGTGTTCTTGTTAAAGGAGAGCAAAACACCGCATCAAAATCAACATCTTCAATAAGCTTACCTGCTTCTCTAGCTTGCGATTTTCCCCTGTCATTAAGTGGTATATCGATACACCCTTGAATCCTTCTAAGCATGTTATAATCCGTTTCACCATGCCTTATATAGTATATATTCATTACATATCCTTTCTATGCAAGCATTTTAAGTTTTACACTACCTATTGAATTATATAACATAGCTTTATATTTTTCAAAACTTTCTTCATAGTCATTTACTTATGTGAAAAAATATTATATAATACACACAAATAGGAGGAAAAATGGCAATATTAACTAATTCAGAAACAGTAAAAGAAATCAAAGATATCATTAGTCAGAATCCTGATGAAGGGTCTATGGTTAGAATTTACGTAGCAGGCATGGGTTGAAGTGGCCCAAGTTTTGGAATCGCTCTGGATGAGCGAAAAGAAGATGACGAGTATTTTGAATTCGATGGACAAGGTTTTGTAATCGAATCAGACTTATCTGCTCAATTTGGTGATATCGTAGTAGAATATCAAAATGGTGGATATGTAGTACAACCAGCAGCATCAGCAGGCGGATGTAGCTCTTGCGCTGGAAGTTGTGGTTAAACATTAAGAAAAAAAAGGGTTCGAAATTATTTTTCGAACCTTCTTAATTTTCTAACCATTTTTTCTGAAACAACATTATCTGTTCTAGCACCTTTCCCAACATGAATATCATAGGAACCATTCAACTTATTCTTTATCTGATATATATTTTCTAACGTGATACCTGAACCGACAATTATCTTTTTGTTACTTATGTTTATAATTTGATTAATCGTATCAATATGCTCAATCGCTTTTCCTGCTCCGCCAGAAGTAAGAATATTCTTTACATAATGAATTCCGTTCAGCAACGTAACATTCTTTATTATCATAGAGCCCTCATCAATGGCTCTATGAAATGTCATATACAAGTTGTTATCACCCACAACACTATCTAGCACATCTGTCGCCACTTGACCATTCGCATCTAACGCACCAAAAACAATGCAATTGACACCCATTTTTTTCATATCTTGAGCTTGTTTTTTCATCATTAGCACTTCCTCTTCATCATAAAAAAAGTTTCCACCTCTACACCTAAGCATGACATTTACTGGTACATCCAAAGCGATGATTTTTTCAATCAATTCAAACGATGGTGTCGTTCCTCCTAAAGGAAGATTATCTACCAATTCAATTCTATCTGCACCTCCACGAATAGCGTTTAGCACATCTTCATAACTTGTACAAATTATTTCTAACATGTTATCTCCTTATAGATATTATATATTATTTCAAAGTATGTTAAAATGTTTATATGAAAAAGAAATATAACAAGTTACTATTTTTTGCTTCCATAATATGGATAGCATCAAATTTTATACATCCCGTAAACCCTACATTTTTTACGGAACTAAATTTAGACAAACATGTTTTTGGAACGTCATATGCAGCAATGGTATTTGCAATGTTTATCACATCTCCTTTTTGGGGGAAATTTGGTGATCATAAAAGTAGAAAATATACTCTAATCATAGGAACGTTTTTTTATGGTGTATCACAAATAGTATATAGTTTCTCAACCAGCGTTACACATATAATACTTGCTAGGTTTTTTTCTGGTTCATTTAGCAGTGCGTTTATGGTGGGACTACTTGCTATGCTTGTAGATATATCCGATGACTCAAATAAGGCAACAAGAATCGCAAAGTTTTCTGCGCTACTTGCGATCATGTCTTCTATAGGTTTTTTAATAGGTGGTACTCTGGGGTACCTTCCACCAAGAACCGTATTTAGAATACAGGCAGCTGTTATGATATCAATATCATTTCTTATGTATGTATTCCTAGACGAAACCAATGTGTATAGTAAACAATCGAACACACCTACCGGTCTTATAAAAAGCATAAAAGAGCTCAAAGAAAAAAAGGCGTTCACGACATACGCAATCATATTTGCGCTAATAACGTTTTTCATATATTTATCCTATAGTGGCTCAAACAATGCATTTAATTATTATTTGAAAGCGGAGTTACAATACAAACCTATATTTAACGGTATATGGAAAGCTGTTATTGGAATTTCAAGTCTTCTAGCAAATTTAACAATCACCATGTACTTAATTAGAAATGCCGATTTAAAGAAATCACTAGCAGTAATTTTAACAGTTACTGCCATTGCCTCCGTCGTTATATTTACAACCGCCTCTATTGCTTTGTTTATACTCTCAAACTATATATTCTATATTTCCATTAATGTTATGCTACCGATTCTTCAAAGCATTGCATTAAAAGATACAAAATATGGAGCAGGTGTTATTACAGGAATATTTAGTTCCATTAAATCATTAGGACAAATGATCGGCGCGCTCCTTGCAGGACTTTCCTATTCAATGAATAGCAAAGCGCCATTTATCATAGCTTCTATAACCATTATAGTAGCCTTGTTACTTTCTTTTGCAAAACAAAAGGAGAACATCTTCAAAGCGTAATTAGTCAAATAGAACCATAATATACTTATTATTTAGCCTCATATGCTCACATTCGCATGAGGCTTTTTTATTGTATTGAACAGTAACTTGTCGATTCGATAAAAAGAGTCACAGCCTATTTCCTATTAATTAAATCGTTTATGGATTCAAAAAGCAAAACACAATAATTGCATCGGAAACAGTAGCTTACAGGTAAACAAGATAAATATTGTCATAAACCTCTCCATACACCAATAAAATTTAAATTGTAAATCGACAGTATAAACGAACGTTTAAAATATCATTAATGTTATAAAGTGGTTAATCAGTTAACATAATATGCTTTTTTATCTATCATTTACTTCTAAAACGATATTAAATTGATATGTATTATCACTTAATAAGTTTTAGCGCCTGTATTCATTTATCTTTGTTAAATTATTTGCAATTATCACTATTTTATAGTAAACTAATTGAAAGGAAATGCAATTATTTTCCAAATTATACTTAATGAAAGGAGATCTTATGAAAAATGGCATAAAAACGCAGGTATTTGTAGGTATGGCGTTATTAATTCTAACTCTTATTTGGGCGTTGAATATTGATACAAGACTAGCTTTATATCTGATATCTGGTTTAATGATTGGGTATGCTTTAACCCGCTCTCGTTTTGGGTACGCTGGAGGTGTTAAGCGTTTATATATGACTGGAGATACGTCGTTAACTACTGCACTATTTGTGATGTTTATTATAACTTCTATCGGTGTTGCAGGCATACAGTTTATGGCTGTAAAAACTGGAATTTCAGGAGAAGGTATTAATTTTATGAAGAGCGTTAAACCTCTAGATATCGGAGTAATTGTGGGTGGATTTTTATTTGGATCAGGTATGATTATCTCTGGCGGCTGTGCGTCAGGTACATTAACCGACTTGGGCGAAGGTGCATTAAGAGCTTTTATCACATATATTTTTTATATTCTCGGCGCTCCTATTGGACACGCCTTACGAGTATGGCTTGAAAATTCAGAACTCAAGAAAGTAGCTGTCAAAGTATACTTCCCTGATTATTTTGGCTATGTAGGCGCAGTAGTAGTAACCGCATTAATTTTCTTATTTATGTATTATTTTGTTGACAAATATAAAAAGAAACGCATCAAGGAAAATACACTTATTGTTCCTGAATACGATGATATTGAAAAAGAATTAGATACTAATGTAAAGAAAGGATTCTTTTCGTATGAAACTTATCATAAAATTTTTATTCAAAGATGGTCATTTCTTACCGGATCTCTTGTCATAAGTATCATATTTTTATTCATATTTGTAACTTCAGGTAAAGCATGGGGCGTTACAAGTTCATTTACAGTCAATGGTGTTTGGCTACTACAAAAATTTGGTATGGATTTTAGTCAATACGCTGGCTTTGAAAAAATTGTGAAACAAGCTGCAGATATAACCAAGCATGCTGGAACATTAAGAAACACAGCGACAGTTCTTGGTGCTACTATAGCATTTCTTCTAGCAGGACGATTTCGTTTTGATTACAAATTCACTCTCAAAGATGCTTTGATATACGCACTTGGTGGGCTATTTATGGGAATTGGCGCACGTTTTGCTAGAGGTTGTAATGTAGGCGCCTTATATGCTGCAATAACTAATTTTTCACTACACGGATGGGGCTTTATGCTGTTTATGATTATTGGTGCAATAATAGCGCTTAAACTCTTTGAAGGAAAGGTCAATATAATACCAAAGAGAAAAGGAATACAATAGGAGGAAGAATGAAAATTTTAGTAGTTGGTGGAGTAGCTGGTGGTGCAAGTGTTGCCGCAAGAGCTAGAAGGCTTGACGAAAAGAGCGAAGTAATTATGTTTGAGAGAGGTCCTCATGTGTCTTTTTCTAACTGTTGTTTGCCTTTCCACTTAAGTGGAATAATTGAAAACAGTGATGATCTTGTTTTAATGACTCCGGAAGAATTTAAGACAAAATATAATATTGAAGCGCGTGTTAATCACGAAGTAATAGATATTTATCCAGAGAAAAAAACGATAAAGGTTAAAAACTTAATTACAAATGAGGAGTATGAAGAGCAATATGACAAGCTAGCCCTATCTCCGGGTGCTAACGCACTAAAACCTTCACCAATAAAAGGGGTAAATGGCGATAATGTGTTTGTTGTTAAAAATGTGGTTGATATAAAGAAACTTCAAGACTTTTTAATAACGAATAATGTGAACGATGTTGTAGTTGTTGGCGGTGGTTTTATAGGCTTAGAAGTTGCTGAAAATTTAATTGATGCAGGTAAGAATGTTAGCCTTGTTGAAGCAGCTGATCAGGTGATGACACCACTGGACTTTGATATGGCCCAAATCATTCATAAAGAATTACACGACCATGGTCTTCACTTAATCTTAGGCGAGTTTGTTTCAGAAATTCAAAAGGATAAAGTTGTATTAGCGTCCGGCAAAGAAATAAATGCTTCTGCTGTTGTAATGGCTGCAGGTGTTAGACCAGAAACAACACTTGCACAAAAGTGTGGAATAGAACTTGGGCAAACCGGTGGAATACTCGTAAATCACAACTACCAAACAAATTATGTGGACATATATGCTGTTGGAGATGCTATAGAAGTATCCCACAAACTAACAGGAGATAAGATACTATTTGCTATGGCCGGACCTGCTCAAAGACAAGCAAGAGCTGCTGCTGACCATATGTTTGGTAGACAACATAACAATAATGGTGTAATAGGTTCTAGTTGTGTGCATCTATTTGATCTTAATGTTGCAAACACTGGTCTTAATGAAAAAACTTGTAAAAAATATAATATTAACTACGATGTGGCATATACTATTCCAGTAGACAAAGTTGGTTTAATGCCAAATGCAAACCCATTGTTTTTTAAATTAATATATGAACTTCCTACAGGTAGAATACTTGGTGGCCAAGCACTTGGAAAAGGTAATGTGGATAAGAGAATAGATGTAATCGCAACAATGATTACAATGGGTGGCACTCTAGAAGATTTAAAAGAATTAGAGTTATGCTACTCTCCATACTATGGAACTGCTAAAGATGTGGTGAATCACACGGCTCTAGTGGCTTTAAACCTACTATATGGTGAATTTAAACAAGTAAGGGTATCAGATGTGCGTAGATTAGTCGAAGAAAATGCATTTATCGTAGATGTTAGAGAACAAGATGAATACAAAGCAGGTCACTTAGTGAATGCAGTAAACATACCAATGTCTGAATTTAGAAATAGGCTTGATGAGATTCCAAAAGATAAACCAGTATATTTACATTGTCGATCTTCACAAAGAAGTTATAACGTTATCCGAGCGCTTCAAACACTAGGTTACGACAATGTATATAATATTTCAGGTTCATATCTTGGAATATCATATAATGAATATTTCTTAGATCAAACAACGGGCAGAGAAAAAATTGTAACTGAGTACAATTTTAGTTAATAACTAGGCGAGCATTTTAGATGTTCGCCTCTTTTCACTTATATTAATAAAACCTCGACTACCTATTACAATCGACTATAACTTCATTTTACACAATTCCAATCATCATCAATAATAAACACAAAAAAAGAAGGTTTTCACCTTCTTAATCTAGCCACTCTTCAAATTTAGAAATTAATTCTTCTACATCTACATCTCCTCTTTCAGCAATCATCTCAACAGTTGCTTTAGGAATCATCACCTTTGATAATGGAGTATTTAACAGCTTATAAGCTGAATTATACTCAATCAATTTTTCCTTGATGCTAGCGTCTTTTTCTAATATATCCTTTAACATAGTATCTTTTGTTATCTTCATTTGACTCTCCTCTTCTTTTTCTTCTTTCTTTTCCGTTTCATGCGCTTCCCATTTTAAAAGTGTTTGAGAACCTTTTAGCTCTCTTATATGAGAAGCATCTTGCATCATCTCAAGTACACCTCTATAGTTTCCTCTATCATCTCTAATAGCAATGTATAAAATATAAATAAATACACCGTTGCTATCTATCCAGAACTCCGCTCTATCCTCTTCACCCGCTTTGAACTTTCGTATAATCTCTTCAACGATATGAACACTTTTTTGCGGGTGACAATTCTTAACATCTCTGCCAATAGCTGACTTACTCCTAGGAAACACTCTGTGCTCCGTATCACTATAAAATCTAACTTTATCATTCTCATCAACAAAGGAGAAGTCTACTGGCAAATGTTTAAACATCAAGTTTATCTGTTCTAAACTCAGTAACCCTTCCGCTACTTTTAATTCTTCACTACCTTTTGAGTACCCATGCTTCTTAAGTAGTTCTGATAGTTCATCTTTAAAACTTTCCTCTTTTTTAGGTAAAAACTTCGTTGGTGTTTTTATATTCGCATAGCCTATTTCATCATCACCTAGTCTCATCTGCCTAAATTCCTCTTCTGTCAGCATATCAAGACTAGTAGGATATAAGATATTTTCTTCTTTGCCGATTAAATCTAGGAGATCCGCATTAAGCGTTTTCTGGAATTCTTTTAATTCTTCTACTTTCCCTTCCTCTAAAAGTTTATAGCCCTCATTAATTTCATCTCTGATGTAATCATCTAAAGTCCACATAATTTTAGATGGTCTGTCAAACCCCCGTTTCTCTAACTCACTATACAGTTGATTCTGCTTTCTAGTAAAGTGAATCTTATGTGCTAACAGTTTTTTATAAAGTTTCTCCCACTCTTCTCTAGAAAAATCTTCTTCCATTAAAGAATTAAATTCTTCAATCGTTTCTTTTAACACTTCATTTTCTAATAGATAACTTTTCACTGGATGATCTTCTTCCAGTTCAAACGCAACAGGTTTTCTAACTTTATCAAACATTGCCACCATCTCTTGAATATCAACCTTTAAACAAGCCTTATCATCTAACGACTTGATTTCTTGTTCAATCAATGCAATCTCTGATGCCGTAACCTCTTTCACCTTATCAAGCAACTCATCTTGCGCCTGTTCTAAAGTAATCTTTCCTTCTTCAAATCTATCCTTTACATCAGTAATTATCGCCAACTTCTTCTCATCTATATTTACTAAGAATTCTTTCATGCCACCTCCAATCCGTTCTTTAATTGATATCTAATGTCATTATATCAATAATATATTATTAAATATGTATCCATAGTTACAAAAAAACACTTATTTTACAATAAATGTTTTTTCTCCAAATCTAATAATCTCTTTTTTATATCAAGTCCTGCCGCATAGCCGGTAAGTTTACCATTTGATCCCACCACCCGATGACAAGGTATAATTAACACTAATTTATTCTTATTACTGGCATTACCAACGGCTCTCTGGGCATTCTCATTTCCTATCCTAAGCGCTATTTCTTTATAACTTAATGTCTTGCCATAGGGAATCCTAGCAATTTCATTCCACACTTTCTTTTGAAATTCAGTGCCACTGACTTCATATTTTATATCAAACGCTTTTCTACGCCCTTCTAAGTATTCTTTTAATTGGGTAAAAACGCTGTCTGTAAAAGTCGTTTTTTGACCAAGTTCTTTTCCTCTTTTACCAATTCTAAGCTCATATAAGGTCTTGTCACAATAAGTCATTTTAAAACTATAATCATATAGGTTGTACGTAGTACTATTCATCATTTAAAACCTCCATAAAACGTCTTATCATCCCCTAAGAAATGTATAACTATTATAATGATATCAATTATCATTAATGGCGTCAATTAATAAAATCCTTAGGTTTTTGATGAAACACCATTGCTAGCCAACTATTATTATTGTAAAATGATATTATGTTAAATTTTATATCTGTTATTCAATTGATATAATAAAACACAATGTATCGATGTAAAATTAGGAGGAAAAATGAGAATTTTAGTAGTAGGTGGTGTAGCTGGTGGTGCAAGTGTTGCTGCGAGAGCTAGAAGGATTGATGAAAAGAGCGAAGTAATTATGTTTGAGAGAGGACCTCATGTTTCTTTTTCTAACTGTTCCCTTCCATTTCATCTAAGTGGTATTGTCGAGAGCAGTGATGACTTAGTACTAATGGACCCAAAAGAATTTTCTACAAAATACAATATTGAAGCGAGAGTGAATCACGAAGTGATCGACATCTACCCTGACAAAAAGACAATTAAGGTAAAAAATTTACTTACTGATGAGGAGTACGAAGAACAATATGACAAGTTGGCATTAGCTCCTGGAGCAAATGCGTTTTTACCACCAATACAAGGAATAGATGGAGAAAACGTCTTTGTTGTTAAAAATGTCGTTGACATAAAGAAACTACAGTCTTTTATTGAAGAAAAAAATGTTGAAGAAATAGCTGTTGTTGGTGGTGGCTTTATTGGCCTAGAGGTTGCTGAAAACTTAATAGAAGCTGGTAAGAAAGTTCACTTGATAGAATTTGCTGATCAGGTAATGGCTCCACTGGACTTTGATATGGCGCAAATCGCTCATAAAGAATTACATGACCACGGTTTAGACTTACTTCTAAAAGAAAAGGTTACAGAAATTCATAAAGATAAAGTTGTACTGGGTTCAGGAAAAGAAATTAGTGCCAAAGCCGTTGTCATGGCTGCTGGTGTAAGAGCCGAAACGACACTGGCTAAAAAATGTGGTATTGAGTTAGGTAAAACAGGATGCATTCTAGTGAATCACAACTACCAAACAAACTACCCTGACATCTATGCCGTTGGCGATGCTATAGAAGTAACACACAGACTAACTGGAGATAAGACAGTACTTGCTCTAGCAGGCCCTGCTCAAAGACAAGCAAGAGCTGCTGCTGACCACATGTTTGGAATGTACCATACAAATAAAGGTGTTATTGGATCAAGTTGTATTCACCTATTTGATTTAAACGTTGCTAGTACGGGACTTAACGAAAAGCTTTGCAAGAAATACAATATGAATTATGATGTGGCTTATACTATTCCTGGCGATAAAGTGGGACTGATGCCAAATGCAAATCCTCTTTTCTTCAAACTGATATATGAAGTACCTACTGGCAGATTACTTGGAGCACAAGCTCTAGGTAAAGGCAATGTGGATAAAAGAATTGACGTTATGGCTGCCATGATTACAATGAATGCTACTCTTGAAGACTTAAAAGAACTTGAGCTTTGCTACTCACCATTCTATGGAACAGCAAAAGATGTGGTTAACCACACTGCTCTTGTTGCTCTTAACCTACTTCACGGTGACTTCAAGCAAGTTCGAGTAGATCAGGTTCGTGAACTAGTAGAAAAAGGTGCATTTATAATTGACGTTCGTGAAAAAGACGAATACGATGCTGGGCATCTAATCAATTCAGTAAACATTCCAATGTCTGAATTTAGAAATAGATTGGATGAAATTCCAAAAGATAAACCGGTTTACTTACACTGTAGATCATCTCAGAGAAGTTATAATGTAGTAAGAGCACTACAAACTTTAGGCTATGACAATGTCATCAACATTTCTGGTTCATACCTAGGAATCTGCTATAATGAATATTTCTTAGACCAAAAGACTGGAAGAGAAAAAATTGTTACAGAGTATAACTTTGAGTAAGAACTAAATTTAATATATAACACAAAGTAAAAAAGTAGTCTTGTCCATAACGTGATAAGACTACTTTTAAGTTAGTTTAAATTGTTTAAAACTTCATCAATCAGCTCTTTATTTTGCAAACTATGTAACCATGTGCTAGGAATAGCCTGTTTCCCATATACTATACCAGCTAGTCCACCTGAAACGGCAGCAATTGTATCTGTGTCATCTCCTAGATTAACGGCTTTTAATACGCACGCTTTATAACTTCCGGTAGTTAGTAAACACCAAATAGATGCTTCCAACGTATCAACGATATAGCCACTTGATTGTATTTCTTCTCTACTTAACTCTTGTAGTTGTCCATTTAACACTCTATCATAGTGTTTTAGTTCTTCACTATCTCTGTAGTACTGTTTAATAACATCTATAGACTTATGATACGCTTCATATTTATCAACCCCATCGATAAGATTTGTAGCAAATATAACATAAAATGCACAACCGATTAGACTTCTCTTATGAGCATGCGTCAATTTAGAAAACTCTTCGATTCTTTTCATCTTATCGTCTAATAGATCATCTCTAAAATAAGCTAAAGGCAGAATTCTCATAAGCGACCCATTGCCATTATCTCTTTCCCCTTTTAAGCCACATTCTAATACTTCTTTTCCATCTCTATAATTCATTAGTGCATTTCTAGTGGTATTTCCTACACCAAAACATCTCCCATGTGGTGTCATATACCCTTCTTCGTACCATTTTAAAAAACTATCCATTAGATAACGATAATCTTTTGAATTCATTATCATATCATATGTACAAAGAGTCATAGAACTATCATCAGACCATGTTCCTTTCGGCTGACTATAGGCACCATATTCTCTCATATCTTTAACGGGCTCTCTATCTAGCATTTGTCTGGTTTTAAATTCAACAGGCACTCCAAGAGCGTCGCCCACAATAAAACCATAGATACCATCTCTTAGTTTTTCTTGTTTTTGATACTCAACTTTTATATTTTTCATTTCAATTTCTTTTTCTTCCTATAGCTTTATCATTTTACTATACAATCAACAAAACCTTCATAATTAATATCAATTTAAGTTATATGCTTATTAATAAAATTTGTTACTATTTCATTTATTTCCTGATCGTGTCCGACTAAAAGATGACCTCCACTATCAAATATTTTCTGAGTACAGTTCTTAAATCTCTTAATAGAATCAACAAACTTATCATATTTTGTCAATTTATCATCTTTAGCTTGAATAATTAATGTAGCAGTTTCTATCGTTTCAATCTCATAATGATCATAATTTACCGCCATATCAGGATTAGTGATTTCT
>PDWI01008611.1_pt1 | contig 11965 bp, 8 predicted proteins | sample 1430891 | NCBI WGS metagenome assembly PDWI01 (sample SAMN01162508, study PRJNA174530) | Oral metagenome, whole genome shotgun sequencing project. | biome: Marine environment; feature: Marine mammal; material: Swab sample of the gingival sulcus; isolation source: swab sample of gingival sulcus...
ATGCTCAATCGTTCCGTTGGCTGATAGAGAAAAGATGAAAAATTATTGTATAATACATTAAAAAATAAATTCAAGAAAGGGGTTTGCTAGTCTAGAGCCAATAGTATTATAAAATAAAAAAGTGTTTAAGGTATTTACATGTAGAAACTTCTACATGTAAATCATATAAGATAAAATGCCCCCTCAAAGGGAACATTTTTTACTCTTCATAAGAAAGAGTTACATCTTTATCTTGATAAAGTCCTGTTCCAACAGGTATCATGCGACCTAAGATGACATTTTCTTTTAGGTCTTCAAGGTAGTCGAACTTCGCAGCTATACTAGCCTCAGTTAAAACCTTGGTAGTTTCTTGGAATGAGGCAGCCGAGATAATACTATCACTGCTAATAGCCGCTCTTGTAACACCTAGTAAAACTGGCTCAGCGATAGCTGGTTCTCCACCCATTCTCATAATGCGTTCGTTTTCTTCACGGAATTTTCTACGAGAAATCAAATCCCCAACTATGTAGTTTGTGTTGCCACTATCGACTATCTTGACTTGTCTAAGCATTTGAGAAACGATGATCTCTATATGCTTGTCAGAAATAGCAACCCCTTGTCCACGGTAAACTTGTTGAATTTCGCTTATCAAATAATAATGCAAAGCCTTCTCGCCCAAAATCCTTAGCACATCATGACTTGATACAACACCATCTGTTAGATGCTCCCCTGCGTGGACATATTCGCCAGCATGAACTAAAATCTGGCGATTTTTATCAACTAGATATTCGCTACTTGTTCCGTCTTTTGATTCTACGATAATCCTCTCTTTAGAACGAAGTGGCTTACCAAATCTAACAAAACCATCTATCTCAGCTATCACAGTTGCATTTCTTGGTCGCCTCGCCTCAAAAAGCTCACTTACTCGTGGAAGACCCCCTGTGATGTCCTTTGACTTCGCAACGGCTTTTGGAGTACGGCCTAAAATGTCGCCTTGTTTTACCTCCATACCTTCACTTACAAATATATTTGTTTTAGATTCGAGCTGGTATTTCATAATCTCACCACTCTCCAATGCAAGTAGGATAGTAGGTTTGATGCCCGTTGGTAGGTATTCGTTTATAACCAATCTCTTAGTGCCAGTTATCTCATCGTGTTGCTCTGTTGCACTACTTCCTGGTTCAATGTCCTCAAAACTTATAACTCCGTCTTCTTCTGCTACTATAGGGTTTGAATACGGATCCCATTCGGCGATAACAACTTGCTCGGATGAGCTTGGAGATGATATGAGGGATTTTGAATCAACCTCAGTGTTGTCATCAACTTCTATGATAGAGTTTCTTGGGATATAATGCCTAATCGCCTCTCTATCTTCTTTGTCAGCAACAACAGCAAATAAACCTTTGGTTATAACTGGTTTTCCTTTTTTGATGTCGTGATGTCGCTCCAAATAGTCACCATTTAAAATATAATATTTTACAGTACCGCTTGCACCTGTGTAGATTTTTTGTACTATTGGCTCCCCATTTTTTACCTTAAGCTCACTAGCATACGGGATACGATTTGGGATATTCCAGCCTTCCTTGATAACCTCAACCACGCTTTCATCTTTTTCTACAATGCTCTCGTTTTTATAAGGAATGTAAAATTTACCCTCAACCTTACCGCTAACCCCTGCTAACTCATTTGGCTTTGCAAGGTCATTTTTACGCAAGGTGTATCTTACTTCTTCTTTTGAATTTTTTATACTAACAATAACTTCTTCGTGAGCAGTTTGAATGTCTAAAGTACCCTTTATAGGAGACTTTATCTTAGGCTCAACTAGCAAGACAGCCGCATTTCTTCTGTTTGCAACGACTTCTTTTCCATCTTGAGTACTATAGGTTTTAAGATTATAATACCTTATAAATCCCTCTTTTTGAGCGATAACTTGTCTATCTTGTTGCTCAGTTGATGCGGTTCCACCAATGTGAAAAGTTCTCAAAGTAAGCTGAGTTCCTGGTTCGCCGATTGATTGGGCTGATATGATACCAACTGCCTCGCCTGGTTTTACCATTTTACCCTCGCCTAGGTTGATACCATAACATTTAGCACAAACACCTTTTTTGGCTTTACATGTAATAGGCGTTCTGATGCTAACTGACTTAACTCCAGCCTCGCTTAAAATCTTAGCTTTTTCTTCGTCTATCAAAGTGCCTTCACTAAATAAAACTTCATTTGTAATAGAATCGATCACATCTTCAGCCAAAACACGCCCTTGCAATCTCTCTTCAAGTGTTTCAATAAGCTCTCCACTTTCGGTTATCTCTGCTATCTCAACACCCTCGTGAGTACCACAATCCTCCATGGTAACTTTAACATTTTGACTAACATCTATAAGCTTTCTTGTAAGATAACCAGCGTTTGCTGTTTTAAGCGCTGTATCCGCAAGACCTTTTCTAGCACCGTGAGTAGAGTTGAAGTATTCAAGAACATTTAGACCCTCACGGAAGTTTGAAATAATAGGAGTTTCGATGATACTTCCGTCTGGCTTAGCCATCAAACCCCTCATACCAGCAAGCTGACGAATTTGTGCCGCACTACCACGAGCACCAGAATCAGCCATCATGTAGATAGAATTAAATCCGTCTTTATCTTCTTTCATCATCTTCATCATTCTATCAGCAATGGTATTGTTTGTATTTGTCCAGATGTCTATCATATTATTGTATCTTTCGCTATCTGTTAACAAACCAGCTCCGTGTTGTTGTTGGATTTCTTTAACTTTTTTCTTAGCGTCATCTATAATCTTTTGTTTTTCTTCTGGAACTTTAATGTCATCTACAGAGATGGAAATACCAGCTTTTGTAGCATACTTAAAACCTAAGTTTTTAAGATTGTCCAAAAATTCAGCCGTAACTTCAAGTCCACCTTCTTTATAAACATAATCAACAAGCTGACCTATATTTTTCTTTTTAAGGATTTTATTCCACAAATCCTCAGGAACAAAATCAGGCAGGATTGATTTGAGTATCAAACGCCCAGCAGTGGTAAAGACTATCTTTCTATCAATTCTTGTCTTTATCTTTGCATGTATTTCGAGCGCATCAGCCTCGATGGCTATCATAACCTCATCAATATTTGCAAAAATCTTGTTAGAACCTTTTGCATTTGTTTTCTCTAGTGATAAATAATAAAGACCCAAAACCATATCTTGAGAAGGTACTGTTACAGCCTTTCCTGATGCTGGTAAAAGAATGTTCATAGAACTTAACATCAATATCTTACATTCTGCTATCGCCTCTTGTGATAAAGGTACATGTACAGCCATTTGGTCACCGTCAAAGTCAGCGTTAAAAGCCGAACAAACAAGAGGATGAAGTTGTATAGCTTTTCCATCTATCAAGATAGGATGAAAAGCTTGAATAGACATTTTGTGCAAAGTTGGAGCACGGTTTAGCATAACTGGATGGTCTTTTACCACTTCAGATAGGCACTCCCAAACTTCATTGGTTTTATCATCTATCATTCTTTTTGCTTGTTTTACTGTTGTCGCATAACCTTTTTCTTCAAGCCTTGCAAGTAGATGTGGCTTAAATAGTTCAAGTGCCATTTTTTTAGGGAGTCCACATTGATCCATCCTTAGGTTTGGCCCAACGACGATAACAGAACGACCTGAAAAGTCAACCCTTTTTCCAAGAAGATTTTGTCTAAAACGCCCTTGTTTTCCTTTTATAATCTCACTTAAAGATTTAAGTGGTCTTTTATTTGCACCTTTAACTGCGTTGGCACGACGACCGTTATCAAAAAGTGCATCCACACTCTCTTGAAGCATACGCATTTCGTTTCGTATAATAATCTCAGGTGCATCAAGCTCCATAAGTCGCTTTAATCTTGCATTTCTATTGATAACACGCCTGTAAAGGTCATTTACATCAGAAACCGCAAATTTTCCTCCATCAAGTGCTACAAGAGGTCTTAAATCTGGCGGAAGAACAGGTAGCATAGTTATCATCATCCACTCTGGTTTATTGCCACTATTTAAAAAAGATTCAACAACTTTTAAGCGTTTTACTATGGTTTTTTTCTTTGCCTCAGAGTTTGTAGCCCCTATCTCTTCTTTGAGATTATTTAAAATATCTACAAGGTCGAGATTTGCCAACAAATCACGGATAACAACTCCACCCATTCTTGCACTAAAGTTTTCTTCTCCGTAGCGTTGAATAAGACTTTGATACTGCTCTTCGTTAAGTACATCAAAGTTTTCTACTTTTTTGTTGTTTTCATTGTCATAATAAGCATCGCCTGCATTCTCAACGATATATGCCTCATAGTATAAAACTCTTTCTAAGTCTTTCATCTTCACACCCAAAAGCGTTCCGATACGACTTGGAAGTGAGTTTACATACCATATATGAGCCACTGGAGTTACAAGCTCAATGTGTCCCATACGAGAACGACGAACCTTTGTACTTGTTACTTCAACTCCACATTTTTCACACTTAACACCTTTGTAGCGCATTTTTTTGTATTTTCCACAAAGACATTCATAATCTCTTATAGGACCAAAAATCTTAGCACAAAAAAGTCCATCTCGTTCTGGCTTTAGAGTTCTATAATTTATAGTTTCTGGCTTTTTTACTTCGCCATAACTCCATGAAAATATTTTTTCAGGACTAGCAAGTTTTAGTTGAAACGCACTAAAATCTCGTGGTCTTTTTTCTTCATTTATTTCAATTGGCTCTAATTTCTTCATTCTCTTCCACCTCATCATATATCTCAACATCTAATGCTAAAGATTTAAGCTCGTTTGTAAGCACATAAAATGTCTCTGGAATGCCCGTTCTTGGAACATTTTCCCCGCGTGTTAGTGCTTTATAAGCCCCAACACGACCTTCCACATCGTCTGATTTTATAGTTAACATTTCTCGCAATGTATGAGCAGCCCCATAAGCCTCTAATGCCCAAACTTCCATTTCTCCAAATCTCTGTCCACCAAAGAGTGCCTTACCACCAACTGGTTGCTGAGTTACAAGAGAATATGGTCCTGTACTTCTAGCGTGAACTTTCTCATCAACTAAGTGATGGAGTTTTAACATGTACATGTAACCCACATTTACACGCTCTTTCATTTTTTCGCCAGTTCTACCGTCATAAAGTTCGGTTTTTCCATCGGTTTCAATCTTTGCCATTTCAAAAAGTTTTGCAAACTCTTTAGCATCAACCCCTTCAAAAACTGGAGTGGCAAATTTGATACCATTACTCCAATCTCTCGCATAAGTTAAAAGCTCATCATCGCTTAGATTTTCAACAAAACTCTTAGCTTTCATAAGCTTGGCAACACCAGCAATATCTATCATCTTTTGGCGTAAATCCTGTATCCACTCGCCAGTTTTTTCTTCGTATATCTCTTTTATCTGATCACCCAAACGCCTTCCTATTAGACCCAAGTGAACTTCTAAAATCTGACCTATATTCATACGAGATGGAACCCCTAGCGGATTTAGCACAACATGAACTGCCTCGCCATCAGCAAGATAAGGCATATCAACTTCTGGAACGATGTTTGAAACGATACCTTTATTTCCGTGTCGTCCAGCCATCTTGTCGCCAACTTTTAGCTTTCTTTTTGTAGCCACATAAACTTTTACAAGTTTAACAACTCCGCTTGGTAAAATATCATCTTTTTCTATGATATTTAATTTCTCATCATGGACTTCTTTTAGTTTTTTCTTCTCGTTTTGAAAATAATTTTTCAGATTATCATAATCTTCTTGAATGTCTTTTCCGTAAGATTTAACCAAAGAATTTAAAGCAAATCTGTTTACATGTAACAAATCCTCTTTGGCTATAATCTCTCCTTTTTTATAGGATGTATCATTGACTTCTATATCTTTTTTCAAAGGTGTTTTTGATAGTAAAGAATTAATCCTTAGCATTTCTTCTCGGTCTAGCATAAGAAGTTTATCGTGATGCTCTCTATCTAAGATATCCTTTTCTTCCTCATAAGCTCTTAATGCACGAGGGTCTTTATCATAGCCTTTTTTCGTAAAGATTTTCACATCAACAACAACGCCTTCCATAGAAGGAGAGGCATAGAGGGATTTGTTTACAACATGCCCTGCTTTCTCACCAAAGATTGCACGCAAAAGTCTTTCTTCTGGAGTTGGCTTAACCTCGCCTTTTGGAGATACTTTACCCACTAAAATCATACCTGGCTTTATATGAGTTCCAATCCTAACTATACCGCTTTCATCAAGATGAGCCAAATCCTCTTCTTTTACATTTGGTATATCTTTTGTTATCTCTTCAACTCCGTCTTTAAGCTCACGCGCTTCAATCTCTTTTTCGTAAGTATGAACACTAGTAAAAGTATCTTCTCTTATCATTTTTTCGCTTATTACAATGGCATCTTCGTAGTTATATCCATTCCAAGGCATAAATGCAACCATAGCATTTTTTCCGATAGCAAGTTCGCCATTATCCATACTAGAACCATCGGCTATAACTTGACCAGATTCTACTTTTTGACCTTGTTTTACTATAGGACGCTGTGAAAAAGTAGTATTTTGGTTGGTTCTCATATTTTTTTCAACAGAATAATGGTCTATAAAAGCACCATCTTCATCTTCGCCTAAGATATAAATATTTTTGCTATCAACTTTTTCTACGATACCGCCTCTTTTTGCCTTTACAGCCTCCCAAGAATCACGCGAAACTATAGCCTCAACTCCAGTACCTACCATAGGTGCGTTTGAAAGTAAAAGTGGAACTGCCTGTCGTTGCATGTTTGAACCCATCAAAGCACGGTTTGCATCATCGTGTTCCAAAAATGGAATGAGTGAGGCCGCAACACCTGAAATCATAGCTGAGTTTAAGTCAATCAAAGATATTTTTTCTTTTTCAACTAAAACAATCTCGCCATCGTATCTAGCCTCTATCAAATCTTCAACAATTTCTCTTTTTTCATTAACCACAGTCGATGCTGGTGCTATAAAAAGCCCCTCTTCTTGGGTCGCAGTCAGATAAACTATCTCTTTTGTAATCTTACCATTTTCAACTTTTCTATATGGAGCCTCCACAAAGCCTAGATCATTAACTTTAGCATAAGTGGCAAGAGTGTTTATAAGTCCGATGTTTTGACCCTCTGGAGTTTCAACAGGACAAATCCGTCCGTAGTGGGTTGGGTGGACATCTCTTACTTCAAATCCAGCTCTTTCTTTTACAAGACCGCCCTCGCCAAGAGCCGAGAGTCTTCTTTTGTGAGTAACTTCACTCAATGGGTTGGTTTGATCCATAAATTGAGATAACTGACCGCTTGTAAAAAATTCTAAAATTGAACTTGTTATCATTTTAGAATTGATCAAATCATGGGGCATTAACTCTTCTATATTGCCACTTAGAGCTGTAAATTTATCACGAATTGACTTTTGCATTTTAACAAGTCCTGAGTGCAACTCATTTGCTAAAAGCTCTCCTATTGATCTAATACGACGATTGCCTAAGTGATCTCTATCGTCAATGTGTCCTTGTCCATTTTTTACTTTGATAAGGTATTTTACAGTTCTTATGATATCCTCATTTGTCATAACTGTAACATATTCTGGAACACTAAGACCTAGCTTGTGATTCATTTTCATACGACCAACTTTTGTAAGGTCGTATCTTTCTGGATTGAAAAACAAATCATTTACAAAAACCTTAGCAGCCTCTTTTGTAACAGGCTCTCCTGGACGCATAACCTTATATATTCTTATAGTTGCTAAATCATTTTCATCTTCTATATCTTCAGTTTGGCGTAAAAGTTTTAAAGTTTCAGTATCAGCTATGAAAGAGTTGATAATAGCATCATCAACGCCACTTGCTAGATCGTTTGCAATTTCTATCTCTTGACAACTTTGTTCGATGATTTTTACCATTTTATTTTCATCCATAGCGGTCAAAGTATCATATAAAACTTCACCACTTTCGTTGTCAATAATAGGAGAGGCTAAAAAACGCTCCGCAAGAACTTCTGTAGGATATTCTACCCACTTAACTCCCTCTTCGATAAGTTTTTGAGCTTTTTTCTTTGTCAATCTTTTACCTATAGATAATAAAAGATTGCCTTTTTCATCTTTTAAATCAAAATCTACCCTATCGTTAAACAATTCAGGATTAAATTCCATTAAAAATTTATTGTCTTTTACATGTAACTTAAGCACTGGATAAAATAGTTTTAATATATCTTGTTTGCTGTATCCTAATGCTCTAAAAAGTATGGTTATTGGAACTTTTCTTCTTTTATTTATACGGACAAAAAGAGTGTCTTTTGCGTCATATTCAAAATATAACCAAGATCCACGATCTGGAATTATCTGAGCTGTATAAATAAGTTTGTTTACTACAGTTGAGCTCTCTTCTTCTTTAAATATAACACCTGGACTTCTGTGGAGTTGGTTTACTACAACTCTCTCAACCCCGTTTATTATAAAAGAAATCCTATCGGTCATTAAGGGAATTTCCCTTATAAAGATGGATTGCTCTTTTATATCTTTAACACCAGTTTTTTCTCCAGTTTTTTCATCTTTATCCCACAAGATTAAACGAATATTCATTTTTAAATTTACTGCATATGTAAGTCCTCTTTCCATACACTCGCGAATTGTATATTTTGCATAACCTGTTTCGCTACCAACATATTCTAATGTTAAACGATTTTGTGGGTCATGGATTGGGAATATTGACTTGAATACCTTTTCGATTCCGCTTTCAACATCAGCATTGTCTATATTTAAAAAATATTCATAACTTTTTTGCTGAAGTTGTAGCATATTTGGTACATCAATTTGTTGAGGAACTTTAGCAAAATCAACTCTTAGTCGATTTCCTGATTTTAGGCTGTTTAGCATACGATTACCCCGTAATAAGTTTGAAAGAATTTATGATTAAATTGCCCTATGGCAAGAATAGAAATTTACGACAAATGCAAGGGAGAAACCCTTGCAAAACTTTATTATTTAAGTTCAGCTGTAGCACCAGCTTCTTCAAGAAGTTTTTTAGCTTCTTCAGCTTCTTCTTTACTAATACCTTCTTTAAGTGTTGTTGGAGCACCTTCAACTGCTTCTTTTGCCTCTTTAAGGCCTAAACCTGTTATACTTCTAACAGCTTTAATAACATTTATCTTTTTAGCACCAGCTTCTTTTAGAATAACATCAAATTCTGTTTTCTCTTCAGCATCGCCATCAGCATCGCCACCAGCACCACCAGCCATCATAACTGGAGCAGCACTTACGCCGAATTTTTCTTCAAATTCTTTTACTAATTCACTTAACTCTAATACGCTTAAACCAGATATATACTCTAGTACATCTTCTTTTGAAATTGCCATCTCAATAATCTCCTAATTTTTTCTTTTTATAATTTAATTATGAAGCTTCTGCTTCTTTTTTAGCACGCAGTGCGTCTAAGCCGATTGTAAAATTTGTAATCGGTGCCTTCCAAACTTGCAACAACATTGCAATAAGCTCTTCTCGTGAAGGTAGCTTAGCAAGAGCTGCGACTTGATCAAGGCTAACAACTTCGCCTCTAATCATAGCATTTTTCAATACAAATTGCTTATGATCTTTGGCAAATTTATCCACAACCTTACAAGCTCCTATTTGGTCTTCGCCCCAAATAAAAATATTAGTATCTTTAAGTTCAACCCCTGAAAGCTCAGCTTCTTTAAAAGCTAAATTGGCTAAAGTATTCTTAACAACTCTAACTTTTGCATCGCTTTGTCTTGCTAAATCTCTTAAACTTTCAAGTTCTCCAACATTTAATCCTTTGTATTCACATACAACGATAGCGTCGGAAGTTTTAAACTCTTCGCTCAAAGAACTAATAATCTTTGCTTTTTCTTCTCGTGTCAATTTTTCTCCTTTCCGACCGGTGATTTCAAGTTAAGCTGACCAATGTCAAATTAAGCCAAAAGACCTTAAACTATCTCCAATCAAAGATTTAATCTTTACATGTAAGATTACATGTAAGTCTTATTTTATTTCCATTAATTCAAGTACATCCATTGGTACAGATGGACTCATAGTCAATGATAAAGCTGCATTTTTGATATATCTTCCTTTTGCAGCTGATGGTTTTTGTTTATTAATAGCTTTTAAAAATGTATTAAAATTTTCTACCAATTTAGCCTCGTCAAAGCTAACTTTACCTATTCCAGCATGAATATTTCCTTGCTTATCTACTCTAAAGTTAACTTGACCACCTTTTGCATTTTCAACAGCTTGTGCAACATCCATAGTAACTGTTCCAGTTTTTGGGTTTGGCATAAGACCTTTTGGCCCTAAAATTCGTCCAACTCTACCCACTAGAGCCATCATATTTGGTGTAGCAATCAACACATCAAAATCAATTTTTCCATTTTGAATATCTTCTATTAGCTCATCACTTCCGACAACATCTGCTCCAGCCTCTTTTGCCTCGTCAGCTTTAGCATCTTTTGCTATAACAGCAACCCTAACACTTTTTCCAGTTCCAGCTGGAAGTACAACAGAACCTCTTACCATTTGGTCTGCATGGCGAGGATCGACATTTAATTTTAACGCTATTTCTACTGTTTCATCAAATTTAGCTGACGCTAAAGTTTTAACGCAAGCAATAGCCTCACTAGATGAATATATTTTATTTTCTTCTATTTTATTTTGTAATTCTTTTAATCTTTTTGTAACTTTTGACATTTATTTCTCCGCAATTCTGCTCCCGCTATTAGCGGTCATAAGGAAATTTAATCGACTATCTCGACGCCCATACTTCTCGCACTACCAGCAATTGTATTTGCAGCAGCTTCTTTATCTGTAGTGTTCATATCCACTATCTTTCTTTCTACTATTTCCATAACTTGAGCACGAGTCAGTGTTCCAACTTTATTTTTAATAGGATTGTCAGTACCTTTTGCAATACCTGCTGTTTTTTTGATAAGATCACTAACAGGTGGTTGCTTTGTAACAAAAGTAAAACTTCTGTCTGTATAAACCGTGATAACAACAGGAACATTAAATCCCATCAAATCTTTAGTTTTTTCATTGAAAGCCTTGCAAAATTCCATTATATTTACACCTTTTTGACCAAGTGCTGGTCCAACTGGTGGTGACGGATTTGCTTTTCCTGCAGCAATTTGAAGTTTTATAAAACCATCTACTTTCTTTGCCATATTAATTCCTTAAATTATACAATTTTTTCTACCTGTGAGTATAAAATCTCAACAGGAGTACTTCTGCCAAATATAGAAACATTTAAACGAAGTTTACCATGTTCCATATCATACTCTTCCACCAAACCTGTAAAGTTTGCAAATGGACCTTCAGTAATTCTAACACTCTCTCCATCTTCAAAAAATATCTTAGGCTTAGGTGCACCTTTTTTCTGTGCTTTTTCTAAAATTAATGAAATATCTTTTTCACTTAGTGGTGTAGGCTTTTTTGATTCACCTATAAATCTTCCCACCTTTGGTAAAGACTGAATTTTATGCCAAAGTGCAGTATCCAAATCCAAATGTGCAAAAGCATATCCGGGATAAAGACTTCTTTCGCTAATCTTCTTTTTACCATTTTTAACTTCAATAACATCCTCAGTAGGAACTATAACTTCTTTAAGTTGTTCCTCTATACCATTATCTATAACTAATTTTTCAATAGCATTTTTAACACTTATTTCACTGCCTGCATATGTTTGAATTGCATACCATTTATGTGCCATGTTAATCCTATATCAAATTAGATAAAGCAAAAGACATAACTACATCAATTAGAGCTAAAAATAATGATATTACAGTTACCACAACAAAAACAGAAATAAAAGCATTTCTTATCTGATCTGTTGTTGGAAAGATAACCTTACCAAGTTCAGCACGTGAATTTTTGATATAACCAACTAATTTTTCCATGAATTCAACCTTGTTAGTGGCAGGGCAAGAGGGATTCGAACCCCCAACCATCGGATTTGGAATCCGGCGCTCTACCAATTGGAGCTA
>PDWI01008612.1_pt1 | contig 11964 bp, 8 predicted proteins | sample 1430891 | NCBI WGS metagenome assembly PDWI01 (sample SAMN01162508, study PRJNA174530) | Oral metagenome, whole genome shotgun sequencing project. | biome: Marine environment; feature: Marine mammal; material: Swab sample of the gingival sulcus; isolation source: swab sample of gingival sulcus...
AAAGTCGCTGATTTGGAGTTTGAGGCAGCGTTCAAAAAAGCGGTTAATTGGAATGAAAAATTAGCATCGCCTTATGTGGTTTCTGCAGCTGAAGAATTAGTACAAAAATTAGAGGGCGAGAACGTAGTAAAAGGCATAACCATTTCTGCCAATGGCTTTTATGGACCTCAAGGGCGTGTAGTACGTTTGCAAACTCTTGACCCCGATTTGAATGATAAATTGGCTGAATTTGAATACGAAAATCAACATATTACGAATTACGAAATGGAAAGTTCGGCAATTTTTGGTTTGTCAAAATTATTAGGGCATAAGGCGGCTTGTATTTGCTTAATTATTGCCAACAGAGTACTGAAAGAGGCAAACGCCAATTACCACCCGAACGTGAAAGAGCTTATCCAAAATGTACTACAAAAATTGACAAAAAGTGAGTAAGAAAAATCGCAAAAACATCGTATTTTCGACCAATCCGGATTACGAATACGATTATGAGGACGACTACGAATTGGAAACGCTACCGGCTGACGAACAGCACCTTGTGGTTATGCTTGACAAAAAACAACGCAAAGGAAAGGTTGTAACTTTGGTACAGGGGTTTGTTGGCTCGTCAGAGGATTTGAACGAATTGGGCAAACTCCTAAAACGCCATTGCGGAGTTGGCGGAAATGCCAAAGACGGGGAAATCATCATACAAGGCGACAATAAGGAAAAAGTTTGCAAGTTTTTAGAAAGCAAAGGCTATAACGTGAAAAAACGTTTCCTTTTAAGCAGAAAGTCTTCGACGAGCTCAGACTGACAGTAATCCGAATACGTCATTCAATATCGTATTGGCATTATTGAAAAAGTTCTTGCAAAACGCCAAGACTTTTCAATTTTCCTAAATCTTGCAAGTGGTACGTATAATATTTTAGAACGTTTTGCAGCAACTCATTACGTTGCTCTCGTGACAAAGCCATTTCATCAGCTGTATGAAATGGCTTTTTTTGAAAATTTTTCCACAATTCTGAATGCTGTTCTGACAAACTGTCCACGTCTTCATTATTGCTAAATTCGCCATAGCTAATGTTCAAAAAACGACTATTTTCTGCATCGGAAAGCATTGGCTGAATGCCCAAATACTCGGTCAATTTTATTAAAAAAGTAAGATGAAAGTTCGCCCCTTTGGTTTCTTCTTTATCTAAAAATGAGATAGCCTCTTGCAAAAATGCAAAAAGCTGTTCATCAGCATCGTACAAATGCAGAACTTTGCTCAAAACCTCTGCCAGAAAAAAGGCAATGCTACTTTTTATTTGCTGAAAAGGAATAGACTGAAACGTCTGCAAAGATTGCGTACCATTTCCCGTATACAATTCTTTTTGCGGGCGGTAATCAATCGGCAATTCCACCAACGCCAAAGGTTGCAAAAAATTCATTTTGCGTTTTGCATTTCGGGAACTCCCACCCTTAAAAATAAACGCCTGACGACCATATTCTTTGGTGTAAATATGTGCAATCATTCCATTATCGCCGTAGCGAAAATACCGCAAAATAATCCCTGCTGTTTTTATTCTCATTCGTAAACTCTTTTGGCGGTGCTAAGATACTACTTTTTCGGGCGGATTCCTCCTTATATCACGAATGTAAAAACGAATATCTATTTTTATTTAGACAAAACAAATATAGTGTTGTTTAGAATATTTATTTGCCATACTTTTGTCCTGTTTTAAAATGAAGAGTTTTTTTATCTACATACTAATTGGAGGAGTTTTCTGCCTAAATAACTTTGTTTTTGCACAAAAAACTGTTTTAAAAGGACATGTTTTTGATGCCAAAAACAAACCTATTTCTTTTGCAGTAATACTCAATAAAACAGACAATAAATTTACTTATTCTGATAGCAAAGGAGCATTTAACTTACAAGTCTTGAGTTTCCCTTGCGAGGTAGAGTTCTCAATACTTGGCTACAGAACCAAAAGTATCAAAGTTTCTAAAAGCAAGGAGCTATCAATAATACTTCAAGAAGAATCTTTAGAACTTCCTGGAGTGGTCGTTACTGCCAAACTTCGCCAATCAGACAACGGGAGCTCCTCCTATATTCTGGGCAATGAGCTAATAAAACAAGTACAAGCAATGAGTGTTGGCGACATTCTAACAATGGTTAATGGAGGCAAACTACAACAGCCAAATATGACGAGCGTACAACAACTTAATTTACGTACCACAGAAGCGTCCAACATTGATGCTTTTGCGTCTAAAATAATGATTGATGGCGTCAGTCTTTCTAATGATGCTAACCTGCAGGCTTATAATCCTGCACAAGGAATATATGGAGGAAAATCCGCAGTTGGAAGTGGAATAGACTTGCGAGCTATTACTCCAGAAAGTATTGAAAAAATTGAAGTAATTTCGGGAGTTCCATCTGTAAAATATGGAAATCTCGCTAGCGGAACGGTTTTAATAACTCGAAAGGTAACTCCGCAAGATTTATCTTTTAACTGTTCTGTTAATGCAACAAATTACCAAATTGGGCTACATCACGGAGTGCAATTGTCTAATGATAATTTATTGTCCTATAGCCTTTCTGGGACTTATGCAACCCTCAGCCCCACACAACGTAAAGATTATTACCAAGCCCTTTCCGGCTCTTTACTTTGGCGTACGCTATTTTCTAAAAAATATAAATGGATAAACACTTTATCTGTAAGTGGTAATTATGGGTTAAACAGCAAAGATTTTGAAGAAGAAGATATCTTTAGAAATGAAGATGAATATACAAATAGTAATTTTAGTATCTCATCTATGGGAAATTTAGATGTAGGACTAAATATTGACTATCTTCTTTCTGTCAACTTACAAAAGCAATATTCTTTTAGCAATACGAAAGAAACCAATGGACCTTTACCATTGGTCGAAGGTTTAGAAACTGGAACCTACAAAACTCCATTTAGTAATTTCATCTATCACCTAAAACAAGAAATTATAGGAAAGCCTATAAACGTACAAGCACAAATTAATATTTCAAAAAATTCTAAATGGAATAACTTTCATTTTTCTAATAAATCCGGAGGACAATTTTCATTTGACAAGAATATAGGAGAAGGACGTATTGGAGGAAAGTCAATCGTCGGGCAAACAGGAGGAATAGGCAGTAGAGCTGCAAAATTCAAAGAAATTCCTGCACTGAATACTCTTTCAGCCTACTATGAAAACAAAACGAGCTATTATCTTAACGATGAATCATATATATCACTAACCTCAGGCATTAGATATGATAATATAAATGCAAAATATAATCTATTTTCCCCACGATTTTCAAGCTACGTAAACCTTTCTAAAAATCTAAAAATAAGAGGTACTTGGGGAATATCGTACAAAGCACCGGCACTAATACATTTGTACCCTGGTGCAACTTATATTGATTTTACAAATATGAGTTTTTTTTCTGATAACAAAAAAGAGAGAATGGCATTGATTACCACACACAAGATAAAGCAAAATAATGAAAATCTAAATCCCATAAAAGGAATTACCTCAGAGATTGGCTTTGATTTAGAATTTGAAAAATATGGGGACTTGAAATGCACTTTTTTCAACAAAAAAATCAAAGGAGGCATAAAATCTTCGCCTGAGTTGCTAATTTTAGACAAACAAGAATATAAAGTAGTCCAACGTTACCCTGATAGAATGCCTGATATTGCTCCAATAAAAGGTAAAACTCAAAAAATAATGCTGACTTACAACAGAATGAAAAATGACATTACTACCTTAACTCAAGGGATAGAAATCACATTCAATTCAAAGAAAATAGAGGCAACAAATACCTCATTCAATTTACAATTAGCATTTTTAAAAACAACCACGGAAAATAAAGCATTTAGAATGGTAAACTCTCAATATACTATCGGCGATAATTTGCCACGAATTGGTGTATATGAAAATCCTAAAAAACAATACTTCAAAGGCTCGGGCAGTTTTACCATTGTACAACATATTCCTATTTTAAAATTCATTTTTACCTTGCGGACGGAACTTAGTTTTTACGACTACTACAAATACAATGCGTCGCCAATTTATCCAATAGGATATTACACTCGAGAGAATAAATACATTACACTCTCAAAAGAAGAGCGTATCAGCAAAGAATATAAGGATTTATTTTTATCAAAAGGAGAATATTCACAAGGACTAAAACCTCCTTTTTATCCAAACTTTCATCTTCAGGCACGCAAAGAGCTGAAAGACGGAAGTTCACTACAATTTTATGTACAAAATTTTTTGTGGCACACACCTTCTTACGAAGAAAATGGTGTTAGGTGGTCACTCAACTCAGACATTTATTTTGGATTAGGTTTAACAATTAATTTATAATATTATGAACAATTTTCAAAAAATTACACAAAAACTTTTAATCGTCGCTATGCTAATGACGACAGCTTTCGTTTTTTCATCTTGCGATGATGACGATGAAGACAATTTAGGGAGCTTGGAAGTAAAAGTTACACTTCCTACCGGAGCAAAAATAGAGCTCACAGGAATTGAAGTAAAATTACTAAACGTAACTAACAAATTAGAAATAGAGGGGCAAACAGATGCTCAAGGAATTGTAAAATTTAAAAGTATTCCTGAAGGCACATACAACCTCAGCGTTGATGAGAAAAAGGGTGAAATCAGCCTTACTGGAAGTTTAGCAGGTGTATTAGTTACAAGTAATCAAACAATACAAAAAGAGTTGCCTTTAAAACTAGGAGTCTCAAATACAGGTCTTGTAATCAAACAATTGTACTATTCAGGAAGCAATGAACCCAACTATGCCATTATGTTTAAGGATCAGTTTATCGAAATATATAACAACTCTCCGGAAACTATTTATGCCGACGGATTATACATTGCAAACTTATTTGGTTCTTCAACAGGATATGGGAATGATAATGTCGGTGATATTGTTTCAACTCAATTTGATATTACCAAAAAAGTTTATGCAAATTGGATAGTGCAAATCCCCGGAAAAGGTAAAGAATATCCTATCGAATCTGGCAAAAGCATCATTATGGCATTTGATGCGATAGACTTTACAAAAGAAATTGATAATTATACCGATGAACATACAGTTCTCAACTTATCAAAAGCAAATTTTGAAACCTATGCAACCCCTTATCTTGAAGCAAGAGGAAAGGAAGGATTTTTTTATGACCTAGACAATCCCGATGTAGTGAACGTGAAAGTACAATTTCTAAGTTTAGATGCTTGTTTTTGGGATTTATCAGGAACTAGTGCAGTTATTTTTAGAACAGACAAAGCACTAAGTGATGCAGATGTTGTGGACTTTGTTCAAAAAGACAATTCTGGAACCACCAATGTGAAACTTGTCGGGATTGATGTAAAAAATATCATTGACGGTGTTGATTTTCTAGGGAATGCAAAAGCAGAAGCTTACAAACGACTTCCTAAAACTATTGATGAAAGTTTCTTCTACCTTTTTGCTGAGGGAGACGGCTCACTTACAGGAAAAGGAATGTTACGTAAAAAAGATGAGGATTTGTCTACAAAATTAGGTTATACAGTTTATAAAGACACAAATAATTCTTCATTAGATTTTGAAGTTGTAAAACCTACAATTTAAGATTATGAAAAAGGCTTTGCTAATTAGCAGTTTCTTATTTTTACTAAACTCTTTAACATTTTCACAGTTATCTAAAAAAGACAGACTATTTGAAAATAAAGAGCTTGATATGTATTTTTTTGATAACACCTTTTTATTATCAAAGAAAATACACCCAAATAAAACTACAATTGCAACAGCCTTTAAAATGCAAAAAGGGGACTTTTGTTCGCCTTTAACAGCAAGAGATACAAAAGGCGGAATATTTGAGACTTCTGCCTTTTTATCCTTGTCTAAATGGAAACTTTACGGGCATTTTTATTATCATAATTTGTTCTCTGAAAAATCATTATTGCTCCTAAGTGACTTCAATAACAATCCTGATAATCCCATATTTTTCATGCAAAAAAAAAGTAGTCCTACTCAAACTATTATGTACACTTTTAATACTTTTGCATCAAGAAAAATCTTTGACAAGAAAACGTACTTGGGACTGAAATTATATTACGAAGGAGGATCTTTTTACAAAAAAACAGATTGGAGAAACACTCAACACCTTCTAAAATTAACTGCAGGAGTGGGTATTGGCAGAGAGCTACCCAACAGAATGCTTTTAGGGCTTGATATACTTATAAATGCAAATAAAACAAAACCAACCCTTTCTTCAATCTTCCAACACGGATATGACGATGAGTTGTACAAACATTATATAAACCTTGGCTTTGGTACCTTAGAAGAAAAACCAAGATATTCTTTTGAAGTGCAGACATTATCTCCCGCATTTTCTCTTTTTTTACAGAAAAAAAATGCAAGAGCTACACACACTTGGCGAATAAAAGGACAAAAAAGTGCTTGTATTTGGAAAGATTTGTTAATAAAAGATGCTAAACAGTTCAACAAGCCCTACAAAAACACACAGCAAACAATTTCCGTGGATTATCTATTAAAAATAACTAGGACAAACACCATTTGGAACAATTTACTGAAAATAAAATACTTACACAGCAAAACCTTTTGGCAAGAAGATAACCGAACAAAGTATTCACAAACAGCATGGTCTAAGAAAATTACAGTTTCGAATACACTATTCTATCACCAAAATTTTGGTTTTTGGCGAGATGCTAAATTTCAAACACTCCTATACTCAAGAAAAATTAGAGACAAAAACTATGGTAATAAACTATCCTACAACAAATTAACCTTTGACATCCAGAATAGTTTTTCTCTTGAAAAGCTACACTTACCTGATTCAAAATTGACTTTGGGCATTGCTTACACTAATTTACTTAATAGTAAAAAAATTGAAAAAGCAAGCCTATCTAATCAATTTATGCCTTTGGCTGGAGATAACTTTGTTAATTACTGGATAGCCTCAAGTATTAACTATAGTGCAAAAATTGATTATAAAATTAATAAAAAGAACGACTGGCATTTATTTGCCTCCTCTTCTTACTCCAAAAAACTAAATACTAAAAACACAGTACAGCCCACTTCACTTTTAACAATTATTTTGGGTATTAAAGTACATTATTAAAATAAAACTAAGAGATGAAAAAGAAATACTTAATAATTCTAACGTCCGTTTTACTCCTAACTCTAGTCTATGCAGTATGCCAACAACAAACAAGTACTAAGGAAATCATTCCATTTACTATCTATAATAATGTTGGAAAAGAAATTAACTTTGAACAGATGGCAAAAGAAGTCAGCAAAGCAGACGTTTGTTTAATGGGAGAATTTCATAATGATCCAATATCACATTGGTTAGAAATAAGACTTTTAAAAAGACTTTATGAACTAAAAGGTAACAATTTAATTTTCGGTGGCGAAATGTGGGAAAAAGACCAACAAGACCTCACCGATGAATACATCAAACACAAACTAATAACGATAGACACCTACAAAAACAGCTCAAAACAGTGGCAAAACTTTACAACTGATTATCAGCAACTAATGGAATTTTGCAGAGAAAATAAGATTCCTTTTTATTGTACAAATATACCTCGTCGGTATGCAAACTTGGTTTCTCAAAAAGGAGATTCAATATTAAACAAACTCCCCAAAAGAGTTCAAAATTATTTACCTCCCCTACCTATTTCATTTAACTTTTCAGAAAAAAGCTATGCCAATTTCGCAGAAATGCTAAAAATGCAAGGCATGCACGTTATGAAAAAAAGTTCTACTGAAAACATGATAAAGGCACAAGCATTGAAAGATGCGACAATGGCATACTGGATAAGCCAAAATATGAAAAAACAGAATTTATTTTTTCATATAAATGGAGATTTTCATAGTGCCTATCGCTCTGGCATCAATTACTATCTGAAGCAATACAGTCCTCAAAGTACTACAAAAATTATTAGTGTACAGTATGCTACTAAAGAGGCTGTTGACTACTCCAAAGGAGATTATAATATTGTCATTGCAAATGATATTCCCAAAAGTTACTAGAATATGCTTGAGGTAAAAAATCTGTATTACAGCTACAACGGCAAACAATGGGCTTTGCAAGATATTAATTTCTCATTAGACAAAACAGGAGTCGTGGGCTTGCTAGGTGCAAATGGTGCTGGAAAATCCACTTTGATGAATTTAATTTGTGGCATACTACATTACCAGAAAGGAGAAATTTTAATCAACAATTGCTCCATAAACAAAAACAGAATAGGTTACCTTGATACGATAGGTTTTTTGCCTCAACAAGCCCCATTGTATGTAGAGCTTACCGTAAAAGAATATCTCTCACACATTGCTGATTTTAAGCATATTCCTAAAAAAGATGTCGAAAATTCTGTTTCCAAAGTAATGAAAAAATGTGGACTTACTCACTTAAAAAATAGGCTCATCAAAAACCTTTCAGGTGGTTATAAACAGCGAGTTGGAATTGCACAAGCTATCATACATTCACCCCAAATTATTATTTTGGACGAACCGACAAACGGCTTAGACCCACGCAGAATTATTGAAATAAGGGAATTAATACTTGAAATTGCTAAAAACACATTGGTTTTGCTCTCTACTCACATAATTTCTGAAATTGAGAAAATGAGTAGTAGGATTTTAATCATTGAGGAGGGACGATTAATCGTTGACGAAAGTTTATCAGCATTCAAAAAACTTCTACCACAAGAGCAATATTTAATAACGCTATTTGAAAAAGGAAAAGATGCCTTCGAATGCTTACATAAGAACGGTTTCGAAGTAGAATTTACCGATAAAAACCAATTAAGATTAATAAGCCCAAACTATGCAACAGATGCCTTAAAACTACTCTTAAACAAAGGTTTTGTCATTGAATCAATCTATCCAGAACATAATTCTATCGAAGAAATTTACCATTTTTTAAGTAGTACTAAATAAAGAGGCAATGCGAGTTATTTCATCAATATTCAAACTAGAGGTCAAAAATTTATATTTTTCGCCTATCCCTTGGGTTACAGCAGCTTTATTTGCATTGCATAGCAGTTATATTTTTATTGAGTTACTAACTGACAATATTTCTCAACAAGAGTTATTTGGAGGAAATATGGGAATTACTCGAATTTTATTCAGTTCCTCTCAAGGAATTTTCAAAGAATTATTGCAATTTTTATTCCTATATATCCCCTTGCCAACAATGGGAATTTTCAGCAAAGAATACCACAATGAAACCTACAAATTACTCTTCTCTTCACCTATAAAATTACGAGACATTTTAATAGGAAAATATATAAGTGTTCTTTCTTTCTTCATTGTTTTAATCTGTTGTTTAATCCCCATATTGTTAGTGGCATTCTTTACAATCCCTCATCTTGATATTGGTCTTATTTCTTCGGGAATATTAGGATTTTTTTTACTTTTCTCGATGTACACTGCTATCGGTCTATTTATTTCATCTACAACAAAATACAGCATTTTAAGTGCAATCAACACTCTAGTCCTATTATACCTATTTAGCAAAATTGCAGAAATCTGTAGATATTCTGAATATTTGCGAGATATAGCCTTTAATTTATCTATCTCAGGACGTGCAGAAAGTATCATTGCAGGTTTACTTTGCACTGACGATATCTTATATTTTTGCTGTATCACTTTTCTATTTATTTTGATGACATTTTTACGGCTTTATTTCAAACAACGAAGAGTGCCCATATTTTATCAATTTGGAGGATATCTGGTATGTTTTTTCATTGGAGCTCTATTTTTACATCTCAGCCACAAGCCAAAGTGTATTCATTGCTATGATGCAACAGCAGAAAAACGCAATACATTGTCAGAACAGAGCATCAATATTTTGAAACAGATAAAAGAGCCTATACAGATTACAACTTATGTGAATATGGCAGATTACCTAAATTGGATTGCCGTACCACCAAGCATTAATGAAGACAAACAAAGATTCCGAAAATACCTGCGTTTTAAACCTGACATAACGATGAATTACGTGTATTATGAGGCAGAACCAATACGAAATTCAGACTATAACTCTCCCTATCGTTTGCCGACAGCCAGCATTGCAAAAGTCTTTTGCGAAGCGAACAAAATGAAATACGATGAACTTTCTCATTCTTGGGACATTAAGAATATTGATATAAAAGCAGAAAAAAACTCCTTATTCCGGATTATAGAAAATCCTAGTTTGCAAACATCTGCTGTTTTACGAGTATTTGATGATATGGCAACACACCCCTCTGAAAATGAAATATCTTTGGCTCTAAAAGCTCTTTATTCCCCTAAAATACATTTAGGTTTTGTATCCTCTTGTACCGACCGAACACTAAAAACCTCTCAAGAAAAAGGATATGGATTAGCTATTTCTGAAACGAGCAATCGTTATGCTATTATAAATCAAGGTTTTGCCATTTCCTCTATTGATATAGATAAAATTGACAGTATTCCCCAAGAAATTGATATCCTACTTGTTGCTGATTTACTTTTAGATAAAATGTCAAAACACTCCTTACAAATACTTGAAAAGTATATTGATAAAGGTAAAAATCTACTACTTTTACTGGGCAAAGAGCAAAATTTACTCCAAGAAAAACTTTTGGAAAAAATCGGAATTATCCCTACAACTCCAATTATTTTATTCCCACAGAAAGAAATTGCTCCCGAAATTATCCCCGCCTATACACTTGATTTGTTTTCTACAAAAGATGAGATTTTTGGTAAACAAAGCTACTGCGTAATGCTACCTAATGCAAAAGCTCTAAACTATAAGTTAGGAACAGAGTTTGAAGCTTACCCAATACTACAGACAAATGAAAACCAATGTGTATCTTTGACTTCATTACAGACAAAAGGTATTAACCAAAATATTCAAAAATACGCTTGTTATATTCCGGCATTGGCATTAGAACGTCGCCACAACTCTAATAATCAAAAAATTGTAGTTGTTGACAGTTCTGATTTTTTAGCCAATAAAGAACTAAACACAACTCGAGAGAATTACAATGGACAAAATCAAGCATTCTTCCTTGATATACTTCGTTGGTTAACAGATGGGAAAGCACCTTTAAAACTAACGAAAAAACACACCAAAGACAACCTTATAAAACTTACAGTAAAAGAATTAGACAATTTAAAATTTTGGATACTATATCCTTTGTCTTTAGGTTTATTGTTTTTCTACGTATCGCTTTTCATTCGCAGACACAGACGATAGAACTTACGCCTGCCCTCGCATCAATTCAGAGCAAACAATCGCCGTGCTTACCGATACGTTGAGCGATTCCGGATGATTTGCGGTAAATGCTGGAATGTGAACGGGACTATTTATGAAAGACTTTAAGGCTTTAGAAATTCCCTTGCCCTCATTACCAATAACCACTGCACTTTTTTGTGTAAATTCTGTTTTATAAATACTACTGCCCTCTAAAAATGTTCCGTAAATTGCCACATTTTTGGCTTGCAATTCTATCAAAAACGCCTCTAAAGGAAGATAATGAACCGTCACAAGTGGCAACGCTCCCATTGTAGCCTGTATAACTTTCGGATTGTAAACATCAGCCGTTTCAGGCGAGCAAAAAATATGCTTGATGCCAAACCACGCCGCCGTTCGGATAATCGTTCCCAAATTACCGGGGTCTTGAATTGTGTCTAAAACCAATATCGGAAACTGCTCAAAATCAAAAACTTGCACTTCAGGCATTTCAAAAATAGCGATGACCGGAGTAGCAGTTTGCAACGAACTTGCTTTTTTCAACGCTTGCTCATTCACAATAGTAGTCTGTAAATGAGGATAGGTTTTTGCCCACTTTTCGGTGCATAAAATGTGCTTAACATTCATTTTTTCCACCAAATCCAAAACGAGCTTTTCCCCCTCTGCGACGAATAAATTCTCACGAGTTCTGTATTTTTTGTGTTGCAAAGATGCGGCAAGTTTTAACAATCGTTGGCTCATAATTATT
>PDWI01008613.1_pt1 | contig 11963 bp, 8 predicted proteins | sample 1430891 | NCBI WGS metagenome assembly PDWI01 (sample SAMN01162508, study PRJNA174530) | Oral metagenome, whole genome shotgun sequencing project. | biome: Marine environment; feature: Marine mammal; material: Swab sample of the gingival sulcus; isolation source: swab sample of gingival sulcus...
ATTTTTGTTTCAATAAATTAAGTAAGTCTTTTTCGGATATTGGATTTTCGAGTATTCCGGTCATTCCCAGCCCTACATTATCCCAATCGTTAGTTATATTAAAAATATCAAAAGCCGGTTCTTCGTATGGGTGTGTTTCTTTTAGTGCTTTTATTACTTTATTTTCTAAGAATTTAGGAAAAACACATTCTATTTTAACTTCTTCTTCAAGGTGTATTTCTCCTTTTTTACCAACAAAAGGGTTTGTGTTTTCGTTAGCTCTAAAACTTCCTTCACCTTTAGAGTTAAAGCTACAGTAGTCATAATTTCCTATTTTTCCTGCTCCTGCTTCAAATAAGGCATTACGTACAGTATCTTGGTGTTCTAAAGGAACAAATACAGCTAGTTTTTTTAGATAATTTTTCTTTTTTACAAGAATTTCTAAATTTTTAAGTCCTATTTTTTCGCATATTTTATAGCTAACTCCATTAGCAACAGAGTCAAAACTTGTATGTCCGGCATAAACAGCAATGTCGTTTTTTATTGCAAGTATTATACTTTTTTCGACATCGTTATTTCCATTTATTCTTTTTATTTTACTAAAAATAAGAGGATGATGTGATATTATAAGGTTGCAATTATTTTCTATAGCTTCGTTTATTACCTTAGAAGTAACATCAAAAGTTATTAATATTCCTGTAATATCGTTTTCGGGATTTCCAATGTTTAGCCCTGTATTATCATAATCTTCTTGCAAATGTGAGGGAGCAAATTTCTCTAGTTCGTTTATTATTTCTTTAATTTTCATTTTTATAGTTCGTTTTTTATTTCATTAAGCATTTCTTTTATTTCGGAAAGTTTTTTTACTATAATGAAATTATTTTCGGTTTCCTCTTTGTTATCTTTTATTTTCTTTTTTGCCCCATTAAGAGTCATACCTCTTTCTTTTACCAAGTGCCAAATAAGATGAAAGTTGTCTATATCCTTGGTAGTAAATAGACGATTCCCTTTATTATTTTTTTTTGGTTTTATTATATCAAACTCTTTTTCCCAATATCTTATAAGAGATGTGTTGACATTAAACATCTCGGCTACTTCGCCTATTGTGTAAAAAAGTTTGTTGCTTTTATTATACGTATTACTGCACATTAAAAAATATTTATTCAAAAATGTGAAAAATAATTTAAACTGCAAAATAATTTGGTGTTTTAAACCCAAATTAGGTATTAAAAAATATATTAAGACGTTTTAAGGTCTTAGCGGAATTTAGGTTTTATTTTAAATTTTCTACTTTTACTCTTCCAAATCTTAGTGCTTTTAACATCCATAATGGAAGAGATTTTTTAGGGTCTCTTTTTCTAAGATTAAGATTTATTCCTAATGGTTTTATCAAAGGAATTTTATGTGTTTCTACAAATTCTATGAGTGTTCCGTCCGGGTCTTCGATGTAAGTAAAGTGTCCGGCTGCTTCTCCCATGTCAAATGAGTTTGTATCGTTATGTTTAACAGAACTGTCAACGGTGAATTTATAACCATATTTTTGACAATGCTTTTCTAAGTTTTTCATGTTTCTAACATCAAAACATACTTGTATAAAACCGGGGTCTCCCCAATATCTGTTTTCAAATATTTTTCGTGGAGTTCTTTCTAATGCTTGTATCAGTTCGATATAGGACTGACCGAACATTTTACTAAAACTTCCTTGTCTAGGTTTAGATGTTGTTAATAAAACTCTTCTGAATTTTTGTGTTCCCGAATTTAATGTTTTAATATCTTCAAAATTGTCCGTTTTATCTGAAATAATTTTATCATATCCCAAAATATCTCTATATACAACCATTGATTTTTCGATATCACTAACGCCAATAATTGCTCCTACAGGACCGCCTGTTAATTTATTTTCGTTTTTAAATATATAATTGTCGTGTACTATCTGAAAAATATTTCCAAACGGGTCTTTAATAAAAAATGTAAACGAGTTGTCTATGGATTTTTCTAATCCGCTGATTATATTGATATTAGGGTTTGATTTAAAAGATTTGTAAGTTTCTTCAATGTTTTTACTTTTAATTTTTGTGGCAAAGATTCCATAGTCTCCTAATTGTATTTCAAAGTCTATATTTTGGGGTTTTCTTTCGGAGTATTGCCATATTTCAAATCCACTACCTCCTTGCATATTTATTGCAATACAGGCATGTCTTTTTTGAGGTTTATTTCCGGTATATGGAAGCATTAACTCTGCTACTGTATCATCTTCTAAAATACGGATGTCCATATTAAAAACTTCGATATAGTATTTCCATGCTTCATAAAAATTTTCTACACCTATACCTATTTGTTGTATTCCGCTAATATTAAAATTACTCATATTACATTGGTTTTATTTTTCTAACTAATTTTCTTGATAATCGGGGTAAAAATCTTTTAATATATACCATTATCAATTCTTTTTGTCCGACAAGTACTTCGGGTTTTTGTTTTTTTATGGCTTTAACTATTTTAGTTGCTGCTTTTTGGGTTGTTATTCCGCCTGCTTGTCCTGCATCCATTTCGGCGTGCTGTTTCCCGTCTTTTTCGAGGGCATAAAACGAAATATTTGTTTGTACTCTGCCCGGACATACTATAACAACTCGTATGTTTTCGTTGTAGTATTCTGCTTGTAAGGTCTCAAAAAATCCGTATAAGGCATGTTTTGAAGAGCTATATGCCGACCTGAGAGGGAAACCAAATCGCCCTGCAATGCTTGTCGTAACAGCAATAGTTGCTCCGCCTTGTTCAATCATTCTTGGAAGTAATATTTTTGTGATTTTTACAGGTGCAAAAAAGTTTACATTCATAATCTTTTTATCTACCTCGAATATGGTATCTCCTGCTTTTGAACGCTGACTAATTCCGGCATTATTATACAAAATATCTATTCTTCCGAAACACTTTAAAGCGTTTTCTACCAGTTCGTCAATGCCGTTTATATTAGATAAATCGAAAGGTAATATTTTGCATTCTCCTCCTAAAGATATACATTTTTGTTTTACTTTTTCGAGTATATCATCTTCCAAAGCAGTTAAAACAAGTTTAGCTCCTTCTTTTGCAAAAAGATACGCCACGGCTTCTCCTATTCCCGAAGAAGCTCCTGTAATCCACACTACTTTATCTTTTATATTTTGCATAGCCATAATCACATGTAAATAAACACATTAGCTTATACTACAAGACTTATCTTGCAGGTTATTACCTAAATTCCGCAAAGGTATATCTTAATATTTATCTACCCTTTTAAAACTTCGTCCCAAATTTGCTTACGCAAGTCATCAATTAAGTGAGGTTTACACTCGTCAACAGAACTTATGTTTTTTGTATTAGAGTTCATTTGATAGACAAATTCGGGAGCACGAGTAACACCTTCTCCGGTATTTATAAGAACAGTTTCTCCGTTTTTAATAAGTCCTTTCTTTAGGGCTTCGAAAAATCCGGCCATACATACTGCCGATGCCGGTCCGATAAGAACTTTACGTTCAAAAGCAGTTAGTTTGGCATAAGCAACTATGCTGTCTTCTTTCATTCTTATAAAAGTTCCGTTACTATCTTTTACTAGTTTAGATATAATTGGATATGTTGCCGGATTTCCTGTTGCCAAAGTTGGTATTTTAGTTTTAGGATTATCAATAATAGGATAATCATTTTCAAAACCTTCGGGGAAATTATTTTTTTCTGCTTTTTCCCATGCTTGTACCATTGGGTCGCAAGAGTCGGGCTGTACCATTATAAAGCGAGGGTTTTTAATTTCCGGATAAATATCTTTAATTTCACGTACTCCTTTATCAATAGCTATAGGTCCTGTTCCGCCACTAATTGCTTGAATATAAACATCGGGCATCTTATTTATTTGTCTTAGCCACTCAAATACCATGGTCTTTTTGGCTTCTACTCTTATTGGGTCTATATTTCCTATTGATGTTAGAATATTATGTTTTTTTGCATATCCTGCTGCAATTTTCTTTGCTTCGGCATAATCGGCATTAACTCTAAATACTTGTTGCCCAACAGCATTTATAACTGCTTCTGATGCTTCTAACGCATTCTCAGGAATAAATACAGAACAGTTTATTCCGGCAAGAGATAAATATCTTGCATAAGCAGTTGCTGTATTTCCTGTAGATGCTACACAATATTGTTTAATACCATATTCTTTAAATATACTTGTAGCAAGTGAGGCAGCAACATCTTTAAATGTTCCTGTTCCTCCATTTAAGTCATTTCTATAAACATGTACATTTATATCTAGTCCGTATTTTTCTTTAGCAAAATTCTCAAGAAAAGTCCAGTTCTGTAAAGGAATAGCTCCTTCTTGTTTTGAGATAATGTTTTCTTGACTTAATAATGGTAAATAATAAAAATATTGCCAGAAACTTGTTGGGTTACCTTTTATAATAAGTGGTAATTCATTATAGTCGCTACTATACCATACTTCGGAGTAGTTAGAGTTACATTCAGGACATTTTTGTCCTTGTTCAAACCATTTTCCAAAATCAGGAGTTATATGTTCGCATTTTTTACATTTTAAATGATATTTGCTTTCTGATTTCATAATATATATTTTAAATTTTAGAATTAAGTATAGCTTATATATTTGCTTATACTTAATTCATAATTCATTAACCAATTTTCATAGACTTTATTGTTTGTGTGTTATACTTTCCTGCATCAAGATTTGCTTTAATAATCTTAAATACTTCAATAGTTTCCTTAACATCTTCTAATGAGTGAGCTGCAGTAGGTATAAGTCTTAACATGAGTGTGCCTTTAGGAATAACCGGATATACTACAATAGAACAGAAAATGTTGTAATTTTCTCTAAGGTCTATAACAATTTCGGTACCTTCGGGGACACTACCACTAAAAAATACGGGAGTTACAGGAGACTGAGTAGCACCTATATTAAATCCGTCTTCTTTAAGTCCTTTTTGGAGTGCATTTGCTATTTCCCATAGTTTATTTTTATGTTCCGGCTGATTTATAAGAAGCTCTAATCTTTTTAAAGCACCTTTAACCATAGGCATTGGTAATGATTTTGCAAAAATCTGCGAACGCATTGTATATTTTAGATAATCTACAATATCTTTTTGTGCTGCAACAAAAGCTCCTATTCCTGCCATTGATTTTGCAAAAGTAGAGAAATATATATCTATATCATCTTGAACGCCAAAATGTTCGCCTGTTCCGTATCCTGTTTCGCCCATTGTTCCAAAACCGTGAGCATCATCAATTAATAATCTGAAATCAAATTTCTTTTTAAGGTCTATTATTGCCGGAAGATTACCTAAATCTCCTGCCATTCCAAATACTCCTTCTGTTATTACAAGTATTCCGCCTCCGTTTTCTTCGGCTTTTTTGGTAGCAAAACCTAACATTTTTTCGCATCTTGCAATGTCGTTATGAGGGAATACGAAACTTTTTCCTCCTTTTGCTTTGTGCAAGAATATTCCGTCCATAATACAAGCATGAGACTCGCTATCATATACTATTACGTCTTTACGAGATACAATAGAGTCTATTATAGACACCATACCTTGATAACCAAAGTTTAATAAATAGGCGGATTCTTTTTTTACAAAATTAGCAAGTTTTTGCTCTAATTCTGTATGATATTTTGTTTGTCCTGACATCATTCTTGCTCCCATTGGATAAGCCATGCCATATTCTTTAGCTGCTTCGTAATCGGCTTTTCTAACTTCCGGATTATTGCCAAGTCCAAGATAATTATTTAAACTCCAAGTTAATACTTCTCTTCCTTGAAATTGCATACGAGGTGCTAGTTCGCCTTCTAATTCGGGGAACATAAAATAACCTTCGCCTTGTTGTTGATATTTTCCTAATGGACCTCTAGCTTCTTTTACTCTGTCAAAAATATCTATCATAACATTTTATTTTTTTAATTTTAGGCTTCAAAAATATTTAATTATTTCTTTATATAAGCCTTTTTCGGACTTATTTACTAACTTTTATTGTTTATTACTTGAAAAACATTGTTTTAAGTGGGGGTTAAGTGTTTGTATGTCAGTTTGTTGAACCGCTGTTGTTGAATTTGTTTTATAAAATTAATCCAATAGTATAATTTATGCCTAAATTTTAAATTTTGGAAAAAAAGAAAGCAAAAAGAAAAATTTGTTTCTTTTTGCTCTCCTTTATTAAAAAGCATTTGGTACTTTTATAACGAAATACCTTATACTCTATCTAATTCTACAGTAAAGTGTCTCATTATAGGAGCTTCCCATGTTATTTTAAGACCTTTTTTTATGTTATCTTTACGGTCGTAAACATTTTTTAGTGCAGCTGCTATAACGTCCATGTGATTATTTGTATAAACACGTCTTGGGATTGCTAGTCTTAATAGTTCTAATTTAGGGTATCTGTTTTCGCGAGTAACAGGGTCTCTGTCTGCTAGTATAGCTCCAATTTCTACGCCTCTTATTCCGCCTTCGTTATATAGTTCTACACCTAATGTTTGAGCTCTAAATTCTTCTCTAGGGACGTTAGGTAAAATAAGGTTTGCGTCAACAAATATTGCGTGTCCGCCAATGGGGTACTGAATTGGAACATTATAGCTACGTAGTTTCTCGCCAAGGTATTCTACTTGTTTTATTCTAGTTTCTAGATATTCAAATTCTGTACTTTCGTCAAGACCTACTGCTAATGCTGCCATATCTCTACCTGCCATTCCGCCATAAGTAACATATCCTTCAAACATAATGCTAAAAGTACAAGCTTTACGGTAGGTTGCTTCGTCTTTAAAACCTATAAATCCGCCCATATTAACAAGACCGTCTTTTTTTGAACTCATAGTTGCATAGTCGGTATATTTATACATTTCTGCAACAATCTCTTTTATTGTCCAATCTTTATATCCTTCTTCTCTAAGTTTTATAAAATATGCGTTTTCGGCAAAACGGGCAGAGTCGAACATTACGGGAATTCCGTATTTTTTACTTAATTCGTAAACTTCTTTAATGTTTTGTAGAGATACCGGTTGACCTCCCGAAGAATTACATGTAACCGTAACAATACAACAAGGTATTTTCTCTTTAGGGTATGTTTTGTAAACTTTCTCTAATTTTTCTATATCTATATTTCCTTTAAAAGGATGTTCAAATGTTGTGTCGAAAGCAGCGTCTATAGTACAGTCTATAGCAGTAGCTTTACGGAACTCTATATGTCCTTTTGTTGTGTCAAAATGAGAGTTTCCCGGTACAACATCACCCTCTTTTACTAAAACTGAGAATAATACGTTTTCTGCTGCACGTCCTTGATGTGTAGGTAGAAAATATTCAAAACCTAAAAGTTTTTTAACCATGTCTTTAAGCTCGTGGAAACTGCGTGCTCCGGCATAAGACTCATCGCCTGTCATTATTGCAGACCACTGACGGTCGCTCATTGCTCCCGTACCACTGTCTGTTAATAGGTCTATAAATACTTGGTCGCTTTTTAACTTAAATAAATTGTAATTAGCTTCTTTTATCCACTGTTCTCTTTCTTCTCTCGTACTTCTTTTGAGAGGTTCTATCATTTTAATTTTATACGATTCTGCAAATGGTAATTCCATAATTATATTTTTTTCTGTTTTTGTTAAATAAAAAATTAAATAAACTCAAATAACCGATTTTAATTATACGGTGAAAATTAGTTGAATTGTGTTCCAATAAGTATAACGCAGTATTTGGAGTCTTTTTTTACAGAAACTAAATACTTATTTGGAACTATAACCTAATAAAAAGAGTCCCGCTCCTTAATGTTTAGGAAAATAAATTGAGCAAGAATATTTATAATCTTTATTAAATACATTATTCATTAATAATAATTATCGTTACAAAATTAAATAATTTATATTAATAATTATAAGTTTTTTTAGTTTTTTTTTAGAACATAGAATTCGCAGTATAGGTTATGTGTTGGGAGGGGGGAGGAGTTTGTGATTTAGTGTGTAAGTAGTTGTTTATCAGTTGTTAGTTCTTAATTAGCGACTAACTCCGTTGATAGTTTTTCATAACTAAATAACTTGTGTGCTTTATGTTGTATTATACATGTAAATTATTATCATATAATATGTTTTAGGTAGCAATTAATTTTTTTTCAAAAAAACATCTTAATTTCTTTGATAATTAAATATTTTTATATAACTTTGTGATTTAACTATAAAATCTTTGTATCATGAAAAATCTATTTATTATTTTGTTTTTGCATATCGTATTATTTTATGCAGTAACACTACAGGCTCAAAGTTATTATACGACATTGAACGTTAATAATATTAATGCTTTAATAAAACCTATTGGAAGTCAATTTAATGATTGGACTAATAGTGCTCCAATGTATTATGTCGCAGACGGCGAAGGTGCTTCAACTATTTATACAAGTACTCTATGGATTGGCGGGGTTGATAATAATGAAAATTTGCATTTTTCCGGAGAAAGATTTAGACAGTTAGGAAGGGATTATATAGTAGGTCCTTTATCATATAATAATGGTTTATTTGTTGCAGATGGGGTTCAAACAATGTGGGATACTATTTGGGTAGTTGAAAGGAGTGAAATAGAAGAGTTTTTAGCAAATAATAATAATCCTTTATATGAAATTCCACAATCTATATTAAATTGGCCTGCACACGGTAATACTGCAATTGGTCAAAGTCATAATCTAGCACCATATTTTGATGTAAATAATGATGGAAACTATAATCCCGAAGATGGTGATTATCCTAATATAAGAGGTGATAAATGTCTGTTTTTTATATTTAATGATTTATGTGAACATACAGAGTCGAAAGGTACTCCAATGGGTATTGAAGTACATGGAATGGCGTATGCTTTTGATATTGAAGAAGATGAAGCATTTAGTAATTCAGTTTTTTTTAACTATATGATTATAAATCGTTCTGATACAACATATAATGATACATATGTTGGAATATTTGCTGATTTTGATATAGGCCATGCTTATGATGATTATATTGGTTGTGATGTTGACAGAGGTTCATTTTACGCTTATAATGGCGATGATTTCGATGAAACAGCAAACGGAGTTATAGGTTTTGGAGAAAATCCTCCGGCACAATCGGCAACTCTACTTGGAGGGCCTTATAAAGATAGTGATGGTGTTGATAATCCTAAATTAGATAATGAAGGAAATCAAATTGTTGATGAAAGTATTAATGGGTTAAACTTTGGCGACGGTATTATTGATAATGAAAGGTTCGGTATGACAGGATTTTATTATTTTTATAATTCGGGTTCCGGAGCACACCCTGCAACAACAGACCCTTATCTAGCAATAGATTATTATAATTACATGAAAGGGTATTGGAGGGATTCTACTCCTTTGTTATACGGAGGAACCGGACATTATTCAGGAGACGCTACTTCGGACGAAAATGCAAAATTTATGTTTCCGGGAAACCCATCATCAGATACTTACAATTGGGGTACTAATGGTGTTGACCTTGGAGCTTGGTCAGAAGAAACAGAAGATAACCCTGTAGGAGATAAACGAGGTGTATGCTCAACAGGTTCATTTACTTTTGAACCGGGAGATACTGCTGTAATTGATATTGTATATGTTTATGGAGTTGAAATTAATGCAAAAGGTAACTCTGTTAATGCTATGAAACAAAATATTGATGTCGTTAGAAATAGCTTTATAAACAACATAACTCCTGACGGTAACCCTATTATATATTCATATAATCAAGAGTCTAAAATTACAAATAATGATGAAGTAAAAATCTTTCCAAATCCGGCTAAAGATATGATTTCATTAAAAATTAACTCATTAAATAATGGAGTAATAGACATATATAATGTAAATGGACAAAAAGTGATGAGTCAAAATTTTAATGGTAATGAAAATATAATAAAAATATCTTTAAGTGATTTATGTTCAGGATTATATTTTGTTAAGGTTAAGTCAGATACATACAGTGTTATCGAAAAAATATCTGTGGTAAGATAAAAATACTGTTCATAAACTTACATTATAACTGTTGTGTATTTTATATAAGTTTATTAGATTTGTGCTTTTAATAAAAGGAGTAATTAAGTATTTATTATGAGTAAATATTGTATCTTGTTGATAATTAGCACTTTCTTATTTGCCTGTAAAGGGGGGAGTAATCAAGCTGAGGATAGTCTTGATGATAAAAATACTCAAGAAATTATTAATAAGGAAGAGCCTGTTATAAAAAAAGATACTTCTAATTTAGACACTTTAGATGTAAAAGAAGATAGCGATACCACTTCGTTTAATAATTGTTATTCAGATACTTTGTTGGTTAATTATGTGCAAGTCTCTGACACAATGAAGATAGAGGAAGAGTGTGTGCTTTTTTTATGGCCTGATAGTCTCGAAATTGCTGAGTTAAAAGAAAAATTTCCGCAAACTTATTTAGATATTATTGATAGTATGATTTATAAGACTTCGCAAGTCTCTATGGAATTAGAGAATGCTGGAATAAAAAACTTTTTTTGTGATAGGTCTGTAATTTATTTTAACGATACAAATAAAGAACTGTTTTTAAAAAGAAAACAAATTGACGGAAATATGTTGTTTTATAAAAAAGGAAAAGAAGTAATTATTAGTAATGTTATTGAATTTGATATTAACAAATGTTTAGACTTTTTTTCAAATGTAAAAAACGACACTATTTTATCAATAAATTAGTAAACAATGAGTGCTAAGTCTTATAAAATATTACAGAAGAAAGTAATAATACCTGTTTTAATTGTTTTTATTTTAATTTCATCTTTTTTAGTTTGGTTTTTTCTTATAGAAAAAGAATTTATTACTCCAAAAGATGGTAATGCTGCTTTTTATGATTATCCTGCGGTTAATATAGACTCAATTCTTAAAGATTTAGAGTTGGAGCAAAAAGTAGAAAAATTATTTATGTATTCCGGTACATTAAATTCTGACTCTACAAATCGTAAAAAATCACATCTCGGAACATTTTATCTTTATCCTATTACAGATGCAGATACAGTAAGCAAACAATTAAAATCAAAAACTTTTATAAATGCCGTTAGCGAAGATTTTTTACAAGACTTATCCACAGATAGCAACTTTTATGCTAATAGTAAAATAATAAATTCTACGTCAGATAAAAGGCTTATTTATAGTTATTTAGATTGTCTTGTTGCTGATTTGCAGAAGCAAAATGTAAATGCTCTGGTATTAAATTACAGGCCTCCGTTAAAATTAGACTCTATAGGCTTTAAGTATATTATAGAACGAAATATAGACAAATTAAATGTCTTGCATAAACATAATATGCTTAGTTTTTTATTTATTGATACTTTACCCGATTTTACCGATAAAGTTTCCGAAGAGTTTTTTGTAAAATCTGTTCAACAGCTTATTGATTCTAGTTTGTGTGGAATTATATTTAAAAAATCGGAAGACCTAAATAAAATTAAACAGATAAAATTTGATGGTCTAAAAGCTGTTTTAATTGATGATTTTAGTGATATAAATTCTGAAATTGTAAATAATTTTGATTTTTATATTCTTAATAATAACTATAAGCCCAACGAAAACGATATAAAAAACATTATAAACTTATCGAACGAAGAGTCTCTACATTTAAAAGCATTTAAAGTTCTTAGAGCGACTAATTGGGCAAATCTTAAACCACAAGACGATAGTATCAAAAAAGCTAAAGTTAATCGAGAACTTTTAAAAGCTAATTTAATAGAAAAATCAATAATTGTAATTAGAAATAAAAATCGTCAACTTCCTTTAATTAATGTAAATCAGAAAATACATTATGTATTTATCACTAAAGATAAACCTCTAGAATTTATTAGTTCTATTAATAGGTATTCCGACAATTACACAACAAAGCATTATGACAATCAGATTATCCGAAATTTTTACGTTCCTAATGGGACAAATACTGTAGTTTTTGTTTATGATAACTATAATTCTTCTGATACTATTTC
>PDWI01008615.1_pt1 | contig 11962 bp, 10 predicted proteins | sample 1430891 | NCBI WGS metagenome assembly PDWI01 (sample SAMN01162508, study PRJNA174530) | Oral metagenome, whole genome shotgun sequencing project. | biome: Marine environment; feature: Marine mammal; material: Swab sample of the gingival sulcus; isolation source: swab sample of gingival sulcus...
TATTTTCATCTTGGCGATAAGGCGGTTTATGTTGCCTTGTTGGTGTGGCTAGTCATTATGTTTTTAGGCACACCTGTCGGTTGGTCACTCTTTATTTCTGCCATTATTTACTTTGCCTTAACGCGTTGGAAATTAAGTATCTTTGATGCTTTTAGCCTTGTTGACAGTACCAATAATTTTATCTTGCTTGCTGTACCATTTTTTGTTTTAACAGGGATTTTAATGAACTCCTCGGGGATTACTGAGCGCATTTTCAACTTCGCCAAGGCAATGTTAGGACATCGTGTCGGTGGCATGGGACACGTCAATATTTCTGCCAGTTTGATTTTCTCTGGCATGTCAGGCTCAGCCTTAGCTGATGCAGGTGGTTTGGGGCAATTAGAAATCAAAGCCATGCGCGATGCAGGCTATGAAGATGACCTTTGCGGGGGTATCACGGCGGCATCATGTATTATCGGTCCACTGGTGCCACCCTCAATTGCCATGATTATTTACGGTGTGATTGCCAATCAATCAATTGCCAAGTTATTTTTAGCAGGCTTTGTGCCTGGGGTGTTACTCACCATTGCCCTTATGATGATGAATGCTTATATGTGTAAGCGACGTGGTTATCCGCTTGTCCCCAAAGCCAGTTCAGCGGTGCGAAAAGAGGCGTTTAAAAAAGCCTTTTTACCCATACTCACGCCAGTGATTATTATCGGTGGTATTTTCTCAGGCTTCTTTACGCCGACTGAGTCCGCTGTGATTGCCGCCCTCTATTCCACCATATTAGGTTTTTATTACAAAGAGCTCACTCTAAAAAAACTCTTTGCCAATGCGGTTGAGGCTATGGCGGTTAGTGGTGTGATAGTCTTAATGGTTATGACGGTGACTTTCTTTGGCAAAATGATTGCCCGTGAACAAGTGGCAATGCAAGTTGCCGAGGGCTTTATGAGCATCGCCAGCACCACCATTATGGTGTTGATTATGATAAACCTATTATTATTGTTTTTAGGTATGTTCATCGATGCTTTGGCACTACAATTTTTAGTCTTACCCATGTTGATACCGATTGCCCAGCAATTTGGTATTGATTTGATTTTCTTCGGTGTGATGACAACGCTCAATATGATGATTGGCATTTTAACACCACCGATGGGCATGGCACTGTTTGTCGTTGCACGGGTTGGTAATATGAGCGTATCGACTGTGACCAAAGGGGTTATTCCGTTTATTATACCGATATTCTTAACCTTGGTATTGATTACCATATTCCCTGAAATTGTAACCTTTATACCTAACCTTATTATGGATAAATAACATGGAAATTATTGGGTTACGTAATAAAGCGACAGCTATTTGCAAAGTTGTCCTTAAGGTTTAAATTGAATAGGTGAAAAAATGGTTTTTTCAAAAAGTGTCATTCCCATTATTGAAGCAAAATTAACACAGTTCACGCCCGCCGAACGGCAAATTGCAGATTACTTTTTATCTCAAACTAATAATCACACCGACGAAGATTTTTCGAGCAAAATGGTTGCCCAGCGACTACAAGTATCTGAGGCATCACTGACGCGTTTTGCGCAAAAATGTAATTTTCGTGGCTTTAGGGAGTTTGTCTACGCTTTCACTCAACCCGCTGAAAATCAGGCAGACAATTTTGCCCAACCTGTTTTGGCAACCTATCAGGAACTGCTAAACAAAACGTATTCATTGGTTGATTTGCACAAAATTCATCAGATTACCAATCTATTACTCACCAAAAAACGCGTCTTTGTTTACGGTAAAGGTAGCTCTGGCATGGTTGCCCAAGAAATGAAACTGCGTTTTATGCGAATTGGTTTAGTCTGTGAAGCCATCACCGATGACGATATGATGCGAATGAATGCTGTGTTAGTTGATAAAGATTGTTTGGTTATCGGTATTACTATCAGTGGTCACACCAGTATTGTTATTGAATCACTGTATACGGCAAAAAAACAACAAGCCGCCACCGTGTTGCTGACTGCCAATGATAACGCGGAATTTTCTGATAACTTTGATGTTATCCAGTTATTTGCTATTAAAAACCACTTGGAATACGGGCGAATTATTTCTCCACAATTTCCGATATTAGTCGTGCTAGATATGCTTTATGCCGATTATATGAATATCGATAAAAAGAAGCGAGAATGCATTTGGCAAAAAACCTACAATGCCTTACAACAAAATAAACAATAACGGTAGTGAAATGAAAACACTTTTGACTATAGACATCGGTGGTACGGAAATAAAGTCAGCTTTGCATAATGAACAAGGGCAATTATTAACTGCTTTTGACAATCAAAAAACAGCGGTGAGCGACAGCGACAATAAAATTACTGAACAAGTGTTATCACTGTGCCAACAAGCCATAAATACACAGGACATTGACGGTGTTGCTATCGACACAGCTGGTGCTGTGAATCCTTATACGGGAGAAATTGTTTTTGCAGGTCCAAATATTCCCAATTACATGGGGACGAATTTAAAACAATCCGTTGAGCAATCGTTTAACTTACCTTGCTCTGTGGAAAACGATGTCAATGCTTTTGCATTAGGTGAGGCTTGGCAGGGGGTAAGCAGAGGCTGTCAATCGGCACTATACTTCACAATCGGTACAGGATTAGGCGGGGCGGTATTGCTCGATGGGAAGCTGTGGCGCGGCGATAACTTTAGTGCGGGAGAGGTCGGTCACATTCCCCTTTCAGACGGTCAGCGGCTAGAAGAAGTTGCCTCGACCTCAGCTATGTTAAAGGATTATCAACGCAATACTGGTAACGATATTAATGGCAAAGAATTTTTCCGACGCTTAAAGGCAGGCGATACACAAGCCGATACATCGCTCAATTTGATGATAGAGAGACTGGCACAAGGCATTTTACCTGGCATTTATTTATTCGCGCCCACGGCAATTATTATCGGTGGGGGGATTGCTGCACAAAAAGACATACTTGAACCACTGTTGCGTACAGCGATTGCCGAGAAATTGCCATCGCCTCGCTTTATGCCCGACGTGTATTGTGCCACCCTCGGTAACCGAGCCAATATGTTGGGGGCATTACAGCATTGGTTGATGATTAATTCTCTCTAAAGCGATTCTACCCCCACGTTGTAAGAAGGAATATATTCACAACGTGGGGGTAGAATTCTTCTTACACCAATCCCAAAAAGGAAAATCTTTTTGTCAAATTTCGCTCGAAGTATTCGTTATACGTCTTCGCTCATTTTCCTCAATATTTTACTTTTTGGAAATGGTATTACAACGTGGGGGTAGCGTTGTTATTAATTAACGGCAAGTTGCTCGCGATTATCTGGAAATGCTTTGGAAAGACCTATGCCAATTACAAATCCTACTAATGCAGGAGCAATCCACCCTAATCCGATATCATACAGAGGCAGTGTTTTTCCCAAAAACTGGGAAAGTGCATCGTTCATACCGAATATAGCCTTGTAGCCATCAAGCAGGCTGATTGGAAGAGTAAAGAGTATTGCAGTAAAGTAGGTAATTCGTGCTCCCTTGAACAGTGGTACCAAGAACGTTAGAAAAATAAGCACTATCGTCAAAGGGTACAGCAGCATTAATACGGGAATTGAATAGGTAATGATTTCATTTAAGCCTCTGTTTGCAACAATACAGGAAAAAACGCTGAATACGATAACAAAATTTCGATAAGGAATTCGCGGCATTAATGTCTGGAAGAAATTTGAGCAGGCACAAATAAGTCCGACGGAAGTTGTCAAACAGGCAAGGATAACAATCGCTGCCATTAACAAACTGCCGTATGTACCAAAGTAATGCTTGGCGATACCAGCAAGAATTGCGGCACCGTTGTTCAAATGACCAAGCTCTTGAACGCTACTTGCGCCAAGATGTGCAATAAATCCATACACCAAAGCCAATGCAATGGCTGCAATCAGCCCTGCAAATATGGTGCCGCGCATGGAAACGCGCTGATGGTCAGCACTATTCTTGTTGTTGGCATCTATGGCTTGAATAACAATGATTCCAAACACGAGAGAAGCCAATGCATCCATTGTGTTATATCCTGCGATAAAACCAGTAATCATTGGTATTTTTTGGTACGCACCCTCGGCGTTTTGCAATTCGCCCATAGGGTTCATCATGCCATAAATAACCAAAAGTAAAATTGAGACCAGCAACATAGGTGTTAATACCTTGCCAATTCGATTTACTAACTGCCCAGGTGATAAAGAGAGCCACAATGACACCGAGAAAAACACAATGGTAAAAATAAGCAGCGTTATTGGGCGAGAGGAATCTGTCACATTTGCCAAAGGCACGACACCTGTTTCAAAAGCAACGGTTGCAGTTCGTGGCAGAGCAAAAAAAGGACCTATTGTCAGATAGAGTGCCATAGCAAAAAGCAAGCCAAAAATCGGATGCGCACGCGAAGCGAGCTCGCGAACACTGCCTGTTTTTGAATAGCCAATTGCTGCAACGCCGAGTAAAGGAAGCCCTGCGCCCGTTAACAGGAAGCCAGAAAGGGCGAGAAAAATATTGTGCCCAGATTCTTGTCCCAACTGAGCTGGGAAAATTAAATTTCCTGCGCCAAAAAACAATGCGAATAGCATCAACCCCACAGCAAGTAATTGCCCTAATGGTTGCTTAGTAGTTGTCATCTTTTTATCCATTATAAAATATAATTACAATTTAAAGAGGGCGTGCAGATTAAGGACACGCCCAAGCCCGTAACCCAAATTAAAGGTGGACGCATGATTTTATAACTAAAATTGATAAGGTCAAGTATTATATGCTTTTTTCTCTTACTTAACGAGATTAGCAACGTGGGGGTAGCTACGCATTTTTTAAAAAAGAAAACGGACTTGAAGTTCCTAATAAGATAAGCTTTTTCAGCTGGTTATCATCTGCCGAAAAGCGGATAGTGTTTGCAAATCAAGTTACAACGTGGGGGTAGAGTTTTCCACATTTCTACCCCCACGTTATTTGTTGTAATTTCTCAATAAGCTTTCAACGTGGGGGTAGGAATCAATACGATAAATTATAATGTCCTAGCCCACGCGATAGTTCGGAGCTTCTTTGGTAATGGTCACGTCGTGGACGTGTGATTCTTTTACGCCAGCTCCAGTAATGCGCACAAATTGCGGTTTGGACTGCATTTCGGCAATAGTTGAACATCCACAGTAGCCCATGCTGGACGACAAGCCTCCGACGAGTTGTTCAATTACGGGCGCGAGCTTGCCTTTGTACGGCACTCGACCTTCAATACCCTCGGGAACTAATTTTTCAGCAGTTTTTTCACTTTGGAAGTAGCGGTCGCTTGAGCCGTGGCGCGCTGACATTGCTCCTATAGAGCCCATGCCGCGATACGATTTATACGAGCGTCCTTGATAGAGCTCAACTTCACCAGGAGCTTCCTCGGTGCCAGCGAGCATTCCGCCAATCATCACGACATCAGCCCCAGCAACAATCGCCTTTGAGAAGTCCCCAGAGAAGCGAATACCGCCGTCGGCTACAACTTTGACTCTTGTCCCTTTCAACGCTTCAGAAACGTTGGCAACGGCAGACACCTGTGGCACACCAACACCAGCAACAATGCGAGTGGTACAAATAGAGCCTGGGCCAATGCCGACTTTTACCGCGTCAGCCCCAGCCTCAGCGAGCGCGAGCGCGGCTTCAGCAGTGGCGATGTTGCCCGCAATAACTTGCAATTCTGGATATTTTTCTTTCACCGAGCGAACCATATCGATAACGCCTTTCGAGTGTCCGTGAGCCGTATCCACCGTGATAACGTCGACACCAGCTTCAACGAGTAAATCCAGTCGGGCAAAGCCATCTTCGCCAGGGCCAATTGCCGCGCCCACTCGCAAACTGCCGCTGTCATCTTTACATGCTCGCGGATACTCTCGGGCACTGCGAATATCTTTGACAGTAATCAATCCCTGCAAGCCACCGTTGTCGTCAACGACCAAAATTTTCTCTATTTTGTGTTTGTGCAACAGCTCGCGAACCTCGTCTCGGTTTGTGTGCTCTTTTACTGTCACCAACTGCTCTTTGGGCGTCATAATCTCGCGCGCAGTCGTGCTCAAATCTTTAACAAAGCGTTTGTCGCGACGCGTAACCAGTCCGACCAGCTCTCCGTTTTTGAGCACAGGGAAACCCGAATATCCGAGTTCCTGCGTCATTTGATTTAGTTTCTCAACAGTGGTGTCGAGTCCGACTGTAACGGGGTTTTTAACGATACCAGACTCAAATTTTTTCACTTTGGCAACTTCTCGCGCCTGAGCTTCTGGTGGCATATTTTTATGAATAATCCCCAATCCACCGAGTTGAGCGAGCGCAATAGCCAAACGCCCTTCGGTTACCGTATCCATTGCCGCGGATAAAATGGGAATATTGAGTGTTATTTTTTCAGTTAATTGAGTTTTGTGACTGACATCTTTTGGAAGAACTTCGGAATAACCGGGCACTAAAAGGACGTCGTCGAAAGTAAGGGCTTCTTGAAGGATTCGCATGCTTGCCTCGTAAAAGTATAATTATAGGAAAAACGAGTAAAAGCGAAAAATAATGCAACGCAAAGAAATTAGCAACTAGGACGTGTCCTCAATCTAAACAAAATTATTTATTGAATAATTGAGAAAGAGCTATCAACTTTACCGATGAATGTGTGACTCAACAGAGTTCACGTTGTTACGCTTTGAGGGATTATAGCAAAAAGCAAGAGTGGTTTACACCACTTTGTGTAAAAGAAAAAACGCAAGTATAAATAAAAATCATCGAGATAAAACATATTTATATACCTAGCATAATATGTTGTTATTTTTGAGGAAAACGAACATTTTTTATAAAAAATTGTTTGACACTGAGGAAAACAAGCATATAATACCAGCCAACATCATTGATGTTATCTCCTCTTATCCTTTTGGTGGTTGTAATTGCTGGATACATTTTTTGTATCCAGCTTTTTTTTGCTTACAAACTTTACTTTTGAATACTTCTTTCACGCACAGACAGCATGTTTTTGCTATAATATGCCACGTTCCAATTCTTAACTAAAAAACCTATTAGGAGATAAAACTATGCTTACTGAAAAAATGATTATTCGTCTCAACGACCAAATTAATTTGGAGTTTTATTCATCTAATCTTTATCTGCAAATGAGTGCGTGGGCGGCCAACCAAGGGCTTGAAGGTGCGGCGAGCTTCTTAAAAGAACACGCAGCCGAAGAAATGCAACACATGCAGAAGTTGTTTGACTACGTGCTCGAAACTGGTGGCATGCCTGTCGTAGGGCAACTTGATGCGCCAAAATGCGACTACAAAAGTATTAGAGAAGTATTTGAAATTACTTTGGCACATGAGAAAGAAATTACCGTCGCTATTAATAAACTAGTGGAAACTGCTTTTGAAAACAAAGATTTTTCAACATTTAATTTCTTGCAGTGGTATGTCGCCGAACAGCACGAAGAAGAAAATCTTTTCCAAGGCATTATCGACAAAATGGATTTGCTCGGCGGAGATCCTAAAAACTTGTTCTTTATTGACCGCGAAATTGCTAAGTTAGTAGCACCTGCTGCTGACTAAAAAATATCCTAATAATTATAGCGGAATGAATTAATGATTGGTACAAGGCTCGTCGTCGAAGACAGTACCTATACCCATAGTACGGCGAGACGGCATAACGCCGTAACGATTGTTACGTTATTTCGCTATACTGTCTATAGTATTTATGCGACAGTGTCTTACAACGTGGGGGTAGCGTTGTGCGGTAGATAGTGCCGCCAATAAACGCGCCCCTACTCAAACAAACACAAAAATTACAACTCAACTTGCATGGGAAACTTGATAGTATGAATAGCACATCTCATAAAACGGACTACCGCTTTCGGCTCAAAGACAGCTTAATCGGCGTTCAGTTTTTATTTGTCGCCTTTGGAGCATTAGTTTTAGTACCAATTCTCACAGGACTCAACCCCAACGTGGCACTGTTTACAGCAGGTCTTGGCACGTTGGCATTTCAGCTCATTACCCGAGGATTGGGTGGCGTTGTCCCTCCCGTTTTTTTGGCGAGCTCTTTTGCTTTTATCGCTCCTATTAGCATTGGCGTGGAAAAGTGGGGCATAGCGGCAACAATGTCAGGACTTATTGCGGCAGGCGTATTTTATGTAATCCTTTCGGTTCTTATCCGAATGTTCGGGAAGGGCTTTATCCACCGTCTGTTACCGCCTGTTGTCGTCGGTCCCGTTATTATGTCTATCGGTTTGATTTTATCTCCCGTCGCTGTCAATATGGCAATGGGGAAAACGGGTGACGGAGCAGTACAGTTAGTGCCAGAACATACGGCGATGATGATCTCTTTTTCAACTTTGACAATCGTTTTATTAGCGTCGCTTCTCGGCAAAGGTTTTTGGAAGCTCGTCCCCATTTTGCTGGGAATTGTTGGTGGGTATTCGATAGCACTCCTGTCTGGCATTATTGACTTTTCATCGGTGCAGAGCACTGCTTGGCTCGCCATGCCACAATTTACTATGCCAGCATTTAACTTAGAGGCAATCATCTTTATTCTTCCCATTGCCATTGCCCCTGCCGTGGAACACATTGGCGATATGCTTGCCATTTCAAATATTACCAATAAAGATTATCTCAACAAACCAGGTCTTGAGAACACGCTCTTGGGGGACGGTGTCGCGACGATGATAGCTTCTGGTTTAGGAGGTCCTCCAAACACGACGTACTCAGAAGTGACGGGAGCTGTAACGATTACCAAGGCTTACAACCCTGCAATCATGACGTGGGCTGCGTTGGCGGCAATTGTATTGGCATTTGTTGGCAAGCTGGGAGCACTCTTGTCAACCATTCCAGTTCCTGTTATGGGTGGCATTATGCTACTCTTGTTTGGTATCATCACCGCCGTTGGCATCAAGGCAATGGCGACGGCAAAGGTTGACTTTGACTGTCCGCGCAACCTTGGCATTATTGCGATTATTCTCGTCTTTGCCATTGGCGGCATGAAATTTGACTTTGGTGGTGTAGCGTTTAGCGGAATTGGCTTAGGGGCTATCATCGGTATTATTTTAAATATGCTGTTGCCAGAGGCAAGAGCTGAAAGCACTTAGGACGTATCCCAAAAACTATAGGGTTTGTTGAGAATTCAGATTTGCAGATAAAAATGTGAAATATGTGAATTCTCAACAAGCCTTAATATCAAGGGAAATGAGTAGCCCCTTAGGTGTGCATAGATGTATCCGCATTTTTCAATAAATAAATCTCAAATCATCTCTCCTGTAGGGAAAAGATTTACTGGCAATAGCTGTTCGATAGATGAAAATTAATAGTTATATGATAAACACGAGAGAATTGGAAAGCTTGGCGGTTTCTCCCGAAATTCCAATCTTGGGAGATGTCGCAAGCATCAAACAGATGGGCGACAAACTTCTCGTCAACGTGAATTTTCACGACCTTGCAATTGCCGAAGAAATTGAATATTTAATAAGCTCCCGTTACCCTAGCATCAAGGTCGAAGTGCTGGAAAAAACTAGCCCCAAGGCAGTACAGCCAAATGCTTCTGTGAAAAAAAACATTAACAATATTATTCTCGTATCCTTTGGCAAGAGCGGAGCAGGGCAGGTGCCAACAGCTGTTAATCTCGCGCTCGCCATGGCTGCAAACGGAGCCAAGGTCGGCATGCTTGATGCCGATATTTTTCACTCGGAACAAGTCTCGCTCTTCAAAACCCAGCAAGAACCTGCAAGCGGCGACACCGCCATGCTTCCCTGTGTAGTACACGGCATTGAGGGCAGAGCTGTAGATTTTCAATCTGATGAGCAGCACGGTGACGAGCACAATACAGCTCGCATTGTTGATGCCTTGCTCCGATTGCTCAATGAGACATTGTGGGGTAGTAGCTTTATCACAGCTGGCGGCACTAAAAAGCCTTATCTCGATTATTTATTTGTCAATATATCGTCAGAAGCCGATGACATAGAACGGTCGCTCGCAGAAAAAATTCCCATCACTGGTGCAGTTATTACCATAACTTCCTCAGACACTGAATTGGGTGATGCAAGCAGAACAGCCAGAATTTTCGAGCAGCTAGACATTGATACCTTGGGCATTATTGAAAATGCAGACACGCATGGTGATAAGCGGCACAAGCCCGAGGGTGCTTCTGTTGCTTACCAAAATGGCAAGTATATCGCTGAGAAGTTACATTTGCCTTTTTTGGGAACAGTTCCCTTTGACAAGACATCAAAGTGCGGTTCTGACAGTGCCCAATCCCTGATAGTATCCCATTCCGAGCACTCACTGAGCCAGCATTACCGAGCTATCGCGCAAAAAATCGCAATTGCGATTGCCCACAAGCCGAACAACGTCTCCAATGCTTTTGCTACAATAGCCATCGAGAGAGGCTGAGAACAGACAACTGGTCACCTACTGAATGGTAACAGTTCAGCACAAAACACAACAAGAGAAACAAATTATTGAGGAACTACTAGCAATGAGTATAAAAAGCGACAAATGGATTAAGCGCATGGCGCAAGAACGGGATATGATTAACCCTTTTGAGGGTGGTCAAGTGCGCATTGGCAACGACGGTCAGCCTGGTGGTATATCCTACGGCACGTCAAGTTACGGCTACGATGTTCGCTGTGCACGCCACTTTAAAGTCTTTACCAACATTAATTCTTCGATAGTTGATCCGAAAAATTTTGATGAGAACAGCTTTGTCGATGTAGAGTCAGATGTGTGCATTATTCCGCCGAATTCTTTTGCTTTGGCACACACTATTGAATATTTCAAAATTCCTCGCGATGTGTTGACGATTTGTTTGGGCAAATCGACCTATGCGCGCTGCGGAATTATTGTCAACGTCACACCGCTAGAGCCCGAGTGGGAAGGGCATGTAACCTTAGAATTTTCAAATACGACGCCTCTGCCCGCAAAAATTTACGCTGGCGAGGGAGTTGCTCAGATGCTGTTTTTCCAGTCAGATGAAGTATGCGAAACGTCGTACAGCGACCGCACGGGGAAATACCAAGGTCAAACGGGAGTGACGCTTCCCAAAGCTTAACACCACCTCGGTTTGAGCTACTCCAAACCTGTAAAGAAATACTGTTTCTACCCCCACGTTGTATAAAATAAACTTTCCACAACGTGGGGGTAGAAACGCCATTCATGGTTGTTTTGATTTATCGATAATTTAAAAGTAAATCATATGCGACCAAATCTGTCGCATTGCTGTTTATGCTTATACTCTCAGTACATAAAAAGAGGAAAATAATGAAAACAGAAAATACTATTCCTGATTGGATGAAAGAATTATGGGCTTGGGCTGATAAGCATAATCTTGATGAAGATGATTTACCACGTAATAAAGAGGGTACATTATCCTTAAAACATTTCTATTTAGATGATACAGGATTAACTGAATTACCAGAAAGTATTGGAAAATTATCACAGCTAACAGAACTGTATGTGTGCAGTAATAATTTAACCGAGCTACCTGATAGTATTGGGCAGTTATCGCAACTCAAAGAATTAGACTTGTATGAAAATAAACTGACCAAACTTCCCGATAGTATCAAACAGCTAACGAACTTAAAATATATTGGGTTCAGTGATAATCCCTTATCTGATTTAGCACAAGTCATTGAACTACTACCACCTCGATTAAAAGAGTTAAGTTTGAGTTGCGATCAATCAAATACACTACCTGCAAATATTAGTGGATTATCACAACTCAAACGCCTTTCTTTATACGGTCACAAGTCTATTGAACTTCCTGAAAGTATTAGATCATTATCTCAGCTACAAGAACTTTCATTAGGAAGTAGATTAACTACGTTACCTGAAAATATTGGATTGTTATCACAATTGAGAAAACTTGATTTATTTGGTAATGAACTGACTTGTTTACCTGAGAGCATAGGAAACTTGTCGCAATTAAGAATCATCGAATTATTTAACAATGAATTAACTCACT
>PDWI01008616.1_pt1 | contig 11962 bp, 13 predicted proteins | sample 1430891 | NCBI WGS metagenome assembly PDWI01 (sample SAMN01162508, study PRJNA174530) | Oral metagenome, whole genome shotgun sequencing project. | biome: Marine environment; feature: Marine mammal; material: Swab sample of the gingival sulcus; isolation source: swab sample of gingival sulcus...
AAATATAACAAATATAAAGAAAATATTATGATTTACGTTCAAGAGTTTGATGAGCTTGATAAGGAAAAATCTTTTGAATATTTTAAAGTAATAGATACGCAGGAAACTGCTAGTGTGATTTTAATACATGAGTTGCATTCGGACGTAATAGAAGAAGCAAGTTTGCAAGGCGTTAAAGATGTAATAAAAATCCCAGTCGATTTGAAAACGTTAGATGAAAGGCTTACACCTTACATATCTGAAGATGTAATTAAAGCCAGTAGAAAACGTAAAAAGAAAGAGAGGGAGCGTGTTAAATTTGACTTTAAAGTTTTTGATGATGAGATTAGACGCTCTAAAAGAGGCAACTATCCAGTTATGGTAGTAGTCATAACTCATAATAAGATTTTTGATAATAAAGAAAATAAGATTTTGGAAATTTTGGGTGAACATTTAAGAACGACCGATGTAGTAGAAGTTTATGATAGTGAAACTATTATTTTGTATTGTCCCTTTACTCCGAAAGAAAATTACAGTATAGTAAAAGAAAAAATAACAGAGGCATTTGCTAACATAGATAGTGATAAAAAGAAAAATAAGATAAATGTAACAGGGCTTGTTTTTCCAGATGATTTCGAAAATGAAGGTGATACTAGAGATGTTGCAAAGAAAGCCGTAGAGACGCTTATAGACGAGATAGAAGATAATAGATTGTTTTTTCAAATAGAAAATCCTGATAAAAATATAGATTTAAAAACTATTAGGAGCAGACTTAGAAGAAACTTTATATCTTATTAAATATTGGATACATTAAATTAAGTAAATGAAATAGTATGTTGAAATGGAGAGTTCTGTGGAAGAAAAAAGAAGATATAAGAGGTTGCCAATTGATTTACAACTTGCGATAAATGAACTTTTTAAGCAAGATCAAAATGGACTAGAAGATTTGGACATAACAGCACAAGTAGTTAATATATCAAAAGATGGTATAGGTTTTAAGTCTGAAAAGAGAATACCTATAGACTATTACTTTGATTGTAAAATTACTTTTGACGATGATAATTATTTTTATGGCGTAGTTAAGATAATTAGAGAAGAGGCGGAAGAAGACCATTTTGTATATGGTTGTCAGTTCGTAGGATTGGCTGGATTTTTAGCGGATAAAGTAGATGAATACGCAAAGAAAATATAGAGTATATTAGAATAAGAATATATATAAAATATGCAAAAATAACACACAATGGAGGAACGAAACTATGAGTTTAACTCTTAAACAATTAAAAAAAGACAGTGAAACTTTATTTAGCAGTGTAGTTACTGTTAATGGTTGGGTGAGGAGCGTAAGAGCGTCCAGTAATTTTGGATTTATAGTGCTTAATGACGGTACTACTTTTAGTAGTCTTCAAGTAGTTATAGAAAATAATTTACCAAATTATAAAGAGCTGTCTAAGTTAAACGTAGGTTCTAGCATAGAAGTTACAGGAACTTTGGTAGAAACTAAAGGTGCAAAGCAACCGTATGAAATTAAGGCTGATACAGTAGTCGTTTGTGGTGAGTCTAGCAGTGATTATCCACTTCAGAAAAAACGCCACAGCTTGGAATTTTTGAGGACTATTTCTCATCTTAGACCTAGAACAAATACGTTTAATGCGGTATTTAGAGTTCGTTCTATAGCAGCTTATGCTATACACAAGTTTTTTAACGACAGAGGATTTGTGTACGTTCACACTCCAATAATTACAGGTTCTGATGCTGAGGGTGCTGGTCAGATGTTTAAAATTACGACTATGCCACTTGAGAATGTGCCTATGACAGAAGATAAAAAGGTTGATTATAAGGCGGACTTTTTTGGTAAAGAGGCATCGCTTACAGTTAGTGGTCAACTTAACGTAGAAACATATGCTATGGCTTTTAAAAACGTATATACTTTTGGCCCTACTTTTAGAGCGGAAAACTCGAATACGCCTAGACACGCTGCTGAGTTTTGGATGATAGAGCCAGAGATGGCATTTGTCGACTTAAAGGGTGATATGGAAGTTGCCGAAGATATGATTAAGTACGTTATAAACTATGTGCTTGAAAATGCACCAGAAGAGATGGAATTTTTTGATAAGTTTATAGACAAAGGCTTGATTAAGAGGCTACAGGCAATAGTATCTAGCGATTTTGAAAGAGTAAGCTATACTGAGGCTGTTGAAAAACTTATAGCTAGTGGACAGAAATTTGAGTACCCAGTTAAATGGGGAGATGACTTGCAAACGGAACACGAGAGATATTTAACAGAGAAACTTTATAAAAAACCAGTGTTTGTTACTGATTATCCAAAAGATATAAAGGCTTTTTATATGAAACTAAATGAAGATGGAAAAACTGTAGCAGCTATGGATTTATTAGTACCTTTAGTAGGAGAAATAATAGGGGGAAGCCAAAGGGAAGATGATTATGATAAACTTATAGCTAGAATGAATGAACTTTCACTTGATATGGAAGATTATGACTGGTATCTTGACCTTAGAAAATACGGCAGTGCTGTGCATAGCGGATATGGACTAGGGTTTGAAAGACTCATAATGTATATGACAGGTATGAGTAATATAAGAGATGTTATATCATTCCCTAGAACTTCAAAAAATTTACAAATATAATATGGATAAAATTATAGAGAAAATAAATTTTAAAAATAGTATAATTATGATTGTCATAGCTTTTGTAGTAGTGGTGTTATTATCTTTTTTGCTACTACTACAGCTAGGACGGTTTAGTGAAGATAATTCAGGAAAATCGCTGTCCGAATATTTTTCGCAGATGAAAGGGCAGCTCGATTATAAAGACGCAATTAGTTTGCCTATCACTGACGAAGTGCAAGCTTATTTGATTAGAGATATTTTACAAAGACGAATAAATGAATCTGCTAAAATACGTTCTGTATATTATGAAAACAAAAAACTAACTATGAATATAAAGAAAGGTGGGATAACTTTTCCGCTTAGCTTTGATGCCTATTTTGAAGATAGTGAGCAAGGTGTTAAGTTAGTTTTAAAAAATATGAAAATAACTAACAAGTTCAGAAAAGCACCTAAATTTATTAATGATTTTATAAAGAAAAATCTAGGATTAAAGCAGCAGATGTTTGTTGATACTAGACATTATTTGAAAAAAGATTTTTTTATAAAAAATATTGAATACAAAGATGATTTGATAGTTAATTTAGTCTATGATGACACCGACCTTATAGCGATTTTAAATAGTGCAAAAAAAGATGTTGCTTTAAGTTATTATTATAAAAAACATAATAATAACGCTTTATCAGATGCTATAATTATAAAAAATGATAGAATAGAGTATGATTTTAATAAAATTTTGGAAGTAGCTATTAAAAATCCATCACTTTTGTATTCTCTAGCTGCACTTTACAAAGACCCTGATATAGTACAAATAAATAATCTTTTGATTAACTACAATATAGAGATGTCTGAGAAGAGTATAAAAGAGGCTAGAGAAGATATGTTTGCTAATTTTGCTGATGAAGTGGCAGGCGAAGTATTTGTAATACTTAAAGATAAATTTAAGGGTAAAAAAGTAGCTATAAATCAGGGAAAGCCTTACGATATAGATGATTTTACACTATACACTATAAGGGATATAGTAGAACACTATGAGCTTAGATTTGATAGAAGTTTGTATGATAGACTTAAATTTATATATGATGGAGAGATAAAAGTAGCTTATAAAATGGACGATAACAAGTACTATATTAGAGGTGTAGATACTAAAAGTTTTATAGATAGTAAGTCCTATAAACAGCTTAAAGGGAGCAAATCTATACATTTGGTGCAAATGGTAGATGAGGCTAACAAATGGGATAAAATAGTCAGTTTTTTTGAAAAAAAATATAATGAAGAAGATATATTTATAAGGTATTTAAGACATGCTGGCGATTATTATATTGCCATGATTTCTCCTGCTAGTGAATATCAGAAGTATTTTTTAGTAGCTTTTTCTATGAAAGATGGTAATATAAAAGTGATAGATGATGACATAAAGGAGATAGAGAAATTTATAATAAATCATGAAAATTATCCAGCGCAGCTATTTAAGAAAGAGATGATAGAACCTAAAGTAGTGAAAGTATCAGAAGATACGCAATATGCTATAATGGACGAATTAGCTGTACGTGGTATAATAAATAGTGGAGATGGAGTAAAAATAGATTACAGCTCTTATGATGGCTCAGATTATATATATTTCTGTTTGAGCGATGGAAGGGAATTTGTGTTTAAAGTAGAAACTACGAATTTTGGAACTTATTTAGCTACGTTATACGATAAGGAGAAAGCGTTTAGACATTGGGACGACATAAGTTTTATAATTACACTTGAGGAACGCCCATTAGACAACTAAGATTAAGTTTTTATTAATTGCATTAGGTTATCCACATTGAAAATATGTTTATAAGGTGGGAAAAAGGCTTTAAATTGAAAGTTTTCAACGATGTTATCCACATTATCCACATAATTCACAGTGGAAAACGTGTTAGTAATTAATAAAAAATTATAAAAACTTTTAAAAATTTAATCTTTAAAAGTAAAAAATAAACTATCTTTTATTGTGATAAAAATTTATTATTTTATCGCATTGATAGTAGGCAAACTAGAAAGGAGTTAAGTATGCGTTATCAAATTAGTGGAAAAGGTATTAGTATTAAAGAATCTGTAAAGGAGGCAATTGAAAGAAAAATCAATAAGCTAGAGAAGTATTTATCAGATGATACACTTGTTAATGTTACCCTTAGCGATTTTAAAGGGAAAGATGTAATAGAAGTTACGATACCTATAAAAGGCACATTGATTAGAGCTGAGCAAACGTCAGATGTATTGTATGATGCTATAGACGATGCTGTAGAAATTTTAGAAAAACAACTTTTAAAACATAGGAAAAAGTTAATAAAAAGGCATAGAAATCATGGAGCTTTTAAACAAGAGTTTTTTGCTCCAGCAGAGGAAGAAAAAGACGATGATGGAATTGAAATAGTTAGAAATAAAAGATTTAATTTCAAGCCTATGGACTCTGTTGAAGCCTGTCTTGAAATGGAGCTACTCGGTCATAATTTCTTTGCTTTCTTAGATAGAGAAACAGATAAAATGAGCGTTGTTTACAAGAGAAAAGACGGAAAATTTGGTCTTATATCTAGTGAGCAATAAATTATAGATGATTGGTCTATTTTATGGCATAATTTACTTAGTTGCTCAAACTTTGTTATAAGGTTATCGTTTATTAAGTAAAGAACTAGTTTATTAGTTTAAGTATATCAGCCTATGAAAATGAAATTTGAATATAAGTTTTATAAGTAGTAGTCTGATATTTTTATTAAACAATATTGTTAAAAAATAAACAATCATATAATTTTTATATTTTATAGCCATTTTACTGTAGACATATACTCGCATAACCGATATACTACTTATATGAAATTTAATTATTTAAAATATATTTCGTTAATCACTCAAGTATCACTTGTTATGGTGATACCGATATTTATTAGTTTTTTTGTTGGCAGATGGTTAGATGAAAAATTTGGCACAGAAGCTATATTTATGATTATTTTCATAGTTTTAGGCGTTGGAGCATCTTTTAGAAATTTATTCAAAATTATTTTAAGCAAAGGAGTAGATGGTAGTGATAAAAAATAGAAAATCGCTAGAGCTTATAGGTATATATACGGCGATAGTGATACTTACTGCTGTTATAGCTGTGTTTTTTATCGAAGTTGACACTCCTGTAATAAAAGGTTTTTTTATAGGTTATGTGATTACTGTACTTAAACTGTTTTTGATGGAAAGAATTATAATTAATTCTTTAAAAAAGGGAGAAAGCAAAGCTGTAAATTATGTAAAAATTCATTACTTCATAAGATTTTTGCTAACATTTCTAATATTAGTAATTTCGTTTGTCGATAGTAGTATCAACGGATATGTTGTTGCAGTACTTTTCTTATTATTGAAACCAGCTACTTATGTATATGGGTTCTTGATTAAAGGTAATGATAACAAATATGAAATTGTTGAACAAGACGATGACGATTATGACGAATATGGAGATTTTTGACGAGGAGGTAACTATTGGATTTCAACATTCATGTGCCATGGGTAGTAAACTTATTTGGCAAAGATATTTGGATTACGGAAAGTTTTGTAAACGCTTGTATCATTTCAGCGGTTCTTATACTGATAGCGTTTATAATAAACAGAAAAATCAAAAAAAACCGTAAAGAAATTCCTACTGGTATTCAAAATGTAGCAGAGTTTTTGGTCGAAGGACTAGATAATTTCGCTGTTATGACGATGGGGCCATCAGGAAAGAACTTTGGTTCGTTTTACGGTAGCATGCTAATTTTCTTATTAGTGTGTAACATTTCGGGATTGTTTTTAGGGCCGAACTTTACACCGCCAGAGGCTGGTCAGCCAAGAGTACTTATAGGATTTATGCGACCACCTACAGCCGATTTTGCAGTAACATTTGCATTAGCGCTTATAACTTTTGCAATGATACAAGGACTAGCGATAAAATCAAGAGGTGTAGGCTCATGGCTTAAAGGTCTTACAGAACCACTTTGGCCTATGACACCGCTTAACATAATCGGTGAGCTAGCCAATCCTATTTCCCTTAGTTTCCGTCTATTTGGTAACATACTAGGTGGAACTATTATTATGGGACTTTTCTACAATTTACCATGGTGGGCACTTATCATATCACCAGCATTACACGGATATTTTGATATATTCGCAGGTGTTTTACAAGCGTTTATATTTGTAATGTTAAGTATGACTTTTGTGTCTAGTGCAATCGAAGGGTAAGGAAAATTATGAATCAATTATTTGATATGATATTGGATTTTTTGAGAACTACTGACAGAAGAGCGCTTATTCTTTCAGCATCAGCTATAGGTGCTGGATTTGCGATGATAGCAGGCATAGGGCCTGGTATAGGGCAAGGATTTGCAGCAGGAAAAGCAGCAGAGGCAGTAGGTGAAAATCCAGAAAATGGAAGAAATGCGACTGTAGTTATGTTGCTTGGAGCAGCAGTAGCAGAGACGTCAGGTATATTTGCACTTGTAATAGCGATAGTTATGCTATTTGCTAATCCACTAGTAAAAAATACTTCTGGTGTAGCTATAATACTTGCTGGCTCAGCAATAGGTGCAGGTATATCTATGATAGCAGGTATAGGGCCTGGTATAGGACAGGGATTTGCAGCAGGAAAAGGAGCACAGATGGCTGGGAAGAGGCCTAAGCTCCAAAGTGAAATTATTAGAACTATGCTACTCGGACAAGCAGTAGCACAAACAACAGGTATTTATGCGTTAATTATTGCGTTAATTCTACTTTTCGTAGACGTTTTCGCTTAACATAATTATTTAAGGAGGAACATATGTCAGAATTAAATCAAATCGACGGTAGAGCTTTAATTTTAGCAGCGTCAGCAGTGGGTGCAGGACTTGCGATGATAGCAGGTATAGGACCTGGTATAGGACAAGGATTTGCAGCAGGAAAAGGTGCAGAGGCAGTAGGAAGACAACCAGGAGCACAAAGTGATATTATAAGAACTATGCTACTTGGAGCAGCGGTAGCCGAGACTACAGGTATTTATGGTCTTATCGTAGCAATAATACTTTTATTTGCAAACCCACTTATAAAAATGTATGTAAAAATGACAGGTGGAAATTAATTTTTAGTAAAAGGAGAATACTATGCAAAATATAGATTTAAGTTTCATAGTAAATCTACCGTTTCTTGTAAGTGGAGAAAAGCCAGACCCCTTTGTTATAGCTTTTACTGCTGATACAGCCATTCAAGTAATCATGCATATTGTTTTAGTGCTAGTATTATTTTATATACTTCACAGATTGCTTTTTGAACCTGTTAGAACGATATTAGATGAAAGAAAAGAAAAAATCGCTACTGAGTACGATAAAATAGAATCTTCATCTAAGGAAGTTGAAAAACTAAAGGCTGAATACGAATCTAAGTTAAAAAATATAAATAAAGAGGCAGACCAAATACTTGCACACGCCAGAAAAAGAGCTATGAGAAGAAAAGAAGAGCTTATAAATGAGGCGAAAGAAGAGTCGGCACTTATTATAAAAAGGACAGAGCTTGAAATAACTAGAGAACGTGCACAGATGCGTGATGATGTTAGAAAAGAGATAATAACAGTTGCAACTGTGATGGCATCTAAGTTTATAGCAGAGTCTTTAGATGAAAAGAAAAAAGCAGAATTAGTAAACAAGACTTTTTCAGAAATAGGTGATGATGTATGGCAAGCATAATAGGAAAAAGATATGGCAATGCTATATTTGAACTAGCTGAAGATGGCGATTGGGTAAGTGTTTTAGAAGAAGAAATAGAAGTCATAAAAGTTGCGTTGACAAACGATGATTTAATGATATTTTTAACTCACCCAAATGTATCTTTGACCGATAAAGTATCGGTAATCGAAAAATCTCTTAAAGGAAAAGTGAGAGATGAGTTGGTAGGATTTTTTTGTTTGCTTGTTAAAAAAGGTAGATGTGAGTACTTCTCAGATGTTTTTGAGCAAATACATATAAATATCGATAAGTACAATGGAAAAGCAAAAGCATATGTAACGTCTGCGTATGAGCTCAGTGATACAGAAAAGAAAAATCTAGTGAAAAAATTAAGCGATATGACGAAAAATGAAATAGTCGCTATATACAAAATAGATGAATCACTGATAGGTGGATTAGTTATTAGAATAGGTGATAAAGTAGTAGATAGTAGCATAAAAGGTAGCCTAAATGCTATGAAGAAGTCGCTACTAGAGAACAAAACAGCGTAGAAAGGCGGTGAGCGTTCAAGTGAATTTAAGACCTGAAGAAATAAGTTCAGTAATAAAAAAGCAAATACAGCAGTATAAAACCGACCTTGAAGTAGCAGACGTAGGAACTGTAATTCAAGTAGCGGACGGAATTACTCGTATACATGGACTTGAGAACGCTATGTCTGGTGAGCTTTTAGAGTTTCCAGAGGGCGTATACGGAATGGTACTCAACCTTGAAGAAGACAATGTCGGTGCGGTTTTGATGGGTTCTGATGAACACATTAAAGAGGGTGATATTGTTAAAGCTACTGGAGAAGTAGCCAAAGTTCCTGTAGGGGACGCAATGTTAGGTAGAGTAGTAAATGCGATTGGACAGCCTATAGACGGAAAAGGCCCAATCAAAACGAAAAAATATAGAAAAGTAGAGAGAGTAGCTCATGGTGTACTTTCGAGAAAATCGGTAGACACTCCTTTACAGACAGGAATTAAGGCAATTGATGCTATGATACCTATCGGTAGAGGGCAAAGAGAGCTTATCATAGGCGATAGACAGACAGGAAAGACAGCTATCGCAATAGATACTATAATCAATCAAAAGAATACAGATGTTTTATGTATATATGTAGCTATAGGACAAAAAGCATCTACAGTAGCAAATATAGTTAAGACTTTAGAAGATAATGGCGCTATGGACTATACGACAGTAGTAGCTGCCAATGCATCAGAGCTTGCACCACTACAATTTTTAGCACCGTTTTCTGGCTGTGCTATCGGTGAGGAGTGGATGGAAGAAGGTAAAGAAGTGCTCATCATATACGATGACCTTTCTAAACACGCAGTTGCTTATCGTTCTATGAGTTTGTTACTTCGTAGACCGCCAGGACGTGAGGCTTATCCAGGAGATGTATTCTACTTGCACTCAAGACTTCTTGAGCGTGCAGCGAAACTTTCTGATGATTTAGGAGGCGGTTCACTTACGGCACTACCTATAATCGAAACACAAGCTGGTGATATAAGTGCATATATACCAACAAACGTAATATCTATAACAGATGGACAGATTTTCTTAGAAACAGAGATGTTTAACTCTGGACAAAGACCAGCCATAAATGCAGGTCTTAGCGTATCTAGGGTAGGTGGTAGTGCACAGATAAAAACTATGAAAAAGATAGCATCACCTATAAGGGTGGAGCTTGCACAGTATAGAGAGCTAGAGGCTTTTGCACAGTTTGGTTCTGACCTTGATAAAGATACTTTAGACAGACTTACACAAGGTGAGAGAATTATCGAAGTATTAAAGCAAGACCAGTACAGACCTTTTGATGTAGCCGACCAAATACTTATACTTTATGCTGTTACTAGAAAACACTTGATGGATATAGACAGAGATAAAGTAAAACTTTTTGAAAAAGAATTACTGCTTTATGCTCACGATAAATATCCAAAACTTTTTGAGATGGCTGTTTCAAAAGATGGTTTGACAGAAAAATTAGAAACTTTACTTGAAGACGTAGTTACAGAGTTTAAAGAACAATTTTTGAAAAAAGAGGGTTAATCTATGGCTTCGATGAGAGAAATAAAGCGAAGACGTGATAGTATCAATAGCACAAAGCAAATAACTAATGCGATGAAATTAGTTGCAACAGCAAGACTTCAAAAAGCTAAAGCTGGAGCTATAGAAACTAGACCATTTTTTCATAAAATACACGAAACTATCGGTTCGATAATAGCACAGAGCGAAGGTGTTGACCATAAATATTTGCAAAAAAGAGATGAGAAAAAGACACTTTATGTAGTTATTTCATCAAATCGTGGACTTGCAGGTGGTTATAACAACAACATAGTTAAGCTAGTTATGACGAATGAAAAAGAGGACAAGTCAGATAACGTAGCAGTGTATTCTATAGGTAAAAAAGGTGGAGATTTGCTTAGACAAAGAGGCTACTTTGTAAGCGAAAACTTCAATGATACTATCGAAGAGCCAGATTTTGGAAAAGCGATAGATATAGGTACTATAATAACTTCTAAATATGAAGAAGGTGTATTTGATAGAGTTTATTTAGCCTTTACAGAGTTTGAGTCTATAATAAGTCAGACACCTAAACTTCTAAAAATACTGCCACTTGATGCACAGGAATTTAAACTAGAAGATGATGAAAATATCAAGACTGAGTTTGAGCCATCGGCAGAAGAAGTTTTAAATAAAATAGTACCACAATATATAAGTAGCGTAATTTATGGTGGTCTTATGGAGTCGCGTGCCAGCGAGCAAGGTGCAAGACAGACTGCTATGGACAGTGCTACAAAAAATGCAGATGAAATGATTGGTAACTTAACGTTACAGTACAATAGAGCCCGTCAAGCAGCGATAACACAAGAGTTATCAGAAATAGTTGCAGGGGCAGAATCATTAAGATAAGGAGTGAAAGATGACACAAAGAGTAGGAAAAATCACTCAAATTATAGGTGCGGTAGTAGACGTAAAGTTTAAGCCAGGAGAAATCCCAGCACTTTACAATGCTATCGAAATAGATGTAAAAGAAGATAGACCGTTAATACTTGAAGTATCGGCTCACTTAGGTGATGATACTGTAAAATGTATTTCTATGGGGCCTACAGAGGGACTTGTAAGAGGAATGGACGCAGTAGATACTGGCGCTCCTATCGAAGTTCCAGTAGGTGAAAAGACACTTGGTAGAATGTTCAACGTAGTAGGTGAACCTATAGATGGTAAGAAACAAGCCGACACTAAAACTTTTTGGCCGATACATAGAAAAGCACCATCATTTGAGGAACAAGCTACCCAGTCAGAAATATTGGAAACTGGAATAAAAGTAGTAGACTTACTTTGCCCTTACCAAAAAGGTGGAAAAATCGGACTTTTTGGAGGTGCAGGAGTAGGTAAGACGGTACTTATTCAAGAGCTTATAAGAAATATAGCAACAGAGCATGGTGGATTTTCTGTGTTTACTGGTGTAGGAGAGAGAACTCGTGAAGGTAATGACCTATATCACGAGATGGCAGAATCAGGAGTATTAGCTAAAACTACATTGGTGTTTGGACAGATGAACGAACCGCCTGGAGCTCGTATGAGAGTAGGTCTTACAGGGCTTACTATGGCAGAGTATTTCAGAGATGAGGGAGG
>PDWI01008618.1_pt1 | contig 11961 bp, 5 predicted proteins | sample 1430891 | NCBI WGS metagenome assembly PDWI01 (sample SAMN01162508, study PRJNA174530) | Oral metagenome, whole genome shotgun sequencing project. | biome: Marine environment; feature: Marine mammal; material: Swab sample of the gingival sulcus; isolation source: swab sample of gingival sulcus...
ATTGCCAAAGAGTGTAGGAAATGGTGTGAACAAAAAGTAAAATTCAAATCCAATAAGGGCAATGGTTTTATACAACCAATGCTTATAGTAGATAATAATGAAGATAAATCAACTTACTTAAATTTAAATGAATTTAGTAGTGCTGGTTTTGGGTATAAAAAAGATAACACTTTACTTGGTGCTATAACAAAAATGGAAGATATCACAACAACCCAAAGTTTTCTTAACAATTTTGATAATGTTTGGAATGATAAAGAGATCCTAAAAGATATTACAGATGAAGTCATATCATATATAGATAATTTATATAAAGAAAATTCACCTGAGTTTATTTATTATTTAGTGCTTTATCATATTTTTAATGAGTTTTTAGAGGATCTTAGTGAAGATGAATTGGCAAATGAAAAGACTGGTTTTAAAAATAGTATTATTTGGAATAAATTATATGATTTTCAAAAAGATGCTGTATTAGGACTTATAAATAAACTTGAAAAATTTAACGGTTGTATATTAGCAGATTCAGTTGGACTTGGTAAAACTTTTTCAGCCCTTGGGGTAATTAAGTATTATCAAGAAAGAAATAAATCTATCTTAGTGCTTTGTCCTAAAAAACTGGGTGATAACTGGAAAACTTTTTTAAATAATTATGAAGATAATCCACTTTTAAAAGATAGGTTTAATTATGATGTTTTATATCATACAGATATTTTAAGAGAAAAAGGTTTTTCAAATGGCATAGATTTATCAAGAGTAAATTGGGCTAATTATGATTTAGTAGTTATTGATGAATCACATAATTTTAGAAATAATGATGCAAGAAAAGATAAAATCACAAGATATCAAAAATTATTAAATATTATAAAAACAGGAGTAAAAACCAAACTTTTAATGCTAAGTGCAACACCTGTTAACAATAGATTTACAGATTTAAAAAATCAAATAGCATTAGCATATGAAGGGCAAACAAATCTAGTAGATACAAAGTTAAATATATCAACTTCTATTGATACTATATTAAGAAAAGCACAAAAGATTTTTAATGATTGGTCTAATTTATCTTTTGATCAAAGAACAACTCAAAATTTATTAAAAGAGCTAAATAAAAATTATGATTTTTTTAAATTGCTTGATTCTATAACTATGGCAAGAAGTAGAAAACATATTGAAAAATATTATAATATGAATTCAATTGGAAAATTTCCAACAAGACTTAAACCAAGGGCAATTCACACAAATTTAACTAATTTAGATGATATTATGAGTATTGAAGATATTTATAAAAAGCTATCTTCTTTTAATATGTCTGTTTATAGTCCTTTTTCGTATATATTTAATAGTAGACTAGAGTTTTACAGTGATTTATATGATACAGAGGTCGGGAATAATTCTACTTTAAAACAGTCTAATAGAGAAGAAAGTTTAAAAAAATTAATGAGAGTTAATTTTCTTAAAAGATTAGAAAGTTCAGTTGATAGTTTTAGAATTACATTAAATAATTTTAGGGAAAATATAATACAAATATTAGATAAAATTGATGATTTTGAGGCTAATGGTTTGGGTTTAGTTGATGAATATGACAGCTCTAATTTAGAAGATAGTGAAGAAGATTGGTTAGATGAAGAGTTTAGTATAGGCAAAAAAGTTCAAATTAATTTAGCTGATATGGATACAAAAAGTTGGAGAGTTGATTTAGAAAATGACCTTGAAATAGCAAAAAATATTTTAAAAGATATGAATAAAATTTCACCAAATAAAGATACAAAATTAAATAAGCTAAAAGAAGAGATTCAAAATAAGCTAACTAAAGCAATTAATGTGAATAATAAAAAGATAATCATATTTACAGCTTTTGCAGATACCGCAAATTATTTATATACTCAATTAAAAGATTTTAATTTATCTTTGGGTCTTCAAAGTGCTAAAATCACAGGTAGTGGAACAAATCAAACAACTTTAAATATTGATAAACAATTTAATAATATTTTATCCCATTTTTCACCATTGTCTAAAGGTCTAAGTTTAGAAGATTCTACAAAGCAAATAGATATTTTAATAGCTACTGATTGTATCTCTGAGGGACAAAATTTACAAGATTGTGATACTTTAATTAACTATGATATCCACTGGAATCCTGTAAGAATTATTCAAAGATTTGGTAGGGTAGATAGGATTGGAAGTAAAAATAATTATATTCAACTAATTAATTTCTGGCCTAATTTAAGTCTTGATGAATATATAAATCTAAAAAATAGAGTTGAGACAAGAATGTTTATGGTTGATACAACAGCAACAGGTGAAGATAATGTTCTAACCAATGAATCAACTGATATGGATTTTAGAAAACAACAATTACAAAAACTTCAAAATGAGGTAGTTGATATTGAAGATATGGATAATTCTATCTCGATTACAGATTTAGGACTTAATGATTTTAGAATGGATTTATTAAATTACATTGAGCAAAAGGGTGATATAGCAAATGTAAGTAATGGTATTCATACCGTTTGTCAAAAAGATATTAGTAAAAATTTAGATGATGGAGTTATTTTTATATTAAAAAATATCAACCAAAATATAAATATAGACAACACAAATCAACTTCACCCCTTTTATTTGATACATATAAATAAAGATGCCCAAATAGTATCAAACCATTTAAGTGTAAAAAATATATTAGATACTATTAGATACCTTTGTAAAGGGAAAGAAGAACCTATTCCTAGTGCCTATGAACTATTTAATGAGGAAACTAAAGATGGTAAAAATATGAGTAAATATTCAGCTTTATTAAATGAAGCCATCTCTTCGATTATTGATACAAAAGATGAGACTGATATTGAATCACTTTTTAGTAGTGGAGGAACTTCAATACTTGAAAATGAGATAAAAGGTCTTGATGACTTTGAATTAATAGCCTTTATAGTTATAAGATAGAAAATGAAAAGTTTAAATTTACCAAATAGTACCCTTGTGAATAGATTTTTATCTAAACAAACTTTTATTAAAAAAATACCCAATGGTAAAGCTATTTTTAGTAATATAGAAAAAATCACTTGGAGTTATAAATTAAGTACTTCAACTATAAATATCAATGGAACACAGCAAGTAGAAGAGATACATATTTTCAATATGACACTTAAATCAAAAGATATTCCTTTCAAAGCATTAAAAGAGATAAAAAAACTTATCTCTTATCCTATTCTTTTTGTATTTGAGTACGAGGAGAACTTTTGTTATGGAATATCACTACTTAAAGAAAATAAATACTATTTTTCAAACTGGAATGAAGAAAAAGAGTTTAATTTTGTAGATACAAACTTAGAAAAAGTTTATCAAAATATTGTAAAACAATTTTTATCAAATATTGAAGCAAATACTAAAAAAAATATTGATTTTGAAAAAACAATTGAAATTGATAAACAAATATCAGAAATATCAAAAAAAATTGAGGTTCTAAAGGGTAAAATTGAGCGAGAAAAACAATTTAATAAAAAGACCGAAATAAACAAAAAGATAAAAAAATTAAAAAAAGAGTTAGAAATTTCAAAAAAAGGATTCATTTGATAGATTTAGTTAAAAAGGGACTCGTAGCCTTATTCCAAAGAAGGATACCTAGCTCTAACTTGCCAGTTAAAGGCTTCAAGTGCAGTCATTGTAATATAAGGATACTTAAATGTCAATAAGTCAGATAGAATTTTCAAAAATTGTAAATAAACTTTCACTTCAGAAAAATACAGAAGATTATAGAAAAATTGAAAATGCAGTAGAGATAGTGAATGTAGCATTTTTAAAAGTAGCAGTAAATCAACTAGAAAATCTTTTAAATAGACCAAATAATAAAAATAGAGATAATCTTTTTGATAGACTTATGAAGCTTTATAATCAACGAGTAAGAGAACATCAAGTTATGTATCTTCTAATGCATATTATAGAAACAACGCTTAGGTCAAAAGCTTCAAGTGTAATATCAAAAAAGTTTTCTACCAATGGTCAGGATAATTGGTGGTATGATATAAGAAATATAGATAGAAAACTTGTAGAACCTGTAATGTTGGGACTTAAGTCATCACATAAATTAAATATACCTTCAAGTAGTATGAATACATTTGATTTTTTTGATTCTATAACATTCAATCAACTTTTAAATATTTATGGAGATTTTTGGAGCGATTTTAAAAATAACTTTATATCTAAAAATTACAAAACACATAATTTACCAACACTTGATAGAAGACAATTTGAAGCAAAACTACGACATATAAGAAGTGCAAGGAATGATATAGCCCATCACAAGCCAATAAATCATTTAGCCAATAGAAGAAGACAAGATTTGATACATGATATAGAGTTAATACTGTGTCATTTAGGATTTAATCTTGATGAAGCTATCAATAATATAGACCCAAATCATACTATAATACAACTACAATACACATAAGGAAAAATAAATGAACATAGAAAAACTTGATATGAAAACAGTAAATTTTACCAATGAGAATATAGCAAAAATAGCGGAGATTTTTCCAAATGTTGTAAGTGAAGATGAAAAGGGAAAAGCAATAGATTTTGAAGTACTTAAACAAGAGTTATCTTCAAATTTAATAGAAGGGTATAAAGAGAGATATTCTTTAAACTGGGCAGGTAAAAAGCAAGCCCAACTAAATGCAAATACTCCTACAACAAAAACACTAAGACCTTGCAAAGAAGAGAGTGTAAACTTCGATACTACTGAAAATTTATATATCGAGGGTGATAATCTTGAAGTTTTAAAAATACTTCAAGAAAGTTATATAAATAAAATCAAAATGATTTATATAGATCCTCCTTATAATACAGGAAAAGACTTTGTCTATAAAGATAACTTTACAAAAGATAGAGATGCAGAACTTTTTGAGAGTGGTCAAATAGATGAGGATGGAGGAAGACTTGTAGCAAATCTTGATAGTAATGGAAGATATCATAGTGATTGGCTATCTATGATGTATCCAAGATTAAAATTAGCTAGAAATTTACTTAAAGAAGATGGGATTATATTTATTTCTATAGATGATTGTGAAATTACAAACTTAGACAAATTATGTAATGAGATTTTTGGTGAATATAACTACATAGCAACGATTACAAGAGAAGCTATAAAAGGAGGAAGTGTATCTAGAAATATTAGAACTACTCATGATTATGTTTTAGTCTATGCTAAAGATATTGATAATGTAGAATTTTCAGGTTATGCCAAAGAAGATATAGTATTGAATTTAGAAGATGAAAATGGAAAATATGCTAAAGGAAGAGAATTAAATAAATGGGGAGCAGGTTCAAGAAGAGAAGATTCTCCTAGTATGTGGTTCCCTATATCTGGTCCAAATAGCGAAAAGGTTTATCCCATTAGAAATGATGGTTCAGAGGGTAGATGGAGACTTGGTAAAAAAAGAATGATGGAATTTGTAAAGAATAATGACATCATATTTGAAAAAAGAGAGAATGGAACATATATTGCATATGAGAAAATTAGAGAGCGAAAAACAGGAATCAAACAATTTAGTACAATTTTTAAAGATACTTACATTAATGCTAAAGGAACGGAACGAATAAAAAAGCTATTTAATTCTGAAAGGTCTTATTTTGATTTTGCTAAACCTACTGAATTAATGTATGATTTAATAATAATGGCAAATTTAGATAATGATGATATTGTATTAGATTTTTTTTCAGGTTCGGGAGCTACAGCGGATAGTGTTTTACAGTATACTAGTGATTTTGAAAAGAAATTAAGATTTATTCTTGTTCAATTAGATGAAGAAACTAATGATACTAGTATAGCTTTTAGCAAGGGATATAGTAATATTCCATCATTAGCTAGAGAAAGAATTGATTTAGCTGGTAAAAAGATAGTTGAAGAAAGTAAAAAAAATGATTTAGATATTGGTTTTAGAGTACTCAAACTTGATAGCTCAAATATGAAAGAGGTCTATTTTAATCCAAGTGAAATAACTCAAGAAAATCTATTTGATACAGTGGATAATATAAAAGATGATAGAAGTGATTTAGACCTTTTATTTGGTATATTGATTGATTGGGGTGTGGATTTAACTTTACCTATTGTAAAAGAAACTATTAAAGATAAAACCTGCTATTTTGTAGATGAAGATTCCCTTTGTGCTTGTTTTGAGGATAGTATTGATGAAGAGTTTGTAAAAGAACTAGCTTCTAGGGATATGTTAAGAGTTGTATTTAAAGATAGTAGTTTTGGAAATAATGATGACCTAAAAGATAATGTATCTCAAATTTTTAAACAACTTAATCCAAATGTAGATATTAAGGTGATCTAATTATGGATATTAAATTTAAAAGTAAAGAGTATCAAAATAAAGCTGTAAAAAGTTTAGTTGATTGTTTTAAAGGTCAGCCAAAAGTAGAGGGCTTAAAATATACAATTGATCCTGGAAAAGTCAAAACTAAAAATATAGGTCAAATGACTATGGAGGACTATGAAGAGATAGAACTTCCATCTGGTGTTAGAAATGCTAAAATAGTATTAACAAAAGAGCAAATTTTAGAAAATATTCAAACAATACAACAAAAAGATAATTTACCAGTTTCAAAAGAGCTTATACCAACCTCTGTATCACCAATTAATCTTGAAGTTGAAATGGAAACAGGAACAGGTAAAACATATGTTTATATAAAAACAATGTTTGAACTATATGAAAACTATGGTTGGAATAAATTTATCATCGTTGTTCCAAGTATTGCTATACGAGAGGGAGTTTATCAATCTTTTGAATTAACAAAGGAGCATTTTAAACAACAATATTCAAAACAGATAATACCATTTATATATAATTCTAAAAATCCTCAACCATTAGAAAGCTATTCAAGCGATGCGAATATAAATGTTATGATTATAAATATTCAAGCATTTAATGCTAGAGGCAAAGATGCTAGAAAAATCTATGATGAACTTGATAGTTTTGGTGGGAGAAGACCAATAGACCTTATAAAAGCAAATAGACCTATTGTGATTATTGATGAACCACAAAAAATAAATTCTGACCCAAAAAGTATAGGAAATTTCAAAAAAGAGACAGCAAGTTTTAAATCACTAGTTGAGTTTAATCCACTTTTTATAGTGTCTTACTCTGCAACTCATAAAGTAGTTCATAATAAAATCCATAGACTAGATGCCCTAGACGCCTATAATCAAAAACTTGTAAAAAAAATACAAGTAAGAGGGATCTCTATAAAAGGATTAACAGGGACAAATGCTTATATCTATTTTCAAGATATACTTATCTCAAAAAATAAACCGCCCCTTGCAAAAATGGAAATAGAGTATAAACAAAGCTCAGCAATAGTTAGAAAAACATTTAACTTTATGCAAACAGATAATTTATACGACAAGTCAAATTATTTAGAGCAATACAAAGGCTTAAAAGTTGCTAATATCAATCCTCATACAAATACAGTAGAATTTTCAAATGGAGAGAAATTAGTATGTGGAGAAGCAAGTGGAAATGTAGATGAATCAACACTTAGAAGACTTCAAATAAAAGAGACTATTAAGGCTCACCTAGAAAAAGAAAAAGAGTTATTTAATAAGGGTATTAAAGTTCTAAGTTTATTTTTTATTGATGAGGTTGCTAAATATAGAGTATATGATAATGACCAAGACTCAAATGGGCAATATGCCCAATATTTTGAAGAAGCATACAAAGAAGCAATAAGTGAAATAGAAGATATAACAAACCCCCAATATAGTAAGTATCTTCATAGTATAAGGGTTGAAGATACTCATAATGGATATTTTTCACAAGATAAAAATAAAAAATTTATAGACTCAAAAATCAAAGCAAGTGGTGAGATGAAAGGGCAAAGTGATGATGTAAGTGCTTATGATTTAATCTTAAAAGATAAAAAATTATTACTTGATTTAGATCCCGATAAATCACCTGTAAGATTTATTTTCTCTCATTCTGCTTTAAGAGAAGGTTGGGATAATCCAAATGTATTTGTTATTTGTACTTTAAAAAATGTTGATGGCTCTAATGAAACTTCAAGAAGACAAGAATTAGGTAGAGGTCTTAGAATTAGTGTTGATAAAGATGGAAATAGAATGGATGCTAAAGAAATCGTTCATAAATATAATATATTAACCGTTGTTGCTAATGAAAGTTTTACTAATTATGTAAAGGCTCTTCAAAAAGATATTAAAGAATCAATAACAGCAAGACCAATTAAAGCAAATAAAGAGTATTTCACGGGTAAATATATCCAAACAGTAGATGGCAAAATAAAAATTACACAAAATCAAGCACAGAGTATTGAAGACTACTTATTGATAAGTGGATATATAGATACGGACAGAAAAATTACACAAAAATATCATGAAGATTTAAAAAATGCACAATTAAAAGAATTGCCAAAAGAACTTGATATTTACAAAAATCAGATTTTTCAATTGATAAATAGTGTATATGATGAAGAAACTATTAATCAAATGATTTCAGATGATAGGGAAACAAAAGCAAATTATAGAAATAGCAATTTTGATAAAAAAGAATTTCACGAACTTTGGGAACATATAAATAAAAAAGCTATATATAGTGTTCATTATGATAGTGATGAACTAATAAGAAAATGTGTAACAAAATTAAATAGTGATTTAAAAGTTCAAGCTTTAACTTATGTGATAGAAACTGGAAATTTAGAAAAAATAGATACCCAAAAGTTAGAAGATGGAAGTAATTTTAGTAAAGAAAATCTTTCAATCATAAAAGATACGGCAAATGTGAATACATCTGTAAGGTATGATTTAATAGGTAAAATTGCTGAAAATACATCGCTTACAAGAAGAACTGTTGGTAAAATTTTAAAAGGAATAAATGAAAATACCTTTAATAAGTTTAAAAAAAATCCAGAAGATTTTATAAGTGTAGCTTCAAGGTTAATTACTGAGCAAAAAGCAACAACTTTAATAGAGCATTTAAAATATGATACTATAAATGAAACATATAATATAGAAGATATTTTTACAGTAAATCAAGATAATACTAATTTTACAAAGGCTTTTAAAGCCAAAAAACATATATATGATTATGTGGAATATGATTCAAAAGTTGAAAAAGAGTTTGCCCAAGAACTTGATATATCAAATGATAAGGTTGAAGTGTATGCTAAATTACCAAAAGGAAAATACTCAATTCCAACTCCATTAAAAGAGAACTATTCTCCTGATTGGGCAATAGTATTTAAAAAAGGAACAGTAAAACATATTTACTTTATTGCTGAGACAAAAGGAAGTATGTCAAGCTTACAACTTAGAGATATTGAAAGAATTAAAATTAAATGTGCTAAAAAATACTTCAAAGAAATTAGTAATAAAGATGTAATTTATCATGAAATAGATAGTTTTTCTGAATTACTAAAAGTAGTTGAAGCAGATTAATTACTAATTTATGGGACTGTAAAATAAATTGTGTAAATCACCAGTAGCCCTTAAATTAATTCGTGTATTTTTCCATTATTACTTGGTGTTCTCACTTTATAGGTTTGGCTATTGGGTTTTTAATAGGTCTTATTAAACGATAAAACTATTTTATAAGAAGTGAGACTACATACATCACTACAACTATTCCAAGGGTAGTTATAATAATTTCTTTTTTACTAACAGTAGGATTTAGTGTCCCACAATAGGGACACTGTCTTTTTTTTATTTCAATCTCTTTTTTGCAGTATCTACATTTAGCTATGATATTTACCTTTTATTTTTTTAAAAATAGTGTTTGACTAGGATATGCTATATCACAGTTGTTTTTCTTAACAAGTTCATGTATTTTTACAATGACATCCTCTTTTGTAGCTAACCAATCATCCCATACAGGACTTCTTGAAAAGCAATAAATAAGAATATTTATAGAACTATCTGCATATTCATCTATATATACAAGAAGAGTCTTTTTAACCCCTTGTAAATCTTCTCTTTTTATAGCTTCAAACTTTTTGGCTTTGCTAGATGTGGATATTTTATTATTTGCTATTAAAGGATGATTTTGAAGCATCTGCTCAATATCTTTTTTCAAATTTACAATATCTTCCATCTTACTTTCATAAGTAATTCCTAAGGACATTTTTATTCTTCTTCCTATTTTTCTTTTTGAATAGTTTTTAATAGGAGAGTTTGCAAGTTCTGAGTTTGGAACAGTAATCATAGCATTATCAAAGGTTCGAATTCTTGTACTTCTCATTCTAATATCAACTACCGTTCCCTCTACATTATTTGTAACAATCCAATCACCCTGAGAAAAAGAGTTATCAGCCATAATAGTAATTGAACCAAAAAAGTTCTCTAGTGTATCTTTTGAAGCAAGGGCAATGGCGATACCCCCAACCCCAAGTGAGGCGATGATTGCTTTTATATCAAGTCCTAATTGGGTAAATAGGAACATGATTACAAGTGTTATAAGGATAATTTTGATAATTTTTAAAATAAATACAATCATCTCTTTTCTAACATTTGGGTATTTTTCTACTAAATTTTGAGCAACACTTACAATAATATTTGAGATTAAAGAATAAACTGCCCATGTTGCTATACCCATATATATTGTATTAATCCATGGCATAATCTTATTTAATAGAACAATATCTTCTATTATGATATATATTGATAATTGCACTGATAATACATATATTGCGAAAATAAGAGGTTTTTCTATTGATGACTTGATATATACTTTCATATCAGCATCAATATCATCACTATTTTTAGCCTTTAGATAAAGCTTAACAAAGATTTTATTAGCAATGGCAACAAAAATTCTTGCAAGCCTTACAGCTATTAATCTAAAAAATACAAGAATAAATAAAACAACAACAATATCTCCCATACTAAAATTATAATAGTAGCTTGTAAATTTTGTTATACTTGACAAAACAGGTAGTGAATCAATTTGGGAAACTACATATTTAAGGTTGAACTCATCAATAAAAAAGTTTGTAGTTCTATATAGATTCATATTCCCAAGCATGTATCTAAGAGTAAAAAGTTGTCGAGTATTTTGTTCTAAAAGGTCTAAATAATTCTCCGTAAGTTTTTTTGAAATTTTACCTTTATTGTTTTTTTCTTGTTCATAGAATTGTTTAAATCTATCAGGTGAGTTTTTTTGCAAATTTTCAATATTTTTTTCAAGAATTTCAACATAGTAATCTTTTTCTTTAAATAGGTTTTTTGCTTCAATAATTTTTTGCAAGGTATTTAAAAACTCTTTCTCTTCTTCTATTTTTATTAATTTTATTTCATCTCTAATTACTGCAAGTTCATTACGAAACTGTTTATTTACATTTATTTTATTTTTTAAATAGTTCATATCTTTTTCAAAATTTAAACTTTTTATATATCGTTTAGTAAATTTCCCTTTATTTAAATCTTCAATTATTTTTTTAGCACCATCTGTTCTTTTTTTAATGGTGTCTTCAATTTCATTAGTGCTATCCTCTGGTTTTAAAGTAACAAGCTGAGTCTTTTTTTCATCACTTTTTTCCACATTTTTCTCAACGTTAGGCTTTTCAATGGTTTTTTCCATATTTACTTTTTCAGCGCTAGACTTCTTAGTAGTTTCATCTGCTAAAAGTAATGATAGGGGTAAAAATAGTATAAGCAAAATATATATGCAAGCTTTTTTCATGGGTATTATCTCCTTAAAAAATATAAACCATATTTTACAAGAAACTTTCTTATACACACTTTTATGATAATAGTTATCATAATCAGGAAACTTTAAGTTTTAACTTGTTACTATTCTAATAGTGATTATCATTTTAGGAGGGAAGTATGTCAGTTTTGATTATAGGTGGAGATAAAATAGATACCATTAGAGGTATTTTAGAACAGTTTGGAAAGTTTTCTATTACCCATTGGGATACTAGGAAAAAATCAAGTGCATGTAAGAAAGATATTCCTCATAA
>PDWI01008619.1_pt1 | contig 11960 bp, 11 predicted proteins | sample 1430891 | NCBI WGS metagenome assembly PDWI01 (sample SAMN01162508, study PRJNA174530) | Oral metagenome, whole genome shotgun sequencing project. | biome: Marine environment; feature: Marine mammal; material: Swab sample of the gingival sulcus; isolation source: swab sample of gingival sulcus...
AATTTAAGATGAGTTAATTTATGTTTTTGAAGATTAGCCAAGTTTGATGCCGCTTGTTATCGTAAAATGTTATAAGTAGAGAAAACTAGAAATGGCATTATAGAAGTCTAGTTTAGTTATGTGTCTAATACAGGAGAGGTAAGTAATGAAGAAAATATTTAAGATTCTTTTTATTTTGGTAGTGGTTTTAATTCTTGCTATAATTTTTGTTCCAATGATATTTAAAGGGAAGATCAATGAAATAGTGAAAGAACAGGCAAATGCCAATCTGAATGCAAAGTTGGAGTTTAAGGATTTGAGTTTGTCTTTAATAAGGAGTTTTCCTGATCTTAGCGTCCGGATCGACGAATTATCACTTTCAGGAGTTGGTAAGTTTGAAAAAGATACTCTAGTTAAATTTAATTATTTTCAAACTGATTTGAGTTTAACAAGTCTGATTTTTGGAGATGCTGTTGAGGTAGAAGCGATTACTCTTAATAATCCCAGTATTAGAGCTATTGTTTTGGAGGATGGAAGAACTAGTTGGGATATTGCCAAAAAGGATACAACTACTACCAAAGAGATTGAAACTGATGATTCTAAAAATACTAAAGAGAAATCTTCCCTAAAAATTTCTTTGAAAAAATTTGAAATAAATAAAGCACAGATTTTATTTGATGATAGAAAATCAAATATGCAGGCAATTATTGATAATTTCAATTTTTTGCTAAGAGGTGATTTATCTGCCTCAGAAATTACTCTTAAATTAAAAACAAGCATTGAGGCTTTAAATGTTGCTATGAATAATACAACCTATCTGAAAAAAGCCAAACTAACCTTTAAATCAGACATCTTGGCAAATATGGATTTGATGTCATTTTCGTTTAAGGAAAATGAGTTTGGTTTAAACGAAATCCTGCTTGCTTTTGAAGGTAATGTGAAAATGCCCGGCGATGATATAGCAATGGATGTAAAATTTAATACAACAAAAACTGCTTTTAAATCGATATTGTCATTAGTTCCGGCTCTTTATATGGCTGATTTTAAGGATATTAAAACTTCAGGAAAGTTTGATTTAAGTGGTCATTTATCAGGTGTTTACAATAAAGACAACTTACCTGCTTTTGGGGTGAAGTTAAATGTAGAAAATGGAATGTTTCACTATCCGGGGTTGCCAAAATCAGTTGACAATATTAATGTAAAGGTAAAACTTGAAAATAAGGGTGGAACAGGAAAGAATAATACTATTGATCTAGAAAAAGCTCATCTTGAGATTGCTAAAAATCCTATTGATGCTAAAATGTATGTGGTTAGTGATGCAAAGGATGTTGATGTAAAAGGAAATCTAAGTGCCAAACTTGATTTGGAAACTGTTGCAGATGCTATTCCGGGTCTTTTAGTAAAAGGTTTACTGGATGCTAATTTGGCTTTAGACGGAAAATTATCGGCAATAGAAAAAGGAACTTATAATCAATTTAAAGCAGATGGTGGTTTGAATTTAACCAATTTCAAATATGAAGGCAGTGCTTTACCGAAACCGGTTACAGTCCCATCAATGCAAGTAGCTTTTACTCCTTCTTTTGTTAATTTAAAGAATTGTGATGTAAATATAGGAAATAGCGATCTGCATTTAGCCGGTAAAATTGACAATATTTTACCTTATCTTTTTAAAGATTCGACCATAAAAGCTCGTTTTGATTTTAATTCTAATAATTTAGATATGAGCGATTTAGTAAGTGCTAAAGGTAGCGATAAGGTTGTGGCTAAAAAGGATGAGGCTTCCGATACAACAGCTTTAGAGGCTTTTGATATTCCGTCAAATATTGATTTTCTTTTAAATTCAAAAATGAAGAAAATAAAATATGACAAATTGCTGATTACCGACTTAGAAGGAGATATTTTACTTAAGGATAGTAAGGCAATGTTTAGAGCTGTCAAAATGAATCTGCTTGACGGAAATATGGTGATGAATGGTTCTTATGATGCAAAAATTGCAAAAGAGCCAAGAGTTGATTTTAATTTGGATATTAAGAATTTTGATATTCCAAAATCATTTGAGACTTTTAATACTGTCAAAGAACTTGTGCCAATTGCCGAGCATGCCAATGGAAAGGTTTCTTTGAACTTCGATTTTGAAAGTAATTTAAGTCATAATTTACAACCTAAATACGAAACCCTTAATGGAAAAGGTCAGTTTAAATCTCAGAAAATAAGAATCAACAATTCAAAATCTTTGAGCAAATTAGCAGATCTTACTAAGTGGAAAAAATTGGAACAGCCTACTTTGAAGGATGTTGATTTAAAATTTAAAATTGAGAATGGAAACATTAATGTAGATCCTACTAAAATGAAAGTTGAGCTTCGGCAAATTGTTTGATTTATAATAAATTAAAACCTATTTTTGCAGATATTGATCCTAAAACTTATAATGTTTCTATAAGGACAATCAAAGAAGTTCTTACTGATGATGTTCAGGTCATTATTCCTGTCCATTTTGCCGGTCAACCCTGCAAGATGGCTGAAATTTTTGAATATTGCCGAAAAAATAAAATTTATCTTATTGAAGATGCTGCTCATGCTATCGGTAGCAAATACGAAACAGGGGAAATGGTAGGTAGCTGCTCTTATAGTGATCTAACAACTTTTTCTTTTCATCCTGTTAAAACAATTACTACAGGAGAAGGTGGAGCTATTACAACTAATAGCGAAGAATTATATCAGAAATTACTATCTCTTAGAAGTCACGGTATGGTCAAAGATAAATTTAAAAATAGGGAAGAAGCTTATACTCAAAAAGACCAAAATCCCTGGTATTATGAAATGCAAACTTTGGGAATGAATTATAGACTTGCGGATTTAGCAGCTGCTCTAGGAATTTCACAGTTAAATAAATTAGATTTTTTTGTTAGCAGAAGAAGAGAAATCGTAAGAAGATATAATGATGCTTTTGCTGATTTAGAGTATCTTCAAATTCCTTTTGAAGAAAAAGGCATATTTTCTGCCTTTCATTTGTATGTGGTATTAATAGATTTCAAAAGTTTGAAAATGACTAGAAATCAAATGATAAAAAAACTAAGAAAACAGGGGATTTTGACTCAAGTGCATTATATTCCATTAAGTTATCAGCCTTTTTATAGGGAAAATTATTCCTATAATGATCGCAATTATCCAAATGCTACTAAATATTATGAAAAATGCCTGTCACTTCCTTTGTATCCAAAAATGACAGATGAGGAAGTAGAATTTGTTATTAGTAAAATAAAAAACTTAGAGGGAAATAGTGAATTTTAAAGATAAAAATATTTTAATTACCGGAGGAACGGGATCTTTAGGAAATCAGTTGGTAGAAAAACTACTTCAAGAAAATTTAGTTAATAAAATTGTTATTTTTAGCAGAGATGAATTAAAACAATATGAAATGGCGGCTAAATTTGGTCATAATGAGAAGCTCAGATTTTTTATTGGAGATGTTCGGGATGTTACCAGATTAAAAATGGCATTTAGAGATATAGATATTGTTATTCATGCCGCAGCCTTGAAACATGTTCCTGTTTGTGAGTATAATCCTTTTGAAGCTATTAAAACTAATATTATGGGGGCTCAAAATGTGATTGATGCTGCTTTTGAAGCTGAGGTTAAGAAGGTTATTGCTCTTTCTACCGATAAGGCGGCAAATCCTATAAATCTTTACGGTGCAACTAAACTTGCCAGCGATAAACTTTTTATTGCTGCTAATTCTTATACAGGCGGCAGAAATACTGTTTTTAGTGTAGTTAGATATGGTAATGTTTTAGGAAGTAGGGGCAGTGTCATTCCCATCTTTATTAAGCAGAGATAAAAAGGTTTTTTGCCAATAACTGATTTTAAAATGACTCGCTTTTGGATAAGTCTTCCTGAAGCTGCTGATTTTGTTCTAAATATGGTTAAAATAATGAACGGAAGGGAGCTTTTTATTCCCAAAATTCCGAGTATGAAAATAACAGATTTAGCTAAGGCAATTGCTCCGAATTGCGAGCAGCGAGAAATCGGAATTAGACCCGGAGAAAAACTTCATGAAATTATGATTCCAAGAGATGAAGCTATTCAAACTTTAGAATTTGAGAAATTTTATATTATTACTCCGGCTATTAAATTTGGAGATGATTTTAAAAACAGCTATTTAAAAGACGGAAAAAAAGTTAAAGATAGATTTGAATATGCCAGTGATAGTAACGAGTGGATTTTATCGGTTGAAGAATTAAAAGAAATCGTGAAAGAGTTCGAGGAAAAGAAATAATGAGTAAAAGAATTCTAGTGGTAGCTGCTCATCCTGATGATGAAATCTTAGGCTGCGGTGGAACTATTGCCAAATATGCCTCACAAGGATTTGAGGTTTTTACTCTTATTTTAGGTGAAGGAATTACTTCTAGAGACAATCTTAGAAATTCTAGTAAAAGAAAATATGAACTGGAAGCTTTACAAAATCAATCTTTAAGAGCAAATAAGATTATTGGGGTTAAAGATCTTTTTTCGTTTAATTTTCCTGATAATCGTTTTGATACAGTTCCCTTTCTTGATATTGTGAAGGCTATTGAAAAAATCAAAAGAGAAATTTCTCCTAAAATTGTTTTCACTCATTTTGCGGGAGATTTAAATATTGATCATCAAATAACGAGTAAGGCTGTTTTAACGGCTACTAGACCAATGCAAGATGAAGTTGTTAAAGAACTTTATGCCTTTGAAGTTTTATCTGCTACAGAGTGGAATTATAATTCGGCGTTTAGACCTAATTACTTTGTAAATATAGAGGATTTCATAGATTTAAAAAAAGAAGCAATGCTAGTTTATAAAGATGAACTAAGAGAGTTTCCGCATCCAAGGTCATTAGTAGGGATAGAAAATTTAGCTCAAAGAAGAGGAATTGAAACCGGATTTTCTTATGCTGAGGCTTTTCAAATAATTAGGAAAGTAGAGGCTTAAATTTGAAGATAAAAGCTAATTATCAATCTAAATACTACTTTTTGAATCTTAGAGAAAATGAGCAAGAAGCTGATTTTTATTTTAAGGATGGAGATTCTTTTATTAGTTATAATCTTGATTTTCTAGCTTGGGATTCTAAAATTTTTGGAAAAAATGTTGGTAAAATAAGTTCTTTTCAAGGAGAAATTGGCAATAATTTTAATAAATTAAAGTTTATTGAACAGTTAAAAGATAATATTTATAATTCTAATTTTGAACTTCTTTATTTTAGACATGATTTGGAATATCTTGGATTTATTGAAGCTTTTGAAGAAGTTGGATTTAAAATAGAAGATATTATGAATATTTATTTTGGAAAAGCTGATAATTTTAACAATATTTGTTATGTTGATGCTTGCATTATTGAATATAATGAAAAATATAAAACCAAAATAAGCCGGATTGCAAAAAATTCTTTTCATTATTCAAGGTTTTACAACGATTATAAAATTTCAAACGAGATTGCTGACAGTATTTACGATAAACTCTTTCTTTCTATTCTAAATTCTCCCCAAAAATTCATTCGATTACTCAAATTAAATTCTGAAATAGCGGGGTTTGTTCTTGGAGAAAGAGATGATTTAAATCCGGAGATTGGTTATCTTTGGTTAATTGGTCTTGCTGAAAAATATCGAGGTAAGGGGCATGGAGATAATTTATTAAGATGTTTCTTAAAAGAATTTTCAAAGGAAGTTGAAGTAATAGAAATAGGGACTCAAGTAAATAATTTGGCAGCTAATAAGATATACCGTAAAAACAATCTAAATCAGTTATCTTCTATTTATACAATGCATTGGCACAGGAAATGAAAGTTAATATTTATAATAAATCAGAAATAATAGAAGAGTATAATTTGGCTCTTTTAGAAGCTAAAGAAGAGTATGAAATGGCTAAATGGGGATCTTCTGAAAGCATGCTTAATCGCTTTAGATTCTTTTTTAGGAAAGTTAATACTTTGGGATCTTCTATTTTAGATATTGGTTCAGGAACGGGAGCTTTTTATCATTATCTATATTCCCAAAATTATACCGGTAAATATCTTGGACTTGATATTTCTGATGAAATGATAAATTATGCTTTAAATAATAAGTTAAAAGATGAAATCTATGAAAATATCGATTTCTTAGAATTTAACACTTTAGAAAAATTCGGTATTGTTACTATGTTTGGTGTTTTACAAAAAACTAATCATTCAAATGGAGAAATTTTTAAGAAGATTTATAGCTTACTGAGTGATTGTGGAATTTTCTTTTTCACAACTAAAAACATAAACTGGAAAGAATTTGAAAGGAATGATTTTTTCCCTGAAGAGGGTCATAATTGGTTTGATCATCGAATTTTACAATCGGAATTAGGAAATTCAGGCTTTAAAATAATAGAAAAAGGAGGGTTCTTACCCAAGGAAAATAGGGAAGTGGGGCTTAGGGAGTCTCATACAATTTTTTTTATGGTAAGAAAGGAGGAGAAATGATTATTAGAGATACTGAAGTTCATTTAATGCAGACTTCTTGGCAAGAAGATTGTATTTCCTACAAAGAAAAATTTGTGGAAGATATTTTTTTGAAACATCAAGATAGCCAAATTGCTAAAAAACTTAATAATATAGACGAAATTATTAAGTCTTGTGAAGAAAATGAAATATCTGAAATTTCTCTAATGGGGATTCCTTGGATAAGTAATGATTTAAATAAAAAGAATAATGATTATTTATTAAATTTAAAAGAAAAACTAAATTTTCCTAAAATTAAAATAGTGGCAGTTTTTAATATTGATGATATTAGTTATTCTTTAGACTATTTGGAGCAAATTAAAAAATTGATAATTGGATTAAAAGTTCAGGGTGGAAGGCAAGGGGTCAGAATCGAAGAAAAAAAATATCATCCTATTTATGATTTTTTAATCCAAGAGAATCTTTTTTTTATGCCTCATATCAATCATATAATTCAAGGTTTCCAAGACACACCTCAAGCTTTAATGGATATTATATTATCTAAACCTAATTTACGAATTATAGCTCCTCATCTGGCTGGAGGTTTGTTTCTTTATGAGGGTTATGACAGAATTAAAGAAAAGCTTAGAAATGTTTATTATATTACCTCTGTTTCAGCAACAATGTATATGACTAAAACGGCAATGGAGCTTTGCTACGATAAAATTGTTTTTGGGACTGATTTTCCCTTTAATCATTGCCATAATCAAAGTCTGCAAGTTAATTATATCAAAAACAACTTTGCTACTTCAGATCAAGAAAAGATATTTAATAATAATTATTTAAGATTTTTAGATGGAAAATAATAATCTTATACTTTCCGGGCATCAGCCTGCTTATCTTCCTTGGCTGGGTTATTTTCACAAAATGCTTTTATCTGATATTTTTATTTATATGGATGATGTGCAGTTTATTGAAAGAGGTTTTATTCATAGAAATAAAATAAAAGTAAATCCAAATACAGGATATTATCTTTCATTGCCAATTTCTAAACAAGAAAAAAGAGCAAAGAAGAAGATTAAAGATATTTTTTTAACCGGTACTGATTGGCAAAAAGAGCATTTTGAGAAAATATATTATTATTATCATAAAGCTGATAATTTTAAAGCTCATCAAGAATTTTTAGAAGAAATCTATTTGAGTCAAAAATGGGCTAATTTAAATGATTTATGCTTAACTATGTTAAAATACTTTATTAAAGTAATTGGCATTGACTCTAAATTAATTATAGGAAGCGAGCAAAATTTTAGAGAGAAAAAATCTAATTTAATTCTAGAGCATTGTAAGAAATTTAATGCTAAAACGATAATTTTGGGTAAGTTTGGAGCTGATTATTTGGTTGAGAAAGATTTTGAATCTGAAGGAATAAGAGCTCTTTATCAAAATTATATTCATCCTGTTTATCAGCAGAGATTTTCTGATTTTTTGCCTTATATGTCTATTTTAGATTTAATTTTAAATGTAAAGAATGAAAAGCTTAAAGAGATTATTTTGAGTAATAATCTGAGAAAAGAGGATATTAAACTTTAATATTCTGGTAAATGGAAAAAATTAAAAAGATAGAGTTATTAGTGGTAATTGCTTATCTTTTTTACAAATATGAATTATAAGTTTACAATTTAATTTTATTAGTATAAAATTATTTTAAGAAGAAGGTTATTTTATATGAGTAATTTAGAAAGTCAAACAAAAGAGTTTAAATTGATTTGGAAAGACGATTATTTGAAAACTATTTGTGCTTTTGCCAATTCTGATGGAGGAGTTTTGTCTATAGGGGTAGCTGATAGTGGTGAAATTTTAGGTGTTGTTGATTCTCAAAAACTTTTAGAAATACTTCCTAATAAAATAAATAATAAATTAGGGTTGTTAGTTGATGTTATTCTAAAAAAAGAGAATTCAAAGGAATATATAAATGTTGTTATTCCTAAAACCTATGCCCCGGTATCTTATAATGGTAAGTTTTATCAAAGAAGCGGGAGTAATACGATAGAGCTCAATGGTGGAAATCTTATTAATTTTTTATTGAAAAAATACGGAAAAACTTGGGATGATATTGCCGAAGAAAGATTTACACTTGATGAGATAGATTTAAGTACTATTGAAAAGTTTAAAAAATTAGCTAAAAATAGGATTTCAAATATTCAAAACGAGGATAATTTAGAAGAATTATTAAGTAAACTTAATCTTTATGACGGCAAGTATCTAAAACGAGCAGCAGTTTTACTTTTTGCTAAAAATCCCCAAAAATATTATATTCAGTCACATTCTAAAATAGGTAAATTTTTGTCTGAAACAGATATTCAGATTAGTGATATTATAGAGGGTAATTTGATCGATCAAGTTGATAAGATTTTAGATATTTTGAGAATAAAATACCTAAAATCTTATATTTCTTATGATGGAATTTATAGAATAGAAAAGTTAGAATATCCTTATGAGGCTTTAAGAGAGGCTGTTATAAATGCTCTGATTCATAGAGATTATACCAATACTTCTAATTTACAAATAAAAGTTTATGAAGATAAAATTGTTATGTATAATGGGGCAACTTTAAGTAGTGAAGTTCCTATTGAAAAATTTAGTAAACCTCATCAGTCAAAACCTTTCAATCCTACAATGGCTGTAATATTTTATAAATGCGGATTCATAGAAAATTGGGGTAGGGGTACTGTCAATATTATAAATAAATGTAAAGAATATGGTCTTCCAAGTCCGAAATTTGAATATGAATGGAGCTGTGTAAAAACAACATTTTATTTAACCGCCCAAAAGAGCGATGAAGGTGCCCAAAAGAGCGATGGATTATTGGGTAAAAGCGCCCAAAAGAGCGATCAAGGTGCCCAAAAGAGCGATGGATTATTGGATAAAAGCGCCCAAAAGAGCGATGAAGGTGCCCAAAAGAGCGATGGATTATTGGGTAAAAGCGCCCAAAAGGACAATCAAGGTGCCCAAAAGAGCGATGAATTATTGGGTAAAAGCGCCCAAAAGAGCGATGAAGGTGCCCAAAAGAATACTCAGGAAATGATTCTTGAGCTGCTAAGAGAAAATCCAAAATACACTAAAAAAGATTTAATGAATATTTTAAATAAAGCTGATGGAACAATAAAAAAGCATTTATCTAATTTGCAAAAAGAAGGCAGATTAAAAAGAGTTAATGGGAGAAAGTTTGGACACTGGGAAGTAAAGAAAGAAGAGGACTAAATTTGGGTAATTATTTTAAAGAACTTACGGCTGAAAAAGTTTTTATTATTGCAGAACTTGGGATAAATCATAATGGTGATTTTAAGATTGCTAAAGAAATGATTGATAAGGCTCATCAGGCAGGGGTTGATGCTGTCAAATTTCAAACATTTAGAGCTGAAGAGTTTATGTCGGATTTAAGTACAGAATACACTTATATGGAAAAGGGAAAAAAGAAAACAGAGAAAATGTTTGACATGTTTAAGAGACTAGAACTTCCTTTAGATGCTTATCAAAGCCTATTTAATTATGCTAATAGTCTAGGGTTAATCCCATTTACTTCAATTGCAGATGAACTTAGTTATCATTATTTGCTTAAAAATATTGATTTAGCTATAATCAAGCTTTCTTCTGAAGATTTGATCAATATTAAGCTCTTAGAATTTATAGGTAAGTTAAATAAACCTGTCATTTTATCTTCCGGAATGGCAAATGAAGAAGAAATTAAAAATGCAATTTCATTTTTTAAGGAAGAAAATATTTCTCTTTTGCACTGTGTTTCTCTCTATCCGACAGAATTTTCTTTAGTTAACTTAAAGCGGATAGTTTCTTTGAAAGAAAAGTTTAAAATTCCAATTGGGTTTTCAGATCATTCCCGGAGTTTAATTAGTGGGGCTCTTGCTGCCGGCATGGGTGCTTCTATCATAGAAAAACATTTTACTTTAGATAATGAACTTAATGGACCGGATCATTCTTTTTCTCTAAATCCTAAAGATATGAAAATTTATGTGGATCATATTAGAAATGCTGAATTAATGCTTGGAGACGGAGATATTTCACCCAAAAATGAGGAAGAAGAAATATCCCGAAAATTTAGACGAGGACTAACTTTAGAATGCGATTTAAAAAAAGGAGATGTTTTAGGAGAAGAAATGCTTTCTTTTAAAAGACCTTGTCCAAATTTAAAACCATACCAAAAAGATTTAGTTCTAGGAAAAAGAGCCAAGAAAAATTTACGAAAAGGTCATAAAATAAGTGAAGAAGATTTTATTTAAAATTGTAGGTTTTTATGAATTTGATTAAATACATTGGAGAAGCAACTCTTTATGATAAGAAAGTGATGCTTGAGGAAAGAAAGCCCAAAAGCTGGTTAAAGTCTATTAGTGCATTTGCTAATGGAATTGGAGGAGCTTTAATTTTTGGTGTTGATGATAATAATAATCTAGTTGGTTTATTGAATTATCAATCCGATTCAGAGAAAATTAGTGAAATTATTAAAACGAAACTTGACCCAATTCCAGAAATAGAACTTGCAATTCATAAAGAAGATGACAAGAATTTTATTGTAGTTTATGTTAAATCAGGCAACGAAACACCATATTATGTGATAGAAGGTAGTAGTAGAACTGCCTATATGAGGGTTGGAAATGAATCTGTTCCCGCCTTAAGTTCTGATTTAAAACGATTAGTCCTGCAGGGTGTAAACAAAACTTATGATGCTATGATTAGTAATATAAATCAAGATAAAGCTTCCTTCACAAAATTGAAAGCAATGTATTATTATAAGACTAAAAAAGAGTTTTTAGATTCAGATTTTATATCTTTTGGACTTGTTAGTGATAATGGGAATTTAACAAATGCAGGTGCTTTATTTGCCGATGAAAGACTTGTTTATCATTCAAGAATATTTTGTACTAGGTGGAATGGTTTAGATAAAGCAAACGGAGTAATGGAAGCAATTGGTGATAGTGAATTTGAAGGAGGATTGCTTTATTTACTAGAAAATGCAGAAAATTTTGTAAAATTACATTCAAAAAATATGTGGAAAAAAACAAGCACTAATAGAGTTGAGTATCCCGATTATCCTTCAAGGGCTTTTCAGGAAGCTATTGTAAATGCAATTGTTCATAGAGATTATATGGAGCTTGGTAGTGAGGTTCATATTGATATCTATGATGATCGAATGGAGATATATTCCCCCGGAGGAATGTATGATGGTTCGGTAATTCAAAGTCAAAATATTTACCAAATTTCATCAAAGAGAAGAAATCCTATTATTTGTGATATTTTTGGAAGAATGAATTTGATGGAAAGAAGAGGTAGTGGTCTTAGAAAAATTATCGAAAGTTATGAAAAAGAAGATCATTATCAAGAAAAATTTAAGCCTGAATTTGAATCTACTCATAGCTCATTTTTTGTAATACTAAAAAATCTTAATTATAGTTCAATTGATAATGTCCTAATAAATGACACTATAAATGTCCCAATAAATGACACTATAAATGTCCCAATAAATGACACTATAAATTCTAAG
>PDWI01008950.1_pt1 | contig 11960 bp, 11 predicted proteins | sample 1430891 | NCBI WGS metagenome assembly PDWI01 (sample SAMN01162508, study PRJNA174530) | Oral metagenome, whole genome shotgun sequencing project. | biome: Marine environment; feature: Marine mammal; material: Swab sample of the gingival sulcus; isolation source: swab sample of gingival sulcus...
ACTGATTACTCATATCATTACTGATTGTATTACTCATAGGAAAAATATGTTTTGGATGTTTTGTTAGATTTTTTCAGCTATTACAAAAAGGTCGAAACATTGGTCGTTGGCAGGTGCCAAATAATAATCCTGCGCCTGCACACTGCTACTAACAGCTGTGTTTTTCTTATGCAAAAGATGTCTGTTCACACGATTCAATATATCGTAAGGGATTTGCAACACTCTACGTGGCAAACGATACTGAAAATTAAACACATCGAAACGTGTAATTTTACGCACCGATGCTTTATTGGCTTCGTAATACGCCATTACTTTTTCATTGCCAAACACGCCCTGCATATCTACTTTGCTAAAAACTTTTTGCATCAATGCTTGCAAACCTTCGGTAGTGTATTCTCGCACATGCCAAGGGTTGCGCGTGAGCGACATTTTGATATTGGGTGTAGTAACAATGAGTTTGCCTTCTATATGTTCTATTACCTGAAAACTAACCACATAATCGAAACTATTATCTGCCAAGCCGTGAAAAGGTGGCACATTCATTTGCATGAACCTAAACTTGGGGTTTTGTTGCAAATCTTGCGGAATATTGGTATTAAATTTATCAATAGCCATATAGTGTTGGCTTTTGGGCACCAAATATTGAAGACCATAGCCTTCGCCGGCACCCACTTCCAATACCGAGCCGCTTATCAATTCGGCAGAAGTATTGTAAGCCACCATATGGCGTTGATGTAACACATTGTCTGTTGCTAAATTAGCAGAATGACGTTCGGCAGTATGAATTGCAGCCATAAACTTGTTTTCAGTTTTTTGAGCGGCAAAGGTAGGGAAAAATACAGGTTTTACATCCTTTTTTTGCGTATGCATCTATAGCTTAACTATATTTAACGTTAAACAGCGCCTAAAGCCCCTTAACTATCTGTTTAAAAAGGCATAATATAAGGTTATACACAGCCAGATTCTAACTCAACTATTTTATGTATTTTTGTGCGCTCTTTGCCGATAGATGCTTTGACTACCAAAAAAACAACTCGACAAAGTATTAACAAAGAATAATATAGAAACATATAATAGTGCTCAAATCTTTACTGCCCAAATCGGACTTTTCCAAAAATGTGCTGACCCTTATCACGGGAACAACCATAGCACAGGCTATCCCTTTGGCTATTAGTCCTATTTTGTCGCGATTGTATACCAAAGGCGATTTTGGCGTATTGGCTATCTTTGTGGCTATTATTTCTATTCTAAGCTCTATTGCCAATGGCAGATACGAATTGGCTATTATGCAACCCAAAAAAGACGAAGATGCTATCAATATTTTTGCATTAGGGTTTATTATTCTAAGCTCGGTAAGTGTGTTGCTTACCCTTATTATCTTTATATTTCATGCACCCATAGTAGCACTAATCAACGATGAGCGCATAGGTTTTTGGTTGTATTTTGTACCCATCACGGTTTTTTTTATCGGCTTATTTAATCTGCTGAACTACTTCAACAACAGAAAAAAATACTATAAAGACCTTGCCAAAGCCAATGTGCTGCGGGCTATAGTACTGGCTTCTGTTCAATTGAGTGTTGGTTTTATAAAAAAGGGGGCAACGGGACTTATTAGCGGACAAATTGTGTCTCAGCTATCTGCCAATATGCGTCTGATAAAAAACATCACTAAAGACAAAGCACTGATTAGAAGCATAAAAAAGCCAAAGATAATTAGCCTGGCCAAAACCTATAACAGATTCCCCAAATACGATCTTTGGTCTACACTCTTTAATGTATCGGCTGCGCAAATCCCTGTCTTACTTATAGCAGAGCAATTTTCGGTAGCTATTGTGGGTTTGTATGCCTTTGCGTTTAAAATAGTAACCACACCCGCCTCTTTGATTGGTGCTTCTATCAATCAGGTATTTTACCAGTCTTCTGCCGGTATAAAAGACCAACCCACTGCCTTTAAGAACATGGTATATGACACCTATAAAAAATTATTGCTATTGGCAGTGATTCCATTCTCTATTTTAGCTTTTTATTCCGATTACATTTTTGGCTTTGTATTTGGTAAACAATGGATAGAAGCCGGTGTATACACACAAATACTATCGCCCTGGCTGCTATTGGCATTTATTGCATCGCCATTATCTACTGTATTGCTATCGCTCAACAGACAAGATATCTTACTAAGAATCAATATATCGCTATTTATATTACGTACATCCAGCATTATAATTGGTGGTATTGTCTATCAAAATATTTTTATCACTTTGGTGCTTTTATCCTTATCAGGGATTATAGTGTATTTCTTTACCCTACGACATATTTTCCTGCTTACACAACAAAATTTAAAATCACTATTTTTGCACACTATTAAATATGTATTGCCTATAATAGGCATAGGCTTGTCAAGATATGTCTTAAACATTTGGTTATAAAACCCTTACAAACTCTATCCATGAAAAAACTGATTAGAAAATTGTTGCTTAAATTTTGCACCTTGTTTTACAAAGAACCTTACGTGCATTTTTTGGGTGTAAACAAAGTGTTGGTATATGCTTTTTTTCAAAGGATACTAAGGGTAAATGCCAAAGTGGAATGGCCTGTGCATTGGGCATCTATGGTGAGCGCTCCCCAAAAAATTACTTTGGCAGATAAAACCGTATGTCCGGGCTTGATGCCGGGTTGTTATATCCAAGCTATCAATGGTATTTCTATAGGTAAAAATGTAATTATAGCTGCCGGCACCAAAATTGTGTCGGCAGGACACGAACTCAATCACTTCTCACAACATATTCCCGAAGCCCCTATTAAGATAAGTGATAATTGCTGGTTATCTGCCAATTGTGTGATTCTTCCGGGCGTTACATTAGGACCTCATACTATTGTAGCGGCGGGAGCTGTAGTAAGCAAAAGTTTTGAAGAAGGCAATTGTGTAATTGGAGGGGTACCTGCCAAAAAGATAAAGGACATAGACGATTACAAGATATAAATACCATGGCAAACCTACTGTTTTTAGAACCTAAAGGAATTAGAGCCGGGCAACCCTCCTACGAACGCATTATGGCTTTTAAGCAGTTCTACAAAAGTCATGGGGCACATGTGCAAACCTATACCACCCCTACACATCTCTTTGCCCTCTTGCAATTGGTGTTTTTCTGCAAAAAGAATGCTATCGACTACCTGTTTATTTCCATGCCCCCTTTCAGAGCGTGGTTGCTATTCCTTTTCCTCAAAAACAAAGTGATTTTAGACATAAGAGACGGTTGGTCTATTGCCATGCAAACAGGCTATGGCAGCACTGCCAAACCTACCCCTTTCAAAGCCAAATTAGCAAGAATGGTAGAACGTTTTGCTATCAAACGTGCTGCCCTTAGCATTACCTGTACACCGGGACTACAAACGCACTTAGAAAAGGTAAGTGGCAAGCCATTGTTGTTGATTCTCAACGGCGTGTCTAAAGAAAATTTCCAATATATTCAGCAGGCCAAAGAGAGCATAACCAAACAAAATAAGCCTCATACCCTCAATATTATCTGTGCAGGACAATTTTCGGAATACGGTCAAGACAAAGTAAAACACATACTACAACTATTGACTATCCAATTTCCACAGCAACATATTAAGCTGAATGTGCTGGGCGCTAACAAAGCGGCAAACAAATGGATACATGATTATATCCAATCCAAAGGTTACCAGCAAATTTCTTTTACGCTATGGGATAGAATGCCTAAACAAGAAATGTATGAAGCTATTTTCTCATCGGATATAGCTATTAGCCTTATCCGAGATCCCAACTATGACTTTGGCACCAAAGTATTTGAATATATTCTGTGCCAAACTCCTATTTTCCATTATTTTGAATCTTCCAACACTTTTTCCACCTATTTCCAAGGGTTTTTCTATGAAAAAGACAAACAAATTGATTACAAAAACATGGAGGAGAGATTTATCAGAGAAAATATCTTGGAACACAATAAAAATGCTTTGCTAAAGGTTTTGACACTATAGAATATGGGAACAAGGATAAAAATATTACTCTTGGCCGATAGCAATTCTGCACATACTATAAAATGGGCAAAGGCTTTGGCGCAACATCCTATGGATATTCTGCTATTGGGATTAGCCGAGCTAAGCCATACACAATTTGATGGTATAGAGAACCTGAGTGTACGCAGTCTGCATCAGTTGATCGATTACAAACATCAGGCCTTATCCAAGATTAAATACCTAAAAGCCTTGCCTGTGGTAAAACAATGTGTGAGGGAGTTTAAACCCGATATTGTACACGCCCATTACGCTACCAGCTATGGTTTGTTGGGTGCTTTGTCGGGTTTTCATCCTCTTATCATATCTGTTTGGGGCAGCGATATTTACGAGTTTCCAACCACATCGTTTCTGCACAAAAGATTACTTCAATACAATCTTGGCAAAGCCGATAAAATACTTTCCACTTCCCAATCCATGGCTAAGGAAACAGCGCTATATACCAACAAAAATATAGACATTACTCCTTTTGGCATTGATACCGATATTTTCAAACCGCAAAAGACTAAGACTATATTTCACCCCAACGATATAGTAATAGGTACCATTAAATCTTTGGAGCCGGTATATGGCATAGATAGACTAATTGATGTGTTCCATAACTTGGTGCAAAAGCATCCAAAATTACCTCTTAAATTAATGATTGTAGGCAGTGGCTCTTTGGAACACAGCCTCAAACAACAAGCACAAGACTTAGGCATTCAAAACCGTACTACATTTATCCATCATGTGCCACATGCGCAAGTGGTAGATTATTACAATATGTTGAGTATTTTTGTGGCGCTATCCAGAAGCGAGAGTTTTGGGGTGTCGGTAATAGAAGCGGGAGCATGCGAAGTGCCTGTGGTAGTAAGTAATGTGGGAGGTTTGCCTGAGGTGGTAGAAGACCAAGTAAACGGTTTTGTAGTAGACGGCACCATGCCCCAAGCAGCCGAACTGGCCATAGAAAAATTGATATTAGATACCGATTTGCGCCAAACCATGGGCAAAAGAGGACGCCAAAGAGTACAACAATACTACAATTGGCAAGACAATGTGAAACAGATGATGGAGATATATAATGAAACAATATGATAATTTGGTAATGTGTTAATGTGTTAATGTGGCAATGCGATAATTTGGTAATGAGAGGGAAGTTGGAAGACTGAAGACCGAAGACGGAAGTAAAAAGAGTTTTTAGTTTTAAGTGTTGAGTTTTTAGTTGTATAAATCAACAACAACTCATCATCTATCACTCATCACCTATTGCTTATAGCCTAAAGCCTATAGCTAATCTAACACCCAAAACCTAATCCCTAACCCTTATCAAAAAAAACAATAACAAAATGAAAATACTAACCATATTAGGCGCCAGGCCTCAATTTATAAAAGCAGGCAGTGTAAGTCGCGAGATAGCCAAACATACCAACATAGAAGAAATAATAGTGCATACGGGACAGCATTACGATGCCAATATGAGCGATATCTTTTTTGAAGAGATGCAAATCCCCAAGCCACATTACTTTTTGGGCATAGGGGGCAAATCGCATGGTGCTATGACCGGGCAAATGATAGAAAAAATAGAAGAAGTAGCCTTGAAAGAGCAACCCGATTGGATATTGGTGTATGGCGATACCAACTCTACTTTGGCAGGGGCTATTGTGGCCAGCAAATTGCATATCAAACTGGCACATATAGAAGCCGGCTTGCGCTCTTTCAATATGAAAATGCCCGAAGAAGTGAACCGGATTTTAACCGATAGAGTGAGCCGGATTTTGTTTTGCCCTACCGATGTAGCCATAGACAATTTGCATAAAGAAGGTTATAAGCATTTGGACTGTAAAATTGTAAAATCGGGCGATGTGATGCAAGACGGGGCTATGTTTTACAAACAATATGCCCAAAAACCTCAACAAGATATCAAAGTTCCCTTTATTTTGTGTACCGTGCATCGTGCCGAGAATACCGACGATCTCAATAGATTGCAACAGATTTTTGCAGCTTTGGCACACATAGCGCAAGAGCAAGCTATTGTATTACCTTTGCATCCGCGCACCAATAAAATAATAGCACAAAACAATATCTCAATTTCTGATAATATACAAATTATAGAACCTGTGGGCTATTTGGAAATGGTTTGGCTAATAGACCATTGCAGTATGGTAATGACCGATAGCGGCGGCTTGCAAAAAGAGGCTTTCTTCTTTGGCAAACCTTGTATTACCCTGCGCGACGAAACCGAATGGGTAGAACTGATAGATAACAGATTTAATATACTGGCAGGCGCCGATAAAGACAAAATTGTATCGGCATACCGTAATGCCGCTAATTATTTTGCCACCGATTTTAATAAAAACCTATATGGTGGTGGACAAGCGAGCGCCAATATTATCAATGCCTTATTAGCTGTGTGCAATTAGCAATTAGTAATGAACAATTAGCAATATTTTAACCGCAAAAAACGCCAAATGTTTTCAAAGGGCGGAAAGAATTCTTTTGTGTCTTCTTTGTATCCTTTGTGGCTTTATGAAGAAAGCCTCTCGTTGCCATATCGGACTTGATCCGGTATCCAGTTAGCACATAACATTGACACAATATCCCGCGCTAAATTCCATGTCAAACACGAATAACAAAAGGACGTCTCTTTATTGTATATCCGGATTTAAAAAATCCCTCAACACCACTGATGCCATAAAATTACCAAAGATAGCCGGCATATAACTAATGGTGCCCACAGTGGTCTTTTTGTTTTCTTCATTGTCTACCATCATAATGGCTTCAGGGGCTATTTTTTCGGGCGAAAACACCACCTTGAAACCTGAATATACCCCCAGACGGTGTAATCTTTTGCGCAGTATACGCGCCAAATTATCGTTATACGATTGGGCAATATCAGCCACTTGTACCAAAGAAGGGTCTGTTTTGCCTCCTGCGCCCATAGCACTCACCACAGACAATCCGGCTCGCAAACTATGGTATATCAAAAATACTTTTGGCGCCAAAGAATCTATAGCATCTACCACATAATCAAAATTTTGCTGCAATAATTCTTTCATATTATCGTCTTTCATAAACTGATGAAAAACGGTAATTTGTGCTTGTGGATTGATATCACGTATTCTTGCTGCCATCAGCTCTGCTTTAGACATACCACAAGTGCTGTTTAAAGCTAATAATTGCCTGTTGATATTGGAAAGATGCACGGTATCACCATCTACCAAAGTAAAACGCCCCACACCGGCACGTGCCAATTGTTCGGCAGCATAGGCTCCTACGCCACCCAACCCCATTACCAATACATGCTTATTGTTAAGGGATTCTACCCTATCCTTACCGAACAACAGATAAGTTCTGTCTTGCCAATGTTCCATTTTTTTAACCTATAGGGACTTATTTGCCTGTAAATACATATTCTATAATATTTGCTCCCATCTGCAAAGCTTTAAGATGTGTAGCCTCCGAGTCTTTATGCACCTGAGGGTTTTCCCAACCATCGCCCAGGTCGCATTCATAAGTGTAAAAGCACAACAAACGTCCTTGGTATATCAATCCAAAACCTTGTGGCGGCTTATTATCATGTTCATGTATTTTGGGCAACCCCTGAGAAAAATCAAAACTTTGATGATAAATAGGATGAGAAAAAGGCAACTCTACCCATTCTATGTCGGGAAACACCTTTTTCATTTCTCGGCGCACATAAGTATCCATCCCATAGTTGTCGTCTATATGCAAAAAACCGCCTGCTAAAAGGTATTGGCGCAAGTTTTTGACCTCTTGAGGCGAAAACACCACATTGCCATGCCCTGTCATATGTACAAAAGGGTATTGAAAAATATCGCTACTACCGGGGGCAACCTCTGCGGCTTGCAATTCCATATTGGTATGTAAACGTGCATTACAAAAGCTAATAAGATTGGGCAAAGAAGTAGGATTGGCATACCAATCGCCACCCCCTTGGTATTTGAGCAGAGCTATTTGGGGTTTGCCTTGTTGCGCAAATACATATAAACTCATTACCAATAATATATTTATGATGCTTATTTTTTTTATCATCTTTTTAGGTGTTAGATTAGCTATGGGCTTTAGGCTGTAAGCATTGCATAGTTTTTAGTTAAATTGGGTGTTAGTTCTCGATATGGTTTTCGTACCTCAAACCTACTCGAGCTGACACATAAACGCTTGCTGTCACATCGAGTGAATCTGCGAAGAATGAGAGGATTTGTATTGAGATGCTGTCCTCCGTCTTCGGTTTGCCAACTTCCAACTTCCCTCTCATTACCAAATTACCGCATTAACACATTACCAAATTATCACATTACCAAATTATCACATTATCAAATCACCCTAGTATTTATTAATAAAAGCCATCTGTTGGCATACACTTAGCGCTGCCGTTTCGGTACGTAAACGTGAATTTGACAGACGCAAAGCATTAAAACCATATTGAACAGCTTTGTCATATTCTTCTTGAGAAAAACCACCCTCCGGACCTACCATAACTAATGCATTGGTATGAGGCTGCAATTGTGTATCCATCCATTGGGCATCTTCTGCCTTGCACCAAGCTATCAGCTTACTACCGTCAAAAGGATATTGCAACATATCTTCAAAGCTTTGCAAAGGCTCTATCTGTGGCAAATGGTATTTTAAAGACTGTTTCATAGCAGACAAAACAAGCTTTTGCAAACGCTCTGTCTTTAAATCCTTACGTTCTGAATAACGCGATACAAAAGGCATAATACGATGCACACCAACCTCCGTAGCTTTTTCCAATAACCACTCAAAACGTTTGATGTTTTTAGGGGGCGCTACAGCCAATGTTAGCAAGGCCGGTGCCAAAGCTTGCTCTTCAGCCTTGTCTATTTGCACCATACACTGTTGCCTCGACAAATTTATGATATGCCCTTGGGCTTTGGTACCCTTGCCGTCTGTGACTAAAATAGCATCGCCTTCACGCATACGCAATACTTTAATAGCATGCTGCGCTTCTTCTGTAGACAAAGAGGCTAGACTACCCGCATGTATTTCCGGCGCATAAAACAAATGCATCATTGCTTTATAAACTTCTTGATAAGAGTGGTGTGTTGAGTATCTATTTTAGCCAAATACATGCCACTTTGCCATGAAGACACTTCTATAGCAGTGGTGTTTTCAGACAAATGTTCTTGATGCACCAATTGTCCGCTAATGGTGTAAATGCGCAATACAGCATCTGGATAAAGAGTACTAATATGCAATGTATTAGAACAAGGATTGGGCACCAAACTTACAGTACTTGCAGTCATATCATCCACTCCCAAACATTCTTCCACCGCAAAAGTTTGACTGCTTACAGGACTTATAAATTCATCTTGCTCCACATACAATGTGATACTATCCAATCCTCTATTCAAAGTGAAAGGGGTATCGTAACGAATAGTATATGGCCCTTGTCCCTCGCCGGAAACCACTGTCGCATGGCTACCAAAATCCCAATGATAAGTAGCCGTAGATTCTGCATTACCAGTATAAGTAATTGCATAATCTTGATGATAACACAAAGTATCGGATGCATTTATTTCAAAATCGCTATGTAAATAAGGCTCTACATAAATGGTAGTAGAAGAATCCACAAATTCTCCCACACTAACCGGATTGCCAAATAAGTCAATAAAAGCCTCTATACGCACATGTAATTTATAATACCCCCAGGAACCCGGCTCGGGTGTACCATACACATTAACACATCTACCTACTCCGGCATAAAAATTACAATCTCCGTCTTGACATTGAAAATTAATACCGGCAGGTATATTCTCTATATCTATTAACCTGATATGATGCACACTTTGCCCTTGCGCAGAAGTGGGACAAATAATAGTGGAAACTTCATCATAATAAATATTTTCCACCGCATTAGGGTAATCTTTAGGACAATACTCTCCATCCCCTTCAGGATCTGTACAATTGGGGTCGGGAGTACATTGTGCCATAGAATGTGTAGCCAGTCCAAGGCTCAACATCATCAACATAAACAACAAAGTATATTTTTTCATAACAATATATATTTAACATGATTATCTTGCAAAGATAGATGTTTTTTCATTAGAAATAAGTTAATACCTTGAAAATACCTCATAATTAAATTATCATCTATGCCTTAGCGAACTCAACACACTCCTCTGCAAACGCTTCCAAGCATTCCAAAGTAGTGTTAGGAGCTTCTGCCCAAGCCATATGTGTTTTTTAGGTGTTAGTTTCTCAAACTCCCAACTTTCCACTTCCTTCTTCCATCTCTCCACCTAATTCTCAATTATATCGTTATAATCAACCTCTATATCCGTGCTATCTATAAAATCGTATAAAGTAATCTTTCGCAGCTTAAAATAATTAATCCAATAAGCCTGTAAAGATCTGATAAACGACACTTTGGCCTGGTCGTTTTCTCTTTGAGCTATATTCAAATCTGTAACCCCTATTTTGCCTATAAGATATCTGTTTTTGGAAATGGCATAACTGCGCTTGGCTATGGTATCGCTCTTGGCGGCTATAAGCACTTGGCGCTGCTGGTTATTGTATTCTGCCACACGCAGATACACATTTTGTTTAAAGTCGGTACGTTCTTGTTCTACCGAGGTTTTTACCAAATCTTTATTGCTTTCTGCCAACTTGATACGCCCTTTGCGATAGCCCCAGTCTAAAATAGGCACTTGCAAGCCCAAAGAAAAACGTTGCTGATCTTCAGGGTGTTGATACACCTCTGCCAAATTGGAAGCAGAGCGTGTCAACCCATATACCATAGACAAATTAGCCTTGAAACCTGTCTGCAAACGCGCTTTATTGACCTCTTTATCCGCTTCTAACAAACGTTGGTCAAAACCCAAAACCTCTGCCGAATTGGTTTCGGCTTTGCGCAGGGCTAAATCAGGTTCTACAATACTCATCTTATCCATTTGTGGCACTAAAAGCTCTACATCTTCGTCCTCTTTAAGGCGCAAATAGGACTTCAAACGAAAAGCCGCATCTTCCAAAGCCATGGCATTGGCTTCCAAAGCGGTTTCGGCTTTGAGCTTACTCAACTGCATTTGCAAGACCTCGTCTTCGCCTATGCGCCCCAAATTAAAACGGCCTTGTGCCACTTTATTGAGTGTATCGTAATTGCGCAAATTAATTTCCGCTATCTTATATTCTACTTGCGCTATCATAAGGTTGAAAAAGTAATTAACCGCTGTGATACTAATCTGCTCTACCTCTTGCAAATAGCTCTTCTTGGCTATTTGAAATTCCAAAGGCTCTAATTTTTTATCCCATTTGTATTGGTTGAACTGAAAAAGTGGTTGCGAGACACCTATATTCACAGGGGTGGATAAAAACCCTGACGATCGCCCATGATCTTTATAATTTATCAAATGCCTGAGTCCCGATTGCAGGAAGATATTACCGCCTGTGAGCGCTACTGCCTGATTGAGTTTAAGATTACCTTCGTAAGACATAAAACGTTGTGCCACATAATTTTCGGAACCGTCTTGCGGATTGGTAACCCTCTTGAAATCGCGACTAAAAGAAGGCAAGGTACCCTCAAAACTAAGGGCAGGTAATTTGGTGCGTTTGTAACTATTGTATCGCCAATATTTACCCAAAAAGCGATGTTTAGCCTTTAGCGCATCTGGCGATTGTGTTTTAGCTATCTGTATTACCTCTTCCAAACTTAAATAACGCGTTTGTGCTGTGGCAGCATATCCTATTATTAGAAGAAGAAAAGAGCTTATAAATATTGTTATGTTTTTCATGTGTTTATATTTTAAGTTGGAAGTTAGAAGTGGGAAGATAATTATAAATGCAATACGGATGCGACGGATTTACACGGATAAATGATGAATTACGAATTACGAATTATAAATTACTAATTGCTAATTACTAATTATGCTTCTTTCTTCCCTCTTCTAACTCATTACCGCATTATCGCA
>PDWI01008622.1_pt1 | contig 11956 bp, 10 predicted proteins | sample 1430891 | NCBI WGS metagenome assembly PDWI01 (sample SAMN01162508, study PRJNA174530) | Oral metagenome, whole genome shotgun sequencing project. | biome: Marine environment; feature: Marine mammal; material: Swab sample of the gingival sulcus; isolation source: swab sample of gingival sulcus...
AATGAATATTTTTGTCATGCAGGCGGTGGAGGAGGTTATTATTGTGAAATACGTATTTATCCTAAAAAAGGAATAGGGAGTGTGATTATGTTTAATCGAACAGGAATGAGCGATGAAAGATTTTTAGATAAACTTGATAAATACTACATTAATGAATGAACAATATTTCCGAATTGGAAATAAAATAAGAACAAATTGGAAAAGGTAACTGTTGCTAATAAGCAGAACATAGCACAGGGTAAAATCATACCATCTATTTTATTTATATATTTGATCCCTTATATACAATACAATCACTTAAAAATTTTCTGAAAATGAAACATATAACCGGAATTCTAACAAGCTTACTTTTTATTATTTCAATGAGTACAGTTGCACAAATAGAAAAATTTGACAAAATGGTCCCTCTTATTGACAGAGAAATCTTCTTCGACACGCCCGAAATCAGTGGGGCACAATTAAGCCCTGACGGACAATGGGTATCTTTTATGAAAGAATACAATGACATTACAAATATTTGGGTTAAAAAGTTCGACGAAGCATTCGACCAGGCCAGGCCATTAACGAATAATGAACGTCCCATAGGAGGTTACTTTTGGTCTGATGATTCAAAATATATCCTATTTGTTAAAGACAATAAAGGAGATGAAAACTATAATATCTATGCAGTAGATCCCACAGCAGAACCTAATGCCGATACCGGTGTGCCTGTTTCCAGAAATCTAACGCCGATGAAAGATGTACGTATCAGCATTTATATGGTGAGTAAGAAAAATCCTGAAATAATGATGGTGGGTATCAACAACAGAGACAAAGCCTGGCACGACCTTTACAAACTTAACATCAACAGCGGTGCATTAGAGCTCTTATACGAAAATAAAAACAGAATCACCGGCTGGAATTTTGACTGGAACGAAGAACCACGTTTAGCTTACAGGACTAATGAGGCAGGGCACTCTGAAATTTTACGAATAGACGGTGATAATGAATTTACCAAAATCTATGAAACCAATTTACAAGAACAGGCCTACGTGGCAGGCTGGGATAAAAACAACGAAAAAATGTATTTGGTTTCCAATAAAGGTGATGTCAACTTGAGGACATTGTACTTAATGGATCCCAATACTTTAGAAATTACCGAACTGGAAAGCGACCCACTAAACAAAGTTGATTTTGGCAGTATTTTTATCGATAAAAATACCAGAGAGATTATCTATACTTCTTATACTTATGACAAGAAAAAACGTCTGTGGAGAAATAAGAAGTGGGAAAAAATATTTAACAAACTTCAAGACCGTTTTGAAGGCAAAGAAATAGGCTTTAGCAGTTTTACCAAAGATTACAATCAAATGTTAGTCAGTGTTGGAGGAGATGTTTATGCCTATGAAACATACTATTACAACGCCAACACCGGTGATTTAATCTACCAATACACCTCCAGGCCCAGATTGAAAGAAGTGGAAAAATATTTAGCTCCTATGAAACCCATTACTTTCAAAAGTAGTGATGGGTTAGAAATTCCTGCTTATTTAACCATTCCTTACGGCAGGGTGGAGAAAAACCTCCCCTTAGTGGTGCTGGTTCACGGAGGCCCTAAAGGTCCCAGAGATTATTGGGGATACAATCCTTATGCACAGATGTTGGCCAATAGAGGCTATGCTGTTTTACAACCCAACTTTAGAGCCAGTGGCGGCTATGGCAAGTCTTTCCTCAATGCCGGCGACAAAGAATGGGGTAGATTAATGCAAGATGATGTAACCTGGGGTGTAAAACATTTGATAGACAAAGGTATTGCAGATAAAGATAAAGTAGCTATTATGGGTGGTAGCTATGGTGGCTATGCTACGCTCGCCGGACTCACTTTTACACCTGACCTGTATGCATGTGGTGTGGACATAGTAGGGCCGAGTAACCTCTTTACTTTATTAGAATCTGTACCGCCATATTGGGAAGCTTTCAGAAAATCCCTTTATGAAATGGTGGGAGACCCTGATACCGAAGAAGGTAAAAAACTGATGAAAGAAAGAAGCCCGCTATTCAGTGTAGATAAAATCATAAAACCTTTATTGATCGTTCAGGGAGCCAATGACCCACGTGTAAAACAAGCCGAAAGCGATCAAATAGTAGTAGCAATGCGCGATTCAGGCAAAGAAGTAGAATACCTGTTAGCTGATGACGAAGGACATGGGTTCAGAAAACCTGTCAACAGCATGGCTATGTGGGCCAGTGCTGAAAAATTTCTGGCTAAACATTTAGGTGGCAGATATCAAAAAACTATGCCGGAAGATGTTGAAAAGAGATTGGGTGAAATTACGCAGGATGTAAGCAAGGTGGTTTATGAGGCCCCGAAAACTGTTGCGGCAGATGCCAAATTGCCGGTAATAAACAATCAGATTGATGTAACTGTAACTTATCAATACAAAACAACTATTGTGGTAAGCGGACAAGAAATATCCTTAACTCAAGATAGAAACATTAAAAAAGACGGCGATTTATTAATCGTTACAGACAATTCAAAGTCTATGATGGGGGAAAGCAGTGATGTGGTTTACTTAAACAAGGATTTACACTTTGTAAAAAGAATTATCCAACAAGCCGGCCAAACCATGACTTTATCGAAAGAGGGAGATGAACTAACTGTAGACATGATGGGCAAAAGCACTTCTCATACTGCCAAAGGAGCTTACATCTCAGAAGGCAGTGGCTTTGATATAATTATTGCCGGGTTGCCTCTTACAGAAGGCTATAGTCTGAATTATCAAACATTTGATGCAATGACACAAAAAATACAAACGAAATTGCTGAAAGTCTTAGGTAAAGAAGAGGGTAATTGGGTAGTAGAAATTACCGAAGCAAGTGGCGGCAATGCCGTACAAAAATTATGGATTGACCCGGCAGGGCAGTTAGCAGTTAAAAAAGAGAGTGTGTTGCCGGCTATGGGTAACGCCAAGATGACTACTATACTGGCCAATCAATAGAAATTAACAGCAATTATACCATCAGGCTAATGGGCTTCAAACAAAATGTTGCAACTTGATATGTCGACAGGCATCAGGAAGCAATGGCAGGTAACGATTAGGAAGTATGTAATACAAGCATTGCTTTAGCAGCAGACACAACTAGCTGGGAAACAGGCTCATGGACAGCCGAACAAGGCAACGGAGAAATTTTCAGATACTACTAATGCCTTTACTTCTATTGAAAATCTGGGTAAAGGTGTAAATATCTTGAAATGGAGTATAGAAAATGGCAGCTGCTATAGCAAAGATTTTGTCAGTATCTATCACTTTGATTCCCTTAAAATTACTTCAATTAACGATACTGTTTGAGTAGATGAAGAAGAAGGAGATGTAGAAAATTATAATTTGCAATTGGTTTTTAGAAATGAAATAGTAAACAACAAAATAATTAAGAAATAGAAAATAAACCTGCTCCGAAAAAACATACCAGTATTGTTCCTAAGAACAACTAGATCTTAAAACACAATAGGAAATCAGATGAGCGATAAAGAAACTTTCATCACAATTGCACCGTACTGCTCAATAGATCAATCCGAAGTACCTGTTTCAATCCGGTTTAAAAAAAAGATTGCCATGAAAAGCAAACGTTAGAAGAAAAAATTATGAAAAAGAGAATCCAAGAAGCACAAAAACTACTTGAAAAATGTGAAAAAGACCTCCTGAGAATGGAACAAATAAATAAGGAATTAAAGAAAATTGAAAAAAATCGCGTTGCCCTTGATGAATATTATTCTGATTACTATATGGAAGATTATGAGCAAAATGAGCAAGAATCTTCCGTTCCAAGAGTATTAGACCAGGATAGTATCTGGAATGTTTTAACCGGGCAATATGAAGAAAAAAAGATACTACTAAAAAACATCATTAAAACTATCTAAACAAAAAAGGCATAGAAAATAGAAACCCAAATACCCGAGGCGTCGAAAAGATTACCAGATCCTTAAAAAAAACTATGAAGAAATACCTGAAAATTAAAAAGCTTTTTGAAGAAAATAAAAATGAACAGAAAGCACTGCAAGAAGCAAAATATATGCGAAATAAGTTTTGTTTTTATGGCATACCAACTCCTATAAGAAAGAATTTATATAAAGATTTTTTAAAAAGCGAAAAGAAAAACAAAACAATAGATTGGGCATTTTTAGATCGGTGCTACGAAGATGAGTACAGGGAATTTCAATATCTCGTGACAGATTACCTGATAGCCATGAATAAACATTTAAGCTACGATGATGTGCCTAAAATTTTTAAATACATCAAGAAAAAACAATGGTGGGATACCATCGATAAATTTGATCGAATTGTTGGAAATATTGGACTTTACGATAACAGAATAGATGGGCTTATGCTTAAATGGTCAAAAGATGAAGATTTCTGGGTCAGACGCATTTCCATTGACCACCAACTTTTAAGAAAGGAAAAAACAAATACAGCTTTGCTGGAAAAGATTCTTGTTAACAACCTGGGTAGCGATGAATTTTTCATTAACAAAGCCATTGGGTGGAGTTTAAGGGATTATTCAAAAACAAATCCTCAGTGGGTAAAAAATTTTATAGAAAAGTACAAAAACAAAATGGACAAGTTGAGCATCAGAGAAGGCAGCAAGTATATTTAACCCAATGAAAATGAGGATAAATAAAAACGAAATAATACAGAACAACTGCTATGCTGATTCAACTTACATCAGAATTAACAAAAAGCTTTCAACAGAATATTCAAAGCAGAAAATAGAAAAACTTGCAACATACGAACATTGCTTTTTTTGAAAGACGAGGTAAGAATTATTATATTACAAATAACAAACAGAATAAAAACACAAAGTATTATTACCAGGTTTAAAGAATACTGGTTCCTAATTAAAGAAAAGGAGGTAAAGAGATGAGTAAAAAGATGTTCTACTTTATTTACATCGGCATTGGATTGTTGTACGTAATAATCAAGCTGATATTTGTTTCAGCCGGATACCTTCATGTTGGCGCGATTTTTCACGGGCTTGTTCCAACTGTTCTTATGACGGCAGCAGGTATTTCAGGGTTAAAGAGCCTTAAAACCGGAAAGGTTTCAAGGAAAGTGCGGTTTGTAATAATCATTCTGCCGGCACTTCTGTTTATTATCACACCACCATTTATGTATTTCAAACAAGGTGGCGAATGGCTGACCCAGGGACGCCTGCCGGTTATGATTTTATATCAGATACTGGCTGCCATTCAATTTGTATATTCTGTGAAAAACTATAAAAACTGAAAGACAGTACAAAAGCTTCAATCCACTCTCCTGCGTTGGCAGGAGGTTGTGAATAGATTGCTTTCAATAAAAAACTTTCGTATTTATGAATTTAAATAAATACATGGAAGCATATAGCAACAAACAACAACAACAATTACATTGCAAAAAATTACTGATATACTTGCCCAAAACGGAGCTGCCGAGTGGCAAAAAATAATGATAAAAAAACACAAAAAATCCCCACATTTAGGTATATACATCTACATATATAGATAGATATCTGTTGTATCTTTGCACTCTGATTTTTATTGACCATAAAATATTAGTTTATGAGATACACGATTTTAGCATTAACTGTGGCAATAGCAGTTACGATTATAAGTTGCAATAATCAGCAAAACACAAACGAAAAAGCAACAACAAAAGCATCCAAGAGCGAACAGGTTGAACTGCAAACAGAAACCATTTACCAAAAAGCCGGAATAATAAAAGTAAAAGATACAAAGGCAGTTATGGTAGGTTATCGCCAACCCGGCGATGATATTTTTGAAATTTCACTTGATGATATCGGAAAATTTACGGGGCACGTTTGTGCAGGTATTTCATCGGGCTATTTAATGACCAAACAAGCGCTTGAAACACTTTATCCAAACGGTGAGATTCCCGTTAGAGGGCAAATCAGTATTGCCGCATCGGCTTATACCGACCATGCCGAGGTTGCAGCCTATGTGGTAAAAGCACGCCAAGGAGAAGGCAACAAAAAAGAAAGCAGCTCTTTGCTAATTGATACTAATATTGAAGCGCCCGAAAAAGGTGTAACCATAATTTTTAAACGCAACGATACCGGTAAAATGGTAAAAGCAAGTTTCGACAAATCAAAACTAATGTCGCCTGAAAAAATGCAGGAGATGATGCCTCTGAAGAAAAAAATACTTGCAGGCAAAGCATCTGATGAAGAAAAAGCCAAATTCGCCGAAAACGTTCAAAATGCCGTCAAAAAAGTTATCACAGATACCCCCGAAGGTTTGATTACAATATCGAACTGTGATAAATATGTTTTTCCCGGAACAGAAGAATAACCGGCGATGAAAAAAAAGCAAGCAATACTGATTGTTGTCTTTTTTGCAGTGTTTGTTTTTACAGGAAACGCCCAGAAAAGCAATACCCTTTGTGGAGAGGTTTTAGATAAAAGCACCGGCAAGCCCTTAGCTTTTGTCAATATATCTGTTGAAAACACATTAACAGGAACTGCTACCGATGAAAACGGTAGTTTCTGCATAAAAACCGACAATATTACTGCCGGGTCCATTACTTTAAGGGTTTCACGAATCGGCTTTGATAAGAAAAATGTAAAAATAAGTTCGGCTACCAACAATAAAATTACGATCTACCTGATTCCAAGCCCTATAAATATTTCAGAACTTGTAATTTTTGCAAATAAAAATGTATCCTCTTCAAGAGAACAAACCGTTATTTCAAATGTAATCTCAAAAGATGCTATACTTGAAAGTGGCGTGCAAAACATTCCCGAAATTCTACAAAAGCAGCCGGGTGTTTCGCTTGCCGGACAAGCCTATCACGCAGCCCCATCTATCAGAGGCCTTGCCAGAAAACGTGTAATTATGTTGCTTGATGGCGAGAAAGTAAGCTCTGAACGAAATGTCGGTGCACCGGGCACATTTATAAATCCTTTTGAAATCAGTCGTATTGAAATTTTAAAAGGCCCATACTCTACACTTTATGGCTCTGATGCTACAGGAGGCGTTGTAAATATTATCTCAAAATCGTATGAACAGTCCTACTATTCTGATGTCATTGGCGGACATTTAGATATGTCATACCAATCAGTAAGCAACGGAAAGAATGTAAATCTAGCCCTAAATGGAAAGGTAAATAAAATCCTTTATCACATAAATGCCGGCTACAGAAATGCCGACAACTATAAAACACCGGGTGGAAACGGGTTAATGAATACTTTTTTTGAAGAGAAACATGTAGGCGGAAAAGTTATTTACAACATCAACAAAAACAATCAGCTTACTTTAAAAAGCTATTACAGCAAGGGCGGGCCAATAGGCAAACCGGCTTATGATACGCTCACAAATGCAATTCACAACTACGACAATCATTTTATTACCGGCATTAATTATAAAATTAAAAATATCGGGAAATATCTGACCAAAGCCGAACTAAACATTACACAACATAACCACGATTTAGGTGTTGTCATAGAAAAGCACAAACTGGAGGCCAATCCGGATGATGACAAGTTAATAAACAATCAAAAATCTCTTTCCGGAACCGATTATATTGCTCAGTATGATATGTATTTCTCGTTAAACGAAAAGTTTAAAATCGTTGCGGGTTACGACGGGTATTTCAGAAAAAATATTGATGTCAGCGAAGAAAAAATTGTAAAAAATTACAATTCAGGCGTTTTTATGATGGCTAAATCCGACACGTTACTTGCCGATGCCTCTCAAAATAGTCACGGGATTTTTGCCCAGGCCAATTGTTTATTATCAGAAAAAATATTTCTGAACGGCGGTATTCGCTGGAATTATATTAAGACAAAACAGCCCAAACAAACGGAAAAAAACAGAGAAAACAACGCATTTAGCGGAAATTTTGGCCTGTCATATTTCCCTGTTAAAAATTTTAATATAAAAGCAAATGCAGGAAGGGCATTTCGTATGCCGGATATTAAAGAACTTTATGTTACAACCCGAACACCGGGCGGACTTAATATAAGTAATCCTGACCTGATACCCGAACACAGCCTGAATTTTGATTTAGCTTTTGTCTTTAAAAACAAATCAAATCTGACGCAACTGAGTTTATTTCATAACCAAATTAAAAATATGATTATTTTGGATTGGAACAATTCAACAGCCAACCGGGAGGGCAAATTTAAAAACATAGGGAAAGGATTGTTATACGGAGCAGAATTTTCTATTAGCCAAAAGATTACAAAATCATTTTCTGCATATCTGAATCTTACCCAAATATACGGTTTTGATGTTGTTGCCGATGACGAAATTATGGACGTTCCACCCTTACAATTAAACTCCGGCATAAAATACAGCTATAAAAATAAATTGAATTTTCAGGTCTCTGAAAGGTATTCAGCCCAACAAAACAATGTTGCCGAGGATGATTTTATAAATGATGAGTTTTTAACTTTTGACTTTTTTTCGCAATGGAAAATTCTTAAAAATCTAAATACTAATTTTTCTATTACAAACATTTTAAACAGAACATACCGCGAGCATTACAATTTTAACTGGATGTATGCGCCCGGAAGAAGTTTTAATCTTGGAGTTAATTTTAATTTTTAAACATAAATTTTTTAAATAATGAAATATTTTAATTCTTTCTTAATCATTGCATTAAGCAGCATTATTTTTCTTAGTTCATGTGAGAAAAAAGAAGTAGAAAAACCGAATACACACGATGACGCATGGGCAGACGTATTTGTAAAAAAAGTGAAATCACCGCAAGGTGATAAATACGGCTTGGTATTTTACACCGCCGGAGAAGGCTTAACAGCCTGTAAAGTAACAGCACCCGACGGAACCAAATACGAATTGGCAGAATTTTGGAAAGGTGCCGGAAATATGCGGTTACATCCTACCAATACCGACATGAAAGCCACTATGCCCGAAACAGGCGAATACACTTTCACTTTAACGTTTGATGATGGTGAAACAAAAACCTTAACCGATGAGCTGGAGAATGTTGAAATTCCGGCAATTACAGGTGTAACAGCAGAGCATACAGCCGGAACAAATGCCGTTACCGCCAACTGGAATGCAGTAACAGATGTTGATAACTACATGGTTAAACTTACCGATGAATTCAAAAACAAAAATAAACCACTGTTTAACAATAAAACATTAACAAAAAACGATGTTACCTACTCGTTTGATGAAAACACGACAACATCTCCCGGGTGGATGGGTAGTGTACCAGATGCTGGCGATGTTTGCTACGTTATGGTTGTTGGTATAAAATACGAAACAGGAGTAAGCGGTTCTGAAAAAAACCAGAACAAACAAATGAATACAGTTAAACCTGTAATGATTACCTGGTAATTTTTTATGAACCGGAAGCACTTTTTATTTTTTTAAACCTGGGTTCTAAAAGCATTTGCAACTTTATTAACCTTGAAAGTGTAAAAAGAATACAGAAAGGCTCAATACTCAACGGCAAGTAATTAGCGGTATGTGAAGTGCCGGAATAGTCAGTAATAAACAAGTTACTGAAAGCTAAAATTATATCTGTAGCAAGCACATATCGCTAAATTAGCCGTAATTTACAGTTATGCCCATCGTAAGTGGCCAGAATGTCACGGTTGAAGAAGAATAAACTAACACAAGATGGAAAATACTAATAGGGAACAAAAAATTAAAACCGGTTATAAGAAAAATGCCAATAAATACGATGATTATATTACTTCTAAAAAGTTGTGGTCAAAAATCATTGTAAAAATAATTTGGGGTTTACACGATGAAGAATATGTAAAAACACTGCTTCCACTAATTCCAAATGACTTACAAGGGAAACTGTTAGATGTACCGGCAGGCACCGCTGTTTTTACTTATAATAAATACAAAACTATGCACAAGGCAGACATTTTTTGCTTAGATTATTCGCAAGAAATGCTTGATTATGCTTTGGAAAGATTTAATTCATTAAATACAACTAACGTGCATTGTAAGCAGGGCGATGTTGGAAACATGCCTTTTGAAAATAATTTCTTCGATATTGTTTTGTCAATGAATGGCTTTCATGCCTTCCCCAATAAACAAAAAGCATTTATGGAAACCTACCGGGTATTAAAACCGGGCGGAAAATTTATAGGCTGTTTTTATATTAAAGGGGAGCGAAGGGTAAGTGATTTTGTCGCTCGCAATGTTTTTGTTCGTAACGGTACATTTACGCTTCCGTTTATGACCAAGAAAGAGTTAGCATTACAGTTAAAGGAACAATACACAGATGTAAAAATATGGAATATAAAATCTATTGCATGTTTTGAATGTACTAAATAGTGAATATGCAAAAAAATCTGGACAGATAATCAAGATTTACACATTATATCAATAAAAAATCTGACCAGGGAATTGCTTATAAATTGGTAGATTAACTATCACTCAGAGAGAAACTGCTGATTGCCTTTTTTAAGATGTAATATCCATATTATATTTTCATTGCTATTTCGGATCGTTAATCAAACCAAATCTATATTCCTAATCGGGGTCTTACAGACCGTTTGTAGTACTGCATATTAGTAGTATTTATTCGATATCTATTATAATCTTCATTGCTTTTTCTTTTGAAGCATTTAAAAATACGTCATAAGCCTTTTCAATTTCACTTAATGTGTAACGATGGGTAATTAATTGTTCTACAGGAAGTTTTCCTGTTGATACCGCTCTGAGTAGCATAGGTGTCGTGTTTGTATTTACCAGTCCTGTTGTTATGGTCAAATTTTTAATCCACAAATCTTGTATAGGGAATTCTACTTTTTTACCATGTACACCTACATTAGCAATATGTCCTGCGGGTTTAACAAGCTTGTGGCAAATATTCCAAGTGGCAGGTACACCAACCGCCTCAATAACCACATCTACTCCGTCTTCTCCTGCTATTTTCATAACATCTTCCTGAATATTTTGAGTTGGCTTAAGTGTATGAGTAGCTCCTAACTTTTTAGCCATGTTTAATCTGTTTTCATCCAAATCAATCATAATAATGATGGCAGGCGAATAGAACTGAGCAGTTAAAAGAGCAGACATTCCAACAGGTCCTGCACCAATAATAGCAACAGAATCTCCTGGTTTTACATTACCGTATTGCACCCCTATTTCGTGTCCTGTAGGAAGTATATCACTCAACATAACAGCTACTTCATCATCAATGGTTGCAGGTATTTTGTACAAACTATTATCAGCATGGGGTATTCTGATATATTCAGCTTGTGTGCCGTCTATCATGTGTCCTAATATCCAACCACCGTTTTTACAGTGCGAATAAATTTGTTTTCTACAGTAATCGCAAGAACCACAGGAGGTAATACACGATATTAAAACTTTATCGCCTGCTTTAAATCGAGAAACACCGCCTCCAACTTCTTCTATAATACCTATGCCTTCATGTCCGAGAGTAATGCCATCTCGCATATAAGGATTTTTTCCTTTGTAAATACCTAAGTCAGTTCCACAAATGGTAGTTTTTGTGATTTTAATAATAACATCAGTCGGTTTTTCAATTACCGGTTTTGCTTTTTCTTCAAGAGCAATATTGTGATCTCCGTGATAAACCAATGCTTTCATAATTTAAAGATTTTAAAAAGTTGATAATGTGTACCCATTGTGCGATTTAAATTGTTAATAACCTCATTAGTACCCACAAACAAAAAATCACACAAAATCATGACAATCAATGCCTTGTTGAAATATTTTCTCACCAAAATACTTCTGCTATGCATAACTTAAAATCAAAGTTCGATAGATTCTTTCTGATTACCAAATATGTGTTCAAAAAATTTCTTTACTTATCAACGAAATTTAAAATTATATGATTGTCAGAGTATTGCATTTGCAATTACTGGTGAATCTCTTGGAATCGACAGTGAATCATTCTTATGGGCAAAAATCAAAAATGAACATGCTGATGATTTTCCCAACCTAATCGACCGAAGCAACTTTAAC
>PDWI01008624.1_pt1 | contig 11955 bp, 13 predicted proteins | sample 1430891 | NCBI WGS metagenome assembly PDWI01 (sample SAMN01162508, study PRJNA174530) | Oral metagenome, whole genome shotgun sequencing project. | biome: Marine environment; feature: Marine mammal; material: Swab sample of the gingival sulcus; isolation source: swab sample of gingival sulcus...
TAAATTGTATTAATGTTAATGAAGTAATTAATTATCAACGAAGACATAAAAAAGATAACACCGATTATAGTAAATATCTTACAAAAACTCCAAAGGATAAATAATGATACTTAAAAAAACAAGTGAAATTTTATTGGGGAGTATTTTAGTGTTTTTATTAAGCGCTTGTGCAAGTACTACAAATAATGAAACACTAAATACAAAAAAGAGTGTTTTTAATCCTCCAAAAGGAAATATTTTTAAAAGCAATTGGCAACCAGTAAACCAAAAAAACAAGTTGAGATTTAATAAGGTAGTGAATTAATGGCTAAAAAAGAAGATAAATTCGATAAAAACCGTGCATTAGATTTTGAAGCAAGTAAAAAAGATTTAATTACAAAAAGCAATACACGAGCTTGGACTGTTGCAATTATTTCTGTAATTATAACTTTACTTTTAGCTTTAGCAATATTTTTTATGTTGCCTTTAAAAACAGTTGAGTTAAGAGTAATAAAGGTTGATAAAAACGGCTTTATTGATGTTGTAGATGAGTTAAAAGAGAAATATATATCTACAAGTGAGGCTACTGATAAAGGAAATATTGCACAATATGTAAAATTTAGAGAGCAATACTATTATGATACTTTAGCAAATGATTATACAGCTGTTCAAATTATGAGTAATGATATTGTTACACAAGATTATTTAAAAATCTATGATGGTAAGAATGGTAGAGCTGAACAATTACAAGATAGATTTTCTGTAAGTGTAAAAATACTAAGTATTGTATTAACAAATAGCAATGGAACTAAAGTTGCAACAGTTAGAGCAGAAGTTACTAAAAAAGATAAGAGTACAAATAGTGAAATTGAAAAATCTGTTAAAGTACTTACATTAAGCTATGAATATTTACCATTAAAACAAGAAGAAAAATCATTATATATTAATCCATTAGGTTTTACAGTTACAAGTTATAGAAAAGATAGAGAGGTAAGAGAATGAAAAAAGTTTTAGTTACATTTTTACTATTATTGAGTAGTAATTGTTTTGCAGTATCAACTCCTAGTTCCGAGGGGTTTGATAAAAGAGTTGTTAAAATAAATTTTAATAATAAAGATGTTGTAAAAATATTTGCAAAGAATGGAAAATCTACTGTTATTCAATTAGGAAAAGATGAAAGAGTACTTGATATGAGTACAGGGTTTAATGATGGTTGGGATTTAAAAGATAGAAGAAATTTCATCTTTATTAAACCTATTCCTTATGTAAGTAAAATTGCTACAAATGAATTGGGAGAAACAGTCAATAAAAGTGTTGTAATCGAGCCAACAGCTAAAAATTGGAATACAAATTTAACTGTTATAACTAATAAAAGAGAATATCTTTTTGACTTAATTTTATCAAAATGGTTAGCTTATTATAAATTATCTTTTTCATATCCAAATGAAAAAATAAAAGAGAATATTTTAAAAATTAAAAAGATAGCTGCAAAAGAAGAAAAAAATTTCATTGATAAAGAACTGGATAGAACAACAATCCCAAGAAATTGGGATTACTATATGAATATAAATCCAAATAGTGAAGCAATAGTACCTGATTATGCTTATGATGATGGATTATTTACTTATTTAGGATTTGATAGTACAAAAACTATACCATCAGTATTTTTATATGAAGAAGTAGGTTCAAAGGGAGATTCAAAAGAAAGCCTTTTAAATGTAAATATGAAAAAAGATGGAAAATATGATGTCATAGTAGTACATAAAACAGCTAAGACTTTTGTATTAAGAAGTGGCTTAAAAATTGTTGGAATTTTAAATGGTAGCTATGGTGTAAATCCTTTACCTAAAGCAAACACAACTATCAGCTCTAAAGTAAAAAGAGAGGTTATAAATGGAAAATAAAGAATTTAATGAAGAAATTGAAACAACTCAATTAAAAAATGAAGATAAAAAAAATAGTAAATTACAGATTTATGCTTTTATTTTAGCAGTATTTCTTCTTTTTATATTTTTAATTTATACTTTTTTTAAAAATTTTGATAATACAGAAGAAAAAGAAGAAAAAGCTCCTATAAAAGAAGTCAAAGTAAAAGAAAGAGTTTTTGAGCTTAAACCAAAAAAAGTAGAAGAATTAATACCTAAAATAGAAGAAAAAACTACTATAGAACTACCAAAAGAAAAAGAAGTTGTTACTGTTGAAAAAACACCTTTTAAAGAATTAGAACGATTTGAAAAAGTAGATAAAATTACTCCAAAAATACTAAAAAACAGTCCAGCTTTAGTAACTTCTACAAATTCATCTAGTTCAAATAATACAGTAGCAGGAACTGCTGCAAATAATGATTACAATGCAAATAATAGTGTAAACCTTGAAAATAATGTTTTTAGTGATAATAAAAATATGGGAAGTAATACTTATCAAGGAGAAACTTTTACTCCTAAAGCTGCAAGATTAAGTACTTTTAATCCTGATTTATTGCTGTCAAAAGGAAGTTATATAGGTTGTTCTTTAAATACACAATTTGTTTCAACTTTAGGTGGAAGTATATCTTGTACAGTTGGGGATAATGTTTATAGTTCAAATGGAAAAGTTTTATTAATAGAAAAAGGTTCAAAACTTTTTGGAAGCTTTAAAGGTGGGGCTATGGATGATGGTATGAATAGATACTTTGTAATTTGGCAAGAAGTTAGAACATTAAACAATTTGATAATTCCTTTATATTCAGGTGGAACAGATGAATTAGGTGGAAGTGGACTTACTGGAGAAGTTGATCATAAATGGTTAGTTAGATTTGGTTCAGCAGTTCTTTTAAGTACCATTGATGATGCCTTAAATGCTTTAACTCATCATATTGTTAAAAAAGATAAAGATGTTGATTATACTGAAAACAGTAGAGAAAATCTTAAAAGTATGGCAAGTATTGCCTTAGAAAGCTTTATTAATATAAAACCAACACTATATAAAAATCACGGAGATATGGTTGGAGTTTATGTTAATAGAGATATTGACTTTTCAAAAGTTTATAGATTAAAAAGGAAATGAAATGAAAGAAGAAAGGTCAGTATCTTTAGATAAGCATACTGAAAAGCTTTTTGGCGAATTTTTAAGAGATGATAGTATTAATGAAATTTGCTACAATGGCGATGGTAATATTTTTGTACAAGATTATAAGGGTATTTGGCATAAACATGAGAGAAAAATAGAATATTCAACAATGTTAGCTTTTGCCACGACTGTTGCTAGTCATAAGAAAGATAAAATCGAAGCAAAAAAACCTATTTTATCTGCAACTTTGAATGATGGGGAAAGGGTACAAATTGTAATTCCTTTTGTAACAAAGAAAAATATGATTAGTGTAACAATTAGAAAACCAAGTAAAGTTAGATATACCATCGAAGATTACTCAAAGCAAGGATTTTTTAAAGAAATTATACATGAAGAAGATAATCAATTAAGTCCTGTAGATGAAGAACTTAGAGCTTTATATTTAAAGAATGATTATGAAAGCTTTATTACAAAAGCTGTTGAGTATGGAAAAAATATTGTTATAGCAGGTGGTACGGGTTCTGGTAAAACTACTTTTATGAAGTCATTAATTGACTTTATACCAGAGAATGAAAGAATAATAACAATAGAAGATACAGAAGAAATTAAATTTTTTAAACATGAAAATTATGTACAGTTGTTTTATCCAAGTGAAGCAAAAGAGGGAGATGCTGTTACAAGTGCAACTCTTTTAAAAAGTTGCTTGAGAATGAAACCCGATAGAATACTTTTAGCAGAGCTTAGAAGTGGTGAAACTTATGATTTTTTAAATGTATTAACTTCAGGTCATGGTGGTTCTATGACTTCTTGTCATGCAGGAAGCACAAAGGAAACTTTTATAAGACTTGCATATATGATTTTACAAAATCCTCAAGGACAAAAATTACCTTTTGAATTAATAGTTGAAAGCTTAAGAAATGTGATAGATATTGTTGTTCATATATCAGCACATAATGGTAAAAGGTTCATTACAGATATTTATTTTAAAGGGGTATCTAATGATTAATATTTTAAAAAATTTCTTTAAAACCAATAAAGAAAAAGATGATTTTCTTGCTACTTATATGGAGCAAAAAAAAGAAGAAATAAAAGTACTAAAATCAAGAATAGAAACATTAGATGAAGTTTTATTTTATTTAAGTGATATTATTCAGTTAGAAAATTTAGAAAATAAGATTGATAAAAAAACATTACAAGAACTTGGTATTCAAGCTAGAATGTTTACAAGATATGCAAAATCTGACATCTATGAATCTTTTTTAAATAAAAAAGAGAAAGAACGATTAGAATATCTTAAAACTATGTATGAAAAAATTTATAAAGGTTTAAAAAATGCCTAAAATAACCAAAGCTCAATTAATAACATTAATTATTTTTGTAATTGTTTGTACATATTTTACGTCAGGTATATTAATGTTTGTTTTAAATAAATATTCTATATTTGATTTGGGAAATTATTACTCTTTAACTTTTACTTATGAAGCTATCATTAAACAATATCCAAAAATAAATATTTCTATTTTATATTGTTTTTTATTTTTTACAGCCATAGTTATTCCAATTCCTTTTTTTGCAGGAAAAAATAAGCATTTACACGGTAATGCGAGATTTGCAAAAGACTATGAAATAAAAAAAGATATGCAACTTTTAGGAGATAAAGGGCTTATTGTTGGAAAATATAAAGGAAAATTTTTAAGATTCCCTGGGCAACAATTTGTGGCTCTTGGAGCTCCTACAAGAAGTGGTAAAGGTGTTGGTATTGTAATACCAAATTTATTAGATTGGAATGAATCTTGTGTGGTTCAAGATATTAAACAAGAATGTTTTGATTATACTTCAAAATATCGTAAAGATGTTTTAAATCAAGAAGTATTTTTATTTAATCCTTTTTCAACTAAAACACATAAATATAATCCATTATATTATGTAAATATGGATGATGAAATTTATAGAGATAGTCAATTAACAGATTTTGCAAATATTTTATATCCTACTAACTTTGGAGATTCAACAACTATATTTTTTAACCAACAAGCTCAACAAGTTTTTATTGGCCTTTGTTATTTATATCAAGATTTAAAAACAAAGGGGCAAGAATTTTTAGAAGATAATAATATAAAAATATATTTTACCTTATGGGGTATTTTGGATTTAGCAGCAGGATTTAATATTTCTTATGAGGATGAAGAGGGCGAAGAAGAAACAATAACAGGATTAGATGAAACAATAGAGTATTTAGAATTTTTAGAAATAATATCAGTTGAAACTAAAAAAAGATTAAATGAATATTTAACAAATGGTTCAGCTAATACAAAATCAGGAATTATGGCTTCTTTTAATGCTCCTTTATTACAATTTAGAAGTGAACCAATGAAAACAGCTTTAAGTGGTAATGATTTTGATTTAAGAGATTTAAGAAAGAAAAAAATGACAATTTATATTGGAATTTTACCTGACCAATTAGCAAATGCAAAATTAATATTAAATATCTTTTGGTCGCAACTTCTTTTATTAAATACAAAAGAACTGCCACAAAAGAATAAAGATTTAAAATATTCTTGTCTTTTATTATTAGATGAGTTTACAGCTCCTGGTAATATTCCTATTTTACAAAAATCTGTGAGTTTTATTGCAGGATATAACTTAAGATTGATGACTATTTTCCAATCAATTTCACAATTAGAAACACCAATACCTGACGGATATGGTAAAGAGGGAGCAAAAACATTATTAACTAACCATGCTTGTCAAATTTTCTATACTCCAAGAGAACAAGAGGACGCAGAAAAAATATCAAAAATCTTAGGAACAACAACAGTTAAAAATGTTTCAAGGTCTTATAATCATGGAAAAGGTTTAGAATTAGGTTCTAGTTCTAGAAGTGTTAGTGAAGCACAAAGAGCTTTAATGATGCCTCAAGAACTTAGAGATATGACTTTTGAAGATGAATTAATAACTATTGATAATGGTAAACCTATTTTATGTAACAAAGCATTCTACTACAACGACAGTTATTTTATGGATAAATATAAAATAATTGCTCCAAGTTTAAAAAATATAAAAGGCATACCAAATAGAAAAGAATTTGAATCAGCTATTTTAAATAATGAAACAAATATTGAAATTCCAAACCAAATACAAGGAGATTATAAATGAAAAAAATATTAAGTATGCTGCTAATCTTTAGTAGCTTAAGTTTTGCTCAAAAAATTGATTTGAGTACATTATCAGGAGATAAAGGTTTAGCTTGTGAAGCTTTACTTTGTTTATCATCAGGTACACGACCTAGTGAATGCAAAAGATCAATTAAAAGATTTTTTTCAATTTGGCACCATAAATGGTGGAAAACTCTTCGGGATAGAAAAGCATTTTTAGGACTTTGTCCTGTTGGTGGTGGAAATTTTAATGGTTTTTCTTTAGGAAATGATGATAAAGAATTTAAAAAACTTAAAAATATCATCGTTAATTTAAAAGAAGATTGCAGCATAAAAAATTTAAATAGAGTAGAAACAAAAACTGTAAAAGCTTGGACTAAAAATGTCTATAATGATGATTACGGATATAACTATATTACTCACTTTAGAATTAATCCAAAACTTACTGAAAGTTGTAAAGCATTAATGAGTAGTAAATATACTTATATTAAACCTAAATATATTTGCAATAAGAAATGGTATCAAGGATATATAGCAGATTCACAATTTAGTTCAGCAAATAAAACACCTATGATTTATGGTGATTGGGGAAGAGGTTATACAACAACTAAAGAAAATTGTATTAGTTATAAAGCATTTCAAAAACTACCGCGAGAGCAAAAAAAGAAATATACACAATTTGGAAGTACTGATTCAAGTTTTAAATATTATTCTACATTTTGCATTGTAAAAAAACATTACATCAAAAAAGATTGTTGGGTATTTGAAAACTAATTTATTAAAAGGAGGAGAAGATAACAAATTCAAAACATAAATTAAACAATAAAAGACTGGTGAAGTTCTTAAGCTTTAAATTAAAATTTATATAAACAATAAAAGGAATAAACAATGGCATTCGTAGAATTAAGTAAAGAAAAAAATCCAAAATTGGTTGTAAGTGTAGACAATGCACTTAATTATAAAGATAAAGATGGAGAGTTGAAACAACGACAAGCAAAATCAGCTCTAACAGAAGTTTTAACAGAAGCTGCTAAAGTTGCAAAGATGGATAAAGGTAAAGTTATGGTTTCTATTGAAAAAGATGGAAATTATGAAACTTACTTTGCAAACAAAATGGGAAATACAAATAATGTTGCATTTTCAAATGCAAATAATAAAGATGATGTAGTCTATTTAAATGCAGTTGATAGAAATGATGGTAAAGGATACTTCTATGCAATTAATGATAGAGCAGAAAATGCAAAAGAGTTAATTGAAAAGATTGGTATTAAAGAAGTGCAAAACCAAGACAATACAAAATCTTCTTATGTTAAAGCAACTGTTCGATTAAAAAATGATGAGTTAAAAAAGGAATTGGAAACAAAAGGCGATAATCATATAGCAATTTTATCAAAAGATGAAATTAAAGTTGTTTCAAAAGATTCTTTAGGGAAAGGCAAAGAACCAAAACAAGAACAAGTAAAGGAAGAAAAAGCAGAACCTAAAAAAAAAGCATTTAAACCAAAATCTAAACAAACTAAGCAAAAAGAAATAGATATTGAAAGATAAGTAATAATACCTAGTCCTATTCTTAGGACCAGGTATTATGAATAAGGGAAAAATATGGATATAGGAAATTCTTTAGTCTTAATTACTATTTTAGGTGTTATTGCTATGTTTGCATTATTAAAAATGGCACTTAAATAAAAAATAAAGGAACTACAATGGAAGATAATAAAGATTTAACATCAAATAATAAAAATAATTTTTTTAATAGAAAGAAAGCAAAAGAAATTAAATTATTAAATTCAAGTGTAGATACATATTCAAATAAAGTTAGCAAAAAAAGATTTTTTAATGGAACAGATGAAAATATAGATACATATTTTGTTTTAGAAGATAAATGGAAAGTTTTATTAGCTCAATATGATAAAAAATCTACAAATAAAAAAGATTTATTAGTAGAAATGAGAAGTTTATATAAAAAGATAGAAAATCAATATAAAAAAATTGATAAAAACCATGATAAAGAAAAAGAAAATGTTTTTAATTTAAATAGAACATTAAAATAAGGAAAATAATATGAAATTGTTTATAGCAGAAAAACCTGAACTTGGTAGAGCAATAGCAAATGGACTTGATGGGAATCAAAGTAATGAAGATGGCTATATCAAAAAAGGAGATAATATTGTAACTTGGGCATTTGGTCATATATTGGGATTAGCTACTCCTGAAATGTATGATGAAAAATATAAAAAATGGGATATTAATGATTTACCTTTAGATATTGATATAAATAATTTTGAATATGTCCCTTTAAAATCATCAGTTAATCAATTAAAAATTATCACAAAACTTATAAATAACAATGATGTTGATACTATTGTAAATTGTGGTGATGCTGATGAAGAGGGGCAAATTTTAATTGATGAGATTTTACAATATGTTAAAAATACTAAGCCTGTGCAAAGAGCCTTAATATCAGATTTAACAGAAAAAGGTGTAAAAAAAGCATTAAATAATATAAAATCAAATGATGATTTTAAGGGAATGAGTGAAAGAGGCTTTGCAAGAAGTCAAGCAGATTGGCTTGTAGGTATTAATTTAACAAGAGCATACACAAAACTTGCTCAAAATAAAGGTTATCAAGGTGTTTTATCTGTTGGTAGAGTACAAACCCCTATTTTGGGCTTAATTGTGGCTAGGGATAAAGAACATGAAAGTCATGAAAGTAGTTTTTATTATACAGTACAGGGTTCTTTTAAATATGAAAATACCATTATTAAAGCGAATTTAAAAACTGATGAAAAAATTACAAATGAAGATATTGCAAATGAAACTAAAAAATGTGAAAATTTACCAGGTGTCTTAAATGTTAAACATGAAAATAAAACCACAAAACAGCCTTTACCATATAATCTATTAGATTTACAAGCAGAATGTTCATCAAAGTTTGGATACAAACCAGATAAAACATTGGATATAACCCAATCTTTAAGAGAAAAACATAAATTAATTACTTATAACCGTTCAGATTGTAGCTATTTACCTGAAAGTTTATTTGATGAAGCTACTGAAATTCTTGAAAGTGTAAAGAATAATTTAAATGATTTTACAGATTTTATTAAACAAGCAGATACTACTATTAAATCACATGCTTTTAATGATGATAATATAACAGCTCATCATGGTATTATACCAACAGATAATAAAGTAAATATTGAAGATTTATCAAAAGATGAATTAAATGTTTATACTTTAATTGCTAAAAAGTTTATCGCACAATTTTATCCAGTAAAAGAATTTATACATTCTCAAGTAGAAATAAATGTAAATGATTATATTTTTACAACATCATCTAAGAAAACAACTAAACAAGGTTTTGAAATATTATTTAAAGATGAAGCTAAAGAAAATGAAGAACCACAAGAAAATGATAATGCAAATGATTTAAGTAATATAAAAGATGATGATGTATTATGCGAAGAAATTAATATTAAAAAAGAAAAGACAAAACCAAAACCATATTATACAATGACTACTTTATTAAAAGATTTAAAATCTGTTGCAAAATATGTTGTAAATCCTGATATTAAAAAACTTTTACTTGAAAAAGACAAGGGCAAAAAAGGTGAAAATGGTGGAATTGGTACTCCTGCAACTAGGTCAGCACATATTAAAAACTTATTTGATAGAGGCTATATAATAGAAGATAAGAAAAAAATTATTTCTACTCAAACTGCAAGAAAATTAATTGAATTATCTCCTAAAAGTTTAAGTACTCCAGATATGACTGCATTATGGTTTGAACAGCAAAAAGATATAGAAGCTGGTACATTAAGTAAAGAAGACTTTTTAAAATCTATTAATAAAGAAATAACCGAAGAAATAGAAAGAATTAAATTAGATGATAAATTTACTAATTTAATAAAAGATGAGAACTCTATTGTTTGTCCTGAATGCAAAAAAGGTATTTTATTAAAGAAAAAGAGCTTTAAAACTAAAAAATATTTTTGGGGTTGTAGCGAATATGATAATGGTTGTAAAGCAATCTTTTTTGATGATAAGGGTAAACCACAATTAGAAAAAAAGGAGGTTAAAGTTAGTGAACATAAATGCCCAGATTGTGAAGATGGATATTTAATTAGAAGAAAAGCAGCAAAAAAAGTTAAGGGTAAAACTGTTTACTGGTGGGGATGTTCTAGTTATTCAAAGGGTTGTAAATCAACTTTTTTTGATAACAAAGGCAAACCAAATTTAAAAAAAGATAAAAAATGATTGATATAGCTTTAATTAATGAGTGTAAACATAATGAAGTACCTGTAAAAATTGTACAAGCAATCATTAAAGAAGAAAGTAATAAAAATCCATTATCTATAAATGTAAACAAGGACGGTAAGAGTTTAATCTCTTATAGTCCTAAAACCAAAGAAAAAGCAAAACAACTTGCTAAGTTTTGGATAGATAAGGGTTATACTGTTGATATTGGATTAATGCAGCTTAATAGTGCAAATTTTGATAATTATAATATAACAATAGAAAAAGCTTTAAATCCTTGTAAAAATATTAAAGTAGCTTCTTCAATATATTATAAATTTTTTAAGGCCTTAAATAAAAAGATACCATTAAAAACAAGAGTGTACAAAGCATTTTCAGCATATAATACTGGTTCTTATAGTAAAGGCTTTAAAAATGGTTATGTAGCAAAATATAAAAAATATTTTGGTACATCTTATTCAAATAAAGATTTCAAAAAATATGCTAATTATCTGTTATCGATAAAATTTCCAAGTTCTCAAGTAACTATGTTAAATGGTAAGATGTGATCTTAGTATAATTACAAGTATGAAAATTTTGAACACAAAGTTCACCTCTCTTTCAGAGGTAAACTGATAGATTTAAACTTAGAATAAAATTGATTCGGATTGAAATGAGAAATTAATTTTAGTATCAGTTTATAATCTATAGAATGTAACGACTAAAAACGCCTACTAACTAAAGTGTTACTTTCATTTTAAAGAAAAAGATTTGTATTTGATTTTATCCTGGTACGAAGTAAAAAATTAAAAAATAAATAATTAATACAAAGTATTGACAAATATTTTAAAAACTTGTATAATTCGGGTAATAAATAATTCAAGGTATCCAAGGTAATAACACTAATTACCGTTTTGGTCGCCGAAAAGCAGGGGCAACCCTGCTTTTTTTTTGTGGGTAGTGTTGGGTGGGAGCGTCAAGACAAGGATACATTATGAATTATTTATGGATAGTGGTTATTTTAATTTGCTTTGTTCTCGTAACTAAAGCATTTTAATCTAAAGTATCGGGGGAGTAGTGAACCCCGATACGACCATTATCCTTTTTTTATCTTTTATATTCTTGGATAAATTTTAACTGTTTTTCTAAAAGTTCGATTTGTCTTCTAATTATATCTTCTTCTTCAACTGTATTTTTTAGATATTCAATATAATCTTTTTTACTTTTAAAATCCCAAATAAAAGTAATTTTTAAAATTTTATTTTGTGCAAAGTTTTCTCCAAAATATTCAGGATTTAAAGAGTAAATATATCTTGTGTATTCTTTTTTAACTAAAATACCCTTTCTTTTCAATGATTGTATAAAACTATAAATAGAACCTCTTGTATATGTAGTTGTTTCAATTAGTTCATCTATATATTTTGGACTTGCCTTAATATTACTGCAAAAATCGGACTTGTTCGGACAGTCTATCGTTTTAGATTCGGACAGTCTATCGGAAACTGCTCGGACAGCTTATCGGTTTTGTCTCGGACAA
>PDWI01009035.1_pt1 | contig 11955 bp, 8 predicted proteins | sample 1430891 | NCBI WGS metagenome assembly PDWI01 (sample SAMN01162508, study PRJNA174530) | Oral metagenome, whole genome shotgun sequencing project. | biome: Marine environment; feature: Marine mammal; material: Swab sample of the gingival sulcus; isolation source: swab sample of gingival sulcus...
AACCTGTGCAGCATTTGAGCCCACTATCGACTACTGTGTTGTAAAAATTCCCCGCTGGACCTTTGAAAAGTTCCCGGAAGCCGAGGATCATCTCACCACAGCGATGAAATCTGTTGGTGAAACCATGGCCATAGGCCGTACCTTCAAGGAAGCGTTCCAGAAGGGTATGCGTTCTCTCGAGACAGGGCGCTCAGGTTTCGGCGCTGACGGCAGGGATATGTTTACTGATCTGGAAGATGAAGACCTTGAGCGCGGACTCCGCAGCCCCAGCTCTAAACGTATTGCCCACATATACGAAGCATTGAAGCGTGGAATGACTGTCGAAAAAATCTGTTCGCTCACCAGCATTGCCCCCTGGTTTGTCAATAACCTCAAGCAGCTCGTAACAACCGAACAGGAAATCGCAGACAGAGGATTTCAAAAACTTGACCGGGAATTTCTCAAACACTGCAAACAGCAGGGATTTTCAGATGAACAGCTTGCCTGGATTACCGGCACCTCACAGCAGGATATCAGGAATCTCCGTAAAAAGCTGATACCTGTGCGGCCGAGTTTGCCAGTTTCACCCCATACTACTATTCTACTTACGAGCAGGAAAATGAGGCTGTTATCACCGACAGGAAAAAAATTGTGATTCTTGGCGGCGGTCCCAACCGTATTGGCCAGGGCATCGAGTTTGACTACTGCTGCGTTCATGCCTCGTTTGCGCTTCGTGAGATGGGGATCGAATCAATCATGGTCAACTCAAATCCCGAGACGGTATCCACGGACTACGACACCTCGGATCAGCTCTTTTTCGAGCCGCTGACCCGTGAGGATGTATTGCATATTATTGAGATGGAAAAACCTGACGGTGTCATTGTCCAGTTTGGAGGCCAGACCCCGCTCAATCTGGCAGTACAACTGGAAGCAGCAGGAGTACCCATTGTCGGCACACCACCAGATGCCATTGACCGGGCTGAGGACAGAAAAAGATTTCAACAGTTTCTGCAAAAGCTGGGTCTGCGGCAGCCGGCAAATGACACGGTTCATACCCTGGAAGAGGCAATCAGCGCTGCCGAGCATATCGGCTATCCCGTGGTTGTCCGCCCATCCTATGTACTTGGCGGGCGAGATATGCGCATTGTCTATACCCCGGATGGTATCAGGGATTTTATGCAGGCGGTTGGTGTTACCGGCTACGACCACCCTATTCTTATCGATAAATTCCTCAAAGATGCCATTGAAGTGGATGTCGATGCTGTAAGCGATGGAGAAACCACCATTATTGGTGGAGTGATGGAGCATATCGAAGAGGCTGGCATCCATTCAGGAGACTCTGCCTGTGTGCTCCCGCCGCATACCCTGTCTCAGGCTCTAATTGAGGAGATCAAGCAGGCAACAAGGGCCATGGCAGAGGAACTCGGGGTTATCGGCCTTATGAATGTTCAGTATGCCGTTAAGGATGAAACACTCTATATCCTTGAAGTCAACCCGCGCGCCTCAAGAACCGTACCCTTTGTCTCCAAGGCGACAGGTGTCCCCCTGGCCAAGCTGGCAACAAGGATAATGATGGGACACAGCCTGAAATCACTGGGAATCACCTCGGAGACAACGATCTCTCACTGGGCGGTTAAGGAAGCTGTTTTTCCCTTTGACCGTTTTGATAATGTTGATACCCTGCTTGGCCCTGAAATGAAATCAACAGGGGAGGTAATGGGAATAGATGACAATCTGGGACTGGCCATCGCCAAAGCAACAGTGGCTGCGGGCATGCACCTGCCAGCGTCCGGCAATGTCTTTATCTCGGTTCGGGATAACGACAAAAAAAACGTCGTACCCGTTGCAAAAGCTCTTGTCAAACTGGGATATTCGATCTATGCAACGGATGGAACGGCAGAACATCTGGCAGCAGACGCCATCAGCTGTACAAGAATAAATAAGATATCGCAGGGCAGACCGCACATCCTCGACAAGATCCAGGATAACGAAATAAGCTGGATAGTAAACACCTCCTACGGTAAAAGAACAACTGAGGATTCCTACTCTATCAGACGGGCAGCACTGGATCTGCATATCCCCTATACCACGACAATTTCTGGTGCTGCTGCCACAGTGCATGCACTGAAAGAGATGAAAACCGCTACAGCGGGGGTGAAATGTGTGCAGGATTTCACCGGTAATAAGTAAAAATACAGGACTGCGATAAAAATCTCTCCTGTCCGATATTGATTTATTTCGAATGAGGCTAATAGTTATACTGTATTGAAAACAACTTGCTCTTTTTACTTGCAAGGCAACCGTAAATTCTAGAGAGTTACCCGGAGGAATCTTTGAACAGTTTTTACAAAAACTTGAGCATGTGGCTGATAATAGGTTTGACAATGATTTTCCTGTTCAACCTGTTCAACAAACCTCAAGGAAGCACATCCAGTTTAAATTACAGTGATTTTATTACAAAAATTGAAAACAATGCAATAAATCATGTGATCATCAGCGGCGATACTATTTCAGGTGTTACAGAGGATGGAACGGCTTTCCGTACTGTCTATCCGTTAAACGATGATGAGCTCATTCCCATGCTGCGCAATTCAGGCGTAAAGATAACCGTGCAAGAGGCACAGAAAGAATCATTTTTAATGACTATTTTTGTATCATGGTTCCCCATGCTGCTCTTAATCGGTGTCTGGATTTTCTTCATGCGCCAGATGCAGGGCGGTGGCAAAGGCGGAGCGCTTTCCTTCGGGAAAAACAGGGCCAGACTCATGGAGCAGGGTGAAAACAAGGTCACTTTCAAGGATGTTGCCGGAATTGACGAGGCAAAGGAAGAGCTGGAAGAGATTATTGACTTTCTCCGCGAACCACAGAAATTCACCAAATTAGGGGGCCGTATTCCCAAGGGTGTGCTGCTTGCGGGATCTCCGGGTACAGGGAAGACCCTGCTTGCCAAAGCCATTGCGGGTGAGGCGGAAGTCCCGTTTTTTACGATTTCAGGTTCTGATTTCGTGGAAATGTTTGTTGGTGTAGGCGCATCCAGGGTCAGAGATCTCTTTACTCAGGGAAAGAAAAACGCGCCCTGTATTATTTTTATAGACGAGATTGATGCTGTAGGTAGACATCGCGGTGCAGGCCTTGGTGGCGGACATGATGAGCGTGAGCAGACATTAAACCAGCTCCTTGTCGAAATGGACGGATTTGAATCTTCAGAAGGTGTAATTATCGTTGCGGCAACAAACCGCCCTGATGTCCTTGATCCTGCGCTGCTCAGACCGGGACGCTTTGACCGTCAGGTGGTAGTTCCGGTACCTGACGTTGGCGGGCGCCAGAAGATTCTTGAGATATATGCCAGGAAAACAAAAATGGCCCCGGGTATTGACCTTGAAATCCTCGCCAGAGGCACCCCTGGTTTTTCAGGTGCCGATCTTGAGAACCTTGTTAATGAAGCGGCTCTGCTTGCCGCCCGCGCCGGGGCTAAGGAAATTGACCTTGAGCTCCTTGAAAAGGCCAAAGACAAGATCATGATGGGTGCTGAAAGAAAATCCATGATTATCACCGAAAAGGAAAAGGAAGTTACAGCCTACCACGAGGCAGGCCACGCACTGGTTGCCAAACTGCTTCCTGACACTGACCCGATTCATAAGGTCACTATCATCCCGCGAGGCAGGGCTCTGGGGCTTACTATGCAGCTGCCCATTGATGAAAAATACACCCACTCAAAAAAATATCTGGAACATACCCTCTGTATCCTCTTCGGCGGCAGGATCGCGGAAAAGATCATCTTTGATGAAATTACCACCGGTGCCGGCAATGACCTTGAACGTGCCTCTGATCTTGCCCGCAAAATGGTCTGCGAATGGGGGATGAGCGATGAACTTGGACCGTTGACCTATGGCAAGAAAGAAGAACAGATCTTTTTAGGCCGGGAAATTGCCCAACACCGGGATTTCAGTGAGGAAACAGCAAGACAGATAGATGTTGCCGTAAAACAGATAATCCTGGAAGCCCGTGATAAGGTGGAAAAGATGCTCACTGAAAACCGTGATATCCTTACCGCCATGGCAAAAGAGTTACTGGAAAAGGAAACCATTGTCCTTGATGACATAGAACGCATCATGGAAGAGCTCCATCCAGAAAAATACAAGCGCAGTGAAAAGCCAAAACCTGCACCGCAAGAGGCAAAAGAGGATACAGAGGCTGACACGGTTGACATATCTGCTGCCCCCAGAGAGGAGGAGGCTTCTTCAGATGAGAAAAACGAGACCGACTCCAGCGAAAACGACACCCCGCAGACATAGGAAAGGACAGTATCATGAAAATTATGGGTATACTCAACGTTACGCCTGATTCCTTTTCAGATGGCGGCGACCATTTCTCCTGTGATAACGCAGTAGCACAGGCAGAAAAGATGATTGAGGAAGGTGCTGACATAATAGACATTGGTGGAGAATCCACCAGACCCTATTCTGATGCTGTTGCTGAAAGAGATGAGATTGAAAGGGTTGTCCCGGTAATCAAGGCATTACGCAGCCGCACCGATATACCCATCTCGATAGACACAAAAAAGGCTGCGGTCGCCAAAGAGGCATTAGATGCCGGTGCTGATATAATAAACGATATCAGCGCGCTGCAGTCTGATCCTGTTATGATCGATCTCGTCTGCGAGACTGACTGTCCGGTTATTATAATGCACATGCAGGGTGATCCTAAAACCATGCAGATAGCACCCCGTTATCACGATGTGGTTGCAGAGGTGAAAACCTTCTTTTCTGAGCGCCTGAAATTTCTGGAAGAAAAAGGAATTAAAAAGGAGCGACTCATCATTGATCCGGGCATAGGTTTTGGAAAAACACTGGAACACAATTTGAGCCTTATAAAGCATCTGGATACATTCTCAAGCCTTGGACTGCCCCTGCTCCTCGGCCACTCCCGTAAAAGCTTTCTTGGCACCATCACAGGAAGGGATGCGAAGATGCGCGATCTGCCCACAGCGGTTATTGCTGCACTTGTTCGTCATAGCCATGTTGATATTGTCAGGGTGCATAATGTGGCGGATACAAAAGACGCACTGCAGGTTGCTGAGGCTATTGATAACGCCTGAAAGAGCCAGCAAGAACAATGAACAATCTTTCTTTTATACGTACCTATCTCAGACAGATTGTCGTACAATTCGTTCTTCTTTTCCTGCCCATAGCCCTCTTTTTTTCATCTCTTGCCTTTCTTTTCTACTATCGTGATACTCACTCCGCTCTGGACAATTTGCAACGCATCGAAACAGATAAGATTTCCAGCCAGATGCAGCTGCTCGCCTCAAGGTTTCAGGGAATAACCTCAAGTCTCGAACTTCTCGCACTGCAACCGGAAGTCCTTGCCTACCTTGAGTCCCCCACTCCCGATTTACTCCAGGCTGTGGAAAAAAAATTGCTGCTTTTCAGTTCAAGCAACAAAATATTCCACAGGGTGGAACTCGTGGATGCTCGCGGACAACAAAAAGCTGTCACCTTATCCCAAAACCATAGATTCACGTTCGTTCCAGAGGTGATGCTTACAACCCTTAACGATGATGCCTTTTTCCAGCAAACCCTCGCACTCACAGGCGGACAGGTCAATACAACCTCATTAAAAGATGACGTAAGCAATATCACCCCAATTCCGATACCAGAGCTGCTCTATGCAACCCCGATTATCTCAGAAGCAGGGATACCCCTCGGTGTTCTGGCAGCAGCACACCCCATTTCCCTCTTTCTGGAAGATCTGAAAGCAGTCTCTCAATCTTCAGCAAGTGAGACAATTCTCCTATCCTCAACACGGGAAATTTTAGGCAGCTCTGCTGTTGGCAGTAAAGCCCGCCATTATCTGCAATTGAAGCCAGGGCAAACCACATTTCTTGCCGAAGAATGGGAAATTATCAAAGAAGAGATCTTCGGACAGTTTCAATCACAAAATGGACTCTTTACCTTCGGTACGGTATGCCCGTTCCAGACAAACTCTCCGCATACAACTGACGGGGCCACTGGAAACTGTTATGAAAATGACACAATACCCTATCTGTGGAAAGAAGTCTCCCATATCCCGGCAAGCGATATCGCAGCAATGCAACGAGAAGCATCAGGAAGAATAGTGCCTTTCTACATTATTGCCCTGTGTATAACTGCAGTTGTCTCTTTTCTCTTTTCTGTAACAGCAATTCATCGAAAAATCGCCCAAAAGATGATACTCGAAAAAGCTGAAGAACTGCGGGCAATCAGTGACGCTGCAGCCGATGGAATTATCGCCTTCGACAGAAAGGGAACGGTGGTTCACTGGAACCGTGGAGCAGAAGAGTTGTTTCAGTACACCACTCAAGAGATGATCAATGACTCCGTTACCCCGCTTTTTGCCACGCTGACCAAAAGGAACCATCTGGGAGATATAGCACAGTTTCATGTAGAGGCAATATATCCTGCCACAGAGACCGCTGAGATGGTAGGCAAAAGAAAAGACGGTACCACCTTTCCGATTGAGGCCTCATTCTCATCCTTTGAAAAAGAATCAGGATGGCAAACCGTTGCTATTTTCAGAGACATTTCAGAGAGAAGAACCATGGAAAAAGAAAGGCGCAGGGCTGATAAATATGAATCTCTCAGCGTCCTCTCAGGCGGTATCGTCCACGACTTCAATGACCTTCTCTCCGCTATCCTGGGCAGTATTAACCTCGTCAACAAACTAAAAGAGATACCTCCCTCATCACAGGTACTCATTGAACATGCTGAAAAAGCAGCAAGAAGAGCCAAAAGGCTGACAAGACAGCTCCTCTTCTTTGCACGGGATGGTGCTATACGGCGAAAAACAACCTCCATTGAACCTGTTCTGCATGAAGCCGTTGAACATGCCCTGCATGGTTCACCAGTCATCAGCACTTTTTCTATCCCAGACGATCTGTTTTTAGTGGACATAGACGTTGACCAGATCAACCAGGTTATCAGCAATATAACAATGAATGCAAAACAGGCCATCATCGGTAACGGAACAATTTCTATTCTCTGTAGAAACATTATTGCAGAGGAAACAGAGATGCTACCTGAAAAATATAACGGAAAATACATAGAAATCGCTCTGCATGATACCGGTACAGGTATTTCGCCGCAAAATGCGGCTAAGATATTCGACCCCTATTTCACAAGCAAAGAGAACAGTTCAGGACTCGGTCTTCCCATTGCAGCAGCTATTATTGATAGACACGACGGCTATATAACCCAGCGATCACAGGAAAATATGGGTTCGACCTTCTATATTTTCCTGCCAGCAGCAGTTGATCAACACATTCATGTTGAAAAACGTAAAACAGCAACCACAGACAAACATCTTCGAATCATGGTGGTCGAAGACGAGGAGATTTTGCTTGGTATCACCGAAAAAACCCTTTCCTATCTAGGGCACGAGTGTGTTCCCGTCAGTTCCGGGCGTGAGGCAATCGAGATGTATCGGCAGCTCTACAAAACCGGTACTCCCGTTGACTGTGTCATCATGGATCTCAGCCTTGCAGACGGCATTGGTGGCAAGGAGAGCGCAGCAGTTATTTTGGACATGCATCCTGGGGCAAAAATCATTGCTTCAAGCGGCTACGCCAATGATCCGGTCATGGTGGATTATGACGATTACGGATTTTGCGCGGCAATTGCAAAGCCATATGAAATGGAAGAGCTCTCTGAAATTATTAACGAAAGTTCATAACCTGATTTTCTATCAAACGAGCAGTCCGCTGGACAGCCAATAGTACATTATATACCCCCCTGCAAGCAAAAGCAGAATAGCAGAGATCTTCTGTACATAGGGTACGATTTTTCGAAACGTTCCCACCACAACGCCTTCTTTAACAAAGGCAATTCCAATGGTCAGAATCAACAGGACTGTTCCCATGCCGGCAATGTAGCTGACAAATTGCAGAAAACCTGTCAGGAAACCTCCAGATGTCAACGAACTACCAACTACTGCAAGAAAAATAGGCAGCGTGCAGCTTAACGATGTGGCACCAAAGGCAAGACCGAACAGAAAAAAACCTTTCAGGGAGATATGCCGTGGATCACCTATTTTTGTGGCAAATTGCAGGACAAAGGGCAGGGAAATATGCCTGCCGCTCAGCAGAAATATACCGAGTACTACCAGCAGAAAGGCAACTATAACAGAAATCCATGGCATAACCGGATTCAGAAAAGCACCACCAGCTGAGACAAGCCCGCCGACAATGCCGAACAACAGGGCAAACCCGCAGGTAACAACTAAACTTACCCACACAGCCTGAAAAATGCGGCGAACACCCGAGCGCCTGGAAAATGATTCATCCTCAACACCAAGATACAAGGAGAGATAAACAGGCAGCATTGCAAAACCACAGGGGTTAACAGCAGAAACCATACCGGCTCCATAACTGTAACCAAAAGGAAGAAGTGATGCTGCCTGTGCTAATATCTGCGAGACATATACCTGAATTTCCATAAGACCAATACCTGCTTTATAATTCTTGTTTTTCTACTGGCCGCACAGCCATCTCTGCAAGTATATACATTCCCGCCTGGACTGTCACATGAATAAAAAAAATACTCAGCAAATGCGTGTCCGGTATCTCTGGAGAAAAACGCATCCCGATTTTCAGGAACGCCTTCCCAGAAAACTCGACCATGGTCATTTTTTTTGCTTGACCTTCTTATCCTATTGGAATAACACTCTACTGTAAATAAAAATTACCGGGAAACTGAAAGAAGAATGCGACTGACCAGAGAAGAAAAGAAGAGACAAACCAGAAAAGCTATCCTCGATGCAGCCATCAAATTATTTGACCAAAAAGGCTTTGACAATACCTCTATTGAGGAACTGGCAAAAGAGGCGCAGATAGGCAAAGGCACTGTCTACTCATATTTTGAAACCAAAAAGGATATTCTATTTGCCTTTTGTGAAGGCCGGCTGGAATTGATCCATGATGAGGTGCAAAAGAAACAGAATGACAGTGTTTCTTTTATCGATCGGCTGGTTATCATATTTATGAATGAATTTGAGTTCATAGCGAACCACAAGGACTTCGGCAGGTTGTTCTTACAACAGACCCTGTTCCCGGATGAAACACAGGGCAAGGGCAATAATCCACCGGAGCGAAAATGGCTCGAACTCTTTTATACTATTATAGACGAGGCCGCAGCAAAGGGTGAAATTCGCAGAGATATAGACAGGCTCTACCTGGCGGGTCACTTTTTTGCCCTCTATATCCTTGTCGTTTCGTCCTGGTATTCCGGCAGGATAGAAAGTGAAGAAGTAAAACCCGTAATGCATCTCTTGTTTTCGCAGGTGTTACAAGGACTTGCAAGACATCATTCAAACAAAACAAAACGTTGAGGAAGGTAGAAAGATATGAATACATATCAAAGCCCCACAACCACCAGAGGAAAAATGGTATTTTTTATCTGGAAGATTTTTCCAAGATTAGTCCTGGTCGGATTAATCATACTCATTGTTGTACTTTTCATTCAGGTCTCTGCCAGGAAAAAGGCAATAACAGAGGCCAAGATAAATGCAGTATCTCAGCAGGAACGCCCTGTTAACACTGTTACATATACAATCCAGCCAGCCAGTATCCATGACCGAATCAACCTACCAGGCAGTATTGAGGCATGGACGGAGCTGAACGTTATGGCAAAGGTGAATGGCACAGTTACAGAGCTGCTCGTAAGTGAGGGGGATGAAGTAAAAAAAGGCGACGTAATCGCACGTATCGAAGAAACGGACTATACAATCGCGCTGCAACGTGCCAAAGCTGCCTACAACCTGGCCAAAAACAACTTTGAACGAGATAAAAACCTGCATGCCAAAGGTGTCGTCACACAATTTCAGCTTGATACAGCTGAGACTACATTGATGACGGCCAAAGCCGATCTGGACAATGCCGCCCTGCAGCTTTCCCGCTGTATAATCACATCTCCGATAAATGGGGTCATCAGCACAATGACTGCCAAAACCGGCTTATTTCTAACAGTGGCAGATCCCATTGCCCGGATACTGAAAATTGATACGGTGAAGGCGGTTATTGGTATCCCGGAATCAGATGTCGCTGCTGTACGAAAAATTGATGCGATCACCTTTTCGATACAAGCGCTGGGAAATAAGACATGGACGGGTAAAAAACACTTCCTCTCACCCGCCCCTGAAACCACGGCGAGATTATACGATCTTGAGCTGGAAGTGGACAACAGCAACAGAGACATTCTGCCAGGTATGTTTATCAGGGCAGACATCATCAAACAAACCGTAGATGATGCCATTGTTATCCCCTTTTACGCGGTAATATCCAGAAATGATGAGCACTATGTTTTTATCGAGGAAGACGGGCTGGCCAAAAAGAAGCTGGTAAAACTGGGAATCATGGAAAAATGGATGATCGAGGTGAAACAGGGGCTGAAAGCAGGTGACAAACTGATCGTTGAGGGGCAGAGAGACCTGGAAAATGACCAGCAGATCAATGTGGTAAAAGAAATCACCAACCCCGGCAAATACATGTTATGATCATTTCAAATATCGCAATAAAAAAGAGCGCCACTGTTATCGTTCTCACCATTTTACTGATTATCTTTGGCGTTTACAGCTATCGTGAACTGCCAAGAGAGAGTGATCCTGATGTCACCATCCCCTATGTTTTCATTTCAACAGCATACAGAGGTGTTTCATCTTCTGATATAGAAACTGCTATAACCATTGAAATTGAGAAAAAACTAAAGGGGCTGGATGGTGTAAAGAAAATCCAGTCAGTCAGTGCAGAAGGTCTCTCGAGTATCAGCGTTGAGTTCACATCAGGCACAGATATTGACCAGGCTCTGCAGGATGTTAAGGACAAGGTGGATGAAGCCCTGGGCGATCTTCCCTCCGATCTCGATGAAGATCCCGCTGTATTTGAGGTCAATCTCTCTGAGCTGCCTATTGCAGTGTTCTCACTTTCAGGTACTTGCGGCCTGCCCTGCCTGAAAGAAATTGCCGATGATCTGGAAGATGCAATTGAAGCAGTGCCAGGTGTGCTGGAAACAACTGTTACCGGCGGGCTGGAGCGTGAAATACGGGTAGAGGTGTATCCAGAAAAACTTGCCTATTATGGACTGAGCATTGGCAATTTTCAGGCAGTAGTTAATGCTGAAAACCGCAACAACTCAGGGGGGAATATTACCCTGGGCAATGGTCGCTATCAACTGCACGTTCCAGGAGAGTTCACCACACCGGAAGAAATTTACGGGCTTGTCCTTACCACATATAACGGCCAGCCCGTCTACCTCAAGGATGTGGCACGGGTAATTGACGGATTCAAGGAGGAAACCAGCAGATCACGGCTTGACGGCGAGTCTGCGGTTAACCTGGCCGTCAAGAAACGAACCGGAGAAAACATCATCAAAATCAATGATGCGATTGAGACAATCATAGAGAAAAGTAAACCTGGCTGGCCTGCGGGAACAAAAATAACCAAGGTCATGGACCAATCTTCCGAGATCAAACTGATGGTGGAAGATCTCGAAAATAATATTCTCTCAGGCCTTGTCCTTGTGCTCATCGTCATCTTTTTAACGATGGGTATCCGTAATGCAATACTTGTCAGTGCAGCTATTCCTATCTCCATGCTGCTCTCTTTCACCGTACTACAAATCATGGGTATAACCCTGAACAAGGTTGTGCTGTTCAGTCTCACTTTAGCCCTGGGAATGCTTGTCGATAACGCCATTGTTATCATTGAAAACATCTATCGTTTTATGGAACAGGGAGCAGACAGAATTGAAGCAGCCATGAAGGCAACAGGTGAAGTTGCCTACCCTGTAATAGGGTCGACGCTTACCACACTGGCCGCCTTTTCACCCATGCTTTTCTGGCCAGGGATTATGGGAGATTTCATGAGCTATCTCCCTCTTACCCTCATTGTCACACTATCATCTTCCCTTTTTGTCGCCCTGGTGATAAACCCTGCCCTGGCCTCTC
>PDWI01009165.1_pt1 | contig 11955 bp, 12 predicted proteins | sample 1430891 | NCBI WGS metagenome assembly PDWI01 (sample SAMN01162508, study PRJNA174530) | Oral metagenome, whole genome shotgun sequencing project. | biome: Marine environment; feature: Marine mammal; material: Swab sample of the gingival sulcus; isolation source: swab sample of gingival sulcus...
TTTGAATTTTTGGAAATTATAAAAAGTAAGCATAGCAGTAGCTACGTGCGTCTTTTTAGAATGACAAAAAACGAAAATGAACAAGGTTTGGTGTATAAGGTTACACTTGATTTAACACTAAGCTTACTAAAAAAACATAAGAAAATACTACGGAACCACCAGCCACCGATGAAAAGAACTCAACCGCCCTACCGGTCGGTCTCACATAGCTTTTCATCGTATCCCTACGCCGCTTCCTTGATTTTCAATATTTTTTTAGGTAGGCCATCCTTCTACAACAGAATTCTTCTCAATGCTATTAACATTAGGTATATTACGTCAGTCTTGCGAAAAAGGTCTGAAGACCTTTTAAAGCTCTGCGACCTCTGCGTTCTCTGTGGTAGTAAAAAAAAGTTTCTTGTGGTGCTTCATGCAAAAAACATAAAAACGCCATGGAGCGCATAGAATACTTTGTGGTTTTGAGACAAGATTACCGGCGGCTAAGTACTAATAGATTGTTGAGTTAAATGTAACTACAACTAATTGAAGAATAATATAGATTAAAAACAGCCTTGGAATTTTAAAAATAAGTGCAAAAAAAAACGCTAATCATTTATATGAGTAGCGATTTAATCTTGTGCGGGTGAAGGGACTCGAACCCCCACGCCGTAAAGCACTAGATCCTAAGTCTAGCGTGTCTACCAATTCCACCACACCCGCATGTGTCCAATGAAAATTGGAGTGCAAAGTTAGATTATTTTTTTTATTTACGATTAAATATTTATTTTTTTTTGGAAAAATAACGCTTAAATCTTGTACCCGGCTTTAATTATTCCACCAAAAAGCATCTGATAAGGTATATTTGTTACAAACTTCTATTAAATACGTCACTCAGTTTTATTGTACCTTTGTCCATTATTAATAAACTGTTTTAACTATGTTGTACTGGATATTATTAGCAATTCTTGGTTTGGGAATTATATATATAATTTACGCTGTATGGCGTTTTAAAAATGCACCAAGTGTAGATGATCATGAAAAAATTGTGGTATTAACTGATGCAGATTTTCAAAAAACAATTAAAAATAAAACTATCCTCATAGATTTTTGGGCAGCATGGTGTATGCCTTGTAAAATGATGGCGCCTGTTCTCAATGATCTTGCCGCCGAATTACCGGATGATAAATATGTTGGAAAAATCAATATTGAACAATACAAAGTAATGGCTCAAAAATATGGGGTAAGAAATATTCCTACATTGATTCTCTTTAAAAATGGTGAAGAAGTAGATCGTTTTGTGGGTATAAAATCTAAGTCTTTTCTTAAATCAAAGATGTCATAAACGCCCAATTAAGTCATATTTTTTTATTCTGCACCGGCTATGCAATAGTCAGTTTATAGAAAAAAAAGTGAATGATAAGAATGGCAATGCCCAGACCAATTCGGTAATAGCCAAAAATCTTAAAGCCTTTTTTGCTTAGATAATCAATAAAAGATTTGATGGCAATCATGGCAACTATAAAGGCTATGACATTACCTATGATCAAAATGTTGATTTGCTGACTGCTCAGTTCAAAACCGGCCTGATAGTAATCATAGGTTTTTTTAACCGTAGCACCGAGCATGGTAGGAACGGCCAGAAAAAAGGAAAACTCTGCCGCAACTTTACGGCTGATTCCCTGTGTCATCCCTCCTACTATACTTGCCCCACTACGGGATGTTCCCGGAATCATCGCCAAACACTGAAACAAACCTATTTTAAAAGCTGTGCCATAACTGATATGCGTATGAGCCGTAGGATTTTCAGGATTTACTTCTTCATTCTTTTTAAACCAATCATCTACTTTTAACAGAATAAAACCACCCAAAATTAAAGTAATAGCTACAGTGATAGGGCTTTCCAGTAATGTATCAATCACATCATTGAGTAATAAACCCAAAATCACTGCCGGTATAAAAGCAATGAGTAATTTGAAATAAAAATCAAAACTCTGAAAAAAACGTTTCCAATAGAGTACTAAAACAGACATAATAGCGCCCAATTGTATGACTATGGTAAACAATTTGGTAAAATCATCACCTGCAATCTTCATAAAAGATGAGGCAATAATCATATGTCCTGTTGATGAAATGGGTAGATATTCTGTAATACCTTCAATAATGGCAAGGATAATCGCTTGTATTGTGGACATGGCTTATTTTTTTCTTCGGTATAAAATAGCAAATACTTCTATGGCAAAACCCAAAATTACCAGTGTTGGTGCCACACGGATTCGTCTCGTATTATAAATAGCTTCGTTAAAGACTTCCGGGTCGTCACTTCCACCACCGGCCATAAGGATAAACCCTAAAGCAATCACCAATAATCCGGCTATCATGATGTAGTATTGGGTACGTGAAAACAAAAAATTTTGATTTTGTTTTGAAGGATTGTTGTCTTGTTTTTTTTGTGACATTTATGTTTATCTATTTAATTTAAAATATACAAGTGTTTAATCATACCGCAGTATTAATTGATTTTGTAAGAATCAATAATACAATTCATCTGTCCGCAGGTTAAGAAAACGTTTGGTAGCAAAATATGTACTAATCCATGAGATTAAAATACCCAAAATCAATAATCCGGCAAAAACATACGCATAAGACATATAATTTTCTTTGATGGTAAAGCCCGGAATTTTTTCTTGCAGATAGAAACCTACACCCAGTAAAGCCAGAACAGCAAATATGGCACTGATGACTCCCAGTTTGATACCCATCCAGATAAAGGGTCTTCGGATAAAGCCTTTGGTCGCTCCAACCATTTGCATTGTCTTGATTGTAAAACGCTTGGAATAAATGGACAAACGAATGGTAGAATTGATGAGCATAATTGTAATCAAAACAAGTAAGACGGTCAGAAATAAAACCCAATAACTCATTTTACTCAGGTTGTCGTTGAGTTTTTGTATAAGGTTTTTGTCGTATTGAACATCATAAACCAGAGGGTTTTTAGCATAAATCTGCTGAATACTGTCCAATTTTTTAACAGTAACAAAGTCTGATTTAAGTTTAACATCCAAACGGTCTCTTAGTGGATTAGTGCCCAAAATACTGACAAAATCCTGTCCCATATCATCTGCCATCATCTTGGCGGCTTCCTCTTTGGACATCATACTTAAAGACTTGACATAAGATGCTTTTTCAATATCGTTTTTTAAACGCTTAACTTTTTTGGCGTCTGCATCATTCTTGAGAAAGATATTCAAGCTGATTTGTTCTTTGAAATGGGTGCTCAAAGCACGTGTCTGCAATACCACAAAACCAAATAGTCCCAGAACAAAAAGCACTAAAGTAATACTGATAATCACTGAGATATAGGAAGTCTGCAGGCGTTTTTTTTGATACGTTTCTATTTTGTTACTCATAGGTCAATAAATAGTTGTGCAAGATACGATTTTGAGCGGATAGATAACAAATTATTGTCCATAAGCCCATCATAAAAAAACTCTAAAGATTTTACTGGTACCGGATTACGTTAAAAAACAAGACTTTTATCCTGTTTGTTAATTTTTATAAATTATTGATTATAAATAAATTATTATAATAATAATTAACGTCTGTTCAGATAAATAGTTACATAGTACAATAATGACGCTAAAGCACCAACCGCTGCTACAACATAAGTACGGGCTGCCCATTTCAATGCATCTTTAGCACCTGCCAATTCGTTATGCGCAACCATATTTTTATTCTCCAACCAAGCCAGTGCACGGTTACTGGCATCGTATTCTACCGGTAAGGTGACAAACGTAAATATTACTGATACGGAAAAGAAGATAATTCCTATCAAAAACAATTGGGGAAAAACAGAAAATAATAATAATCCACCCATGATCAGAAATTGTGACAGACGGCTACTTATATTGACTGCCGGTACCATTTTAGATCTGAATTGTAACCATGAGTATGATGTCGCATGTTGTACGGCATGACCTACTTCATGTGCCGCAACAGCTGCCGCTGCCGCATTACGCTCATTGTAAACGACTTCACTCAGGTTAACGGTTTTATCACTGGGATTATAATGATCGGTCAAACGTCCCCGAACAGAGATGACTTTGACATCTTGAATACCATTATCATGAAGCATTTTTTCAGCAATTTCTTTGCCTGACATGCCATTTTGTAAACGAATTTTGGAGTATTTTTTAAACTTAGATTGTAGTCGGCCTTGAACGATCTTACCTACTATTCCAATAAGTACCGATATGGCAATCATTCCGTAAAACATAATATTAGATTTTAAGTTGGGTTAAATATAACTTTTTTTTATCAATCGAGATACGAGTCTTATTTTGTACTTTTACAGCATAAATTATTCCAAATTTTATAAAGAAAATTTACCGGGTCATTTGATAATTTTTAGCTGTCTGATGACTATTAAATCTCAATAAATCTGACAAAATGTCAAAAAAACCACATATTCTCATTATTTATACAGGTGGCACCATAGGAATGGTCAAAAGCCATGAATCTAATGTTTTACAACCATTTGATTTTGAACATCTTTACAAAAGTATTCCTGAGCTCAGACACCTGCATTGTAGTATAGAACATATTTCTTTTGAAGAACCCATAGATTCCAGTGATATGACTCCTCGTGTCTGGCAAAAAATACTCAATATGATTGAGGCTAATTATGATCGGGTAGATGGATTTGTTATTTTGCATGGTTCTGATACGATGGCTTATTCGGCGTCTGCCATGAGTTTTATGATAGAAAACCTCGATAAGCCCATTATCTTTACCGGGTCACAATTGCCTATAGGGGATTTACGTACCGATGCTAAGGAAAATATGATTACTGCTTTGGAAATTGCAGCCTCCAGAACCGACGATAACCAATCGGTTATTAAAGAAGTTTGTGTGTATTTTGAGTATAAACTTTACAGGGGTAACCGTACGACCAAAATAAGTGCGGCTCAGTTCAGAGCATTTGAATCGCCCAATCATCCTATTCTTGCTGAGAGTGGTGTAGATTTAATGTTTAATCCACATGCGTTCTTCGAGCATTCCACACAGTCTCCTCCCGTTTTCAGACCATTGGAGGAGCATCCCATACTGTTGTTAAAACTCCATCCGGGATTGACACCGGAAGTTTTAAACCATCAGTTGGCAACGCCAAACCTTAAAGGAGTCATTTTAGAAACCTACGGTTCCGGAAACGCGCCTACTTATTCTTGGTTTTTGGAAGCCTTGCATAAAACTCTCAAAGCCGGTATTCCTGTCATAGATATTACCCAATGTTTTGCCGGAGGTGTGGTTTTGGGCAAATATCAAAGTAGTCTGGAATTACGCAACATGGGATTGGTAAACGGTAAAGACATTACCACAGAAGCAGCAGTGACTAAACTCATGTATCTTTTGACCATCACTGATGATTTGCGTCAAATCAAAGAACTGTTTGAAACGCCGTTGAGAGGAGAGATCAAACAATAGTATATGATTTAACCCCTTCCTGATTATTTTTATCAGGATGTTTTATTTTAACTGCTTTAAAAGGTCTTGAGAAGATTTATTGATTTTTCCATTCTATGGTTTCCAGCATTGTCATCATATCTTTTTTGAGATATTCTACCACGGGATACAGTGAATCATAGTTGGGTTTGACATCAAAATACAGGGCAGCGGTCAATACATGATTCACACTGTCTGTGGCATAAAACTGAACATTAGAAGCACTTTCTCCCTGAACTTCATTGAGTACCCCATACACATTGGTAGATTTATTCTCGTACAGTCTTGGAACAATAGCACTAGCTTTTACAGTATGTTTTGTCGTGAGTTTATCAGCTTCCCGGAGTATATCCTTGAGGTTATTCTGAATCGGTCTGTAAGTGATATGAATTTTGGCTTTGAGTTTGGGATAATCGACTTCTGCATGACAACCCTTAATAAAATGTATGGAAGCCGCTTTGGAAAGATAAAAACTATACGGACAATTGTTGATAAACCGCTGATAATCTGCCGGGGGATATTCCAGATTGAGATAGGCTTTGGGTTTGGGGAATACATCATCCTGACATGATATCATCGTGATACTGACCACAATTATTGAGGCTGCCTTTAGAATAATATGGTATAATTTACGGGTCACTGTAATCATTAAAACGGTAAATCGTCTTCCGGATTGTCTGTATTGACATCCGGTTGTTCCGGACGTTTGACTACTTTCTGATGTTCAGAAGATTGAAGATTTCTTTGATCGGCTTTTTTATGGCTTAAAAAAATCAAATCGTTGACATGAATTTCTGTAATATAACGGGTTTCGCCGTTGTCTCTTGTCCATTGACGTGTTTTTATTTTACCCTCGCAATAGATTTTATCTCCCTTGGTGATGGATTTTTCACAGAGTTCAGCCAGTTTGTTGTGCACAACAATATTATGCCATTCAGTTGTCTTAACTTTATTACCATCACGACTTTTATATTCCTCATGGGTTGCCAGAGGAAAACGACCGATAGCATGACTACTGTCAAAATAATGCATCTTGACCTCATCCCCCAGATGACCTATAAGTGTGACTTTATTAAGTGTACTGCCCACGATTTAAATTTCAAAGTTAGAATCTTCCAAAAGTACATGATTTTTATCAAAGAAGGGGTTAAAATTTTTGTTTTTGACCAAAAACCTGATGTATTTGTTCAGTCCAGTAATGTCTGACCTCTTATCACGGCTGTTTGAAATAAAAAGTATAAGACTATGGGAACATCTGTTTACCAAGATTTAAGACCTAACCGCATACAGGTTTAATTTCATACATTTGTGACTTCAAAATCTTATTGATGAATATTCATTTTATAGCCATTGGTGGTGCTGCCATGCACAATCTGGCTCTCGCTTTACACGACAAGGGTTACACCATTACAGGTAGTGATGATACCATACATGAGCCTTCAAAGTCCAGATTGGCACAAGCCGGTCTGTTACCTGAAACCTTTGGTTGGTTTCCCGATAAAATCCATAAAGATTTGGATGCTATTGTCTTGGGGATGCACGCCAAAAGTGATAATCCTGAGTTACAAAAAGCCCAAGCTTTAGGCTTAAAAATATATTCTTATCCCGAGTTTTTATATGAACAGTCCAAGGATAAAACCCGGGTAGTTATAGGAGGTTCGCACGGTAAGACTACGATTACAACCATGATTTTGCATGTGATGAATTACTGGGACATACCTGTGGATTATATGGTAGGTGCCCAATTAGACGGATTTGACCGTATGGTGCATTTAACCGCTGATAACGAGTTTATTGTGTTAGAAGGGGATGAATACCTGAGTTCAGCATTGGACAGACGTCCCAAGTTTCACCTCTACCATCCCAATATTGCTTTAATCAGTGGTATTGCCTGGGATCATATCAATGTCTTTCCTACGTTTGACAGTTATTTGGAACAGTTTAAACTGTTTATTGATCAGATAGAACCCGGTGGTATGCTCGTGTATAATGAAACTGATGATAATGTCAAGCGTCTGGCAGAACAGAGCAACAACACCATAAAACGCTATCCGTATGCCGGTTTGCCTCACAGTCTCAACAATGGTCAAACAATGTTACACACTGATGAAGGAAATATTGCTCTACAGGTTTTTGGCGAACACAATTTGCAGAATATGGCGGGTGCCCGATGGGTTTGCCAGCTCATGGGTGTTCAGGAACACGAATTTTACGAGGCCATCAGTAGTTTCAAAGGAGCGGGTAAACGCCTGGAGTTGGTCTATCAATCTGAGGAAAGCGTTGTGTATAAAGATTTTGCCCACGCACCGTCTAAAGTATTGGCAACGGTAAATGCTGTCAACAACCAATATGCAGACAAAACCCTGATTGCGTGTTTGGAGTTGCACACTTACAGTAGTTTGACGCCTGAATTTTTAGAACATTACCGCAATACTTTGGAAAAAGCCGATATTGCCATGGTGTTTTATTCACCGGATGCCGTTAAAATCAAAGGTCTGGAACCGCTGAGTACGCAACAAATCAAAGAAGCTTTTAATCGGGAGGATTTACAGATCTTTACCGACCCTGCGGTATTCCAGGAGCATTTGTTTAAGCAGTCGTTTGACCAAAGCGTTTTATTATTGATGAGTTCGGGGAATTACGGTGGTTTGCGGATGGAAACATTAATTGAACAGATCAAGCATTAAAACAAAACGCCGTTTAAAGCGTTTAAATAGATGTTAGAAATTAAAACCTCAGATGATAAACCTGAGGTCGATGAGAATGAAAAGATTTAACACCTTGGGGAAAAAAGTTTTATAACTTAATTAATATCAAAGTATTATAAAAAATAAACACATGAAACAAGCCGTTTATAGCTTAGCGATTATCAGTCTTTTACTGACCTTTTCCTGTCGTAAGGACTTTACTACAGAGCCGTCACAAGGAAGATTGGCATTTTCTAAAGACACGGTCTATCTCGATACGGTTTTTACCAATATAGGTTCGAGTACCTATACGCTTAAAGTGTATAATACAGCTGATCAAGCGGTGACTATTCCCAGTATTACCCTGGGGCATGGGGACAATTCCGGTTACCGTCTCAATGTCGATGGTCAGCCCGGCAAATCGTTTAGTAATGTGGATATTCTCGCCAAGGACAGCTTGTTTATTTTTATAGAAACAACGATTGATTATGACGATATCCAGGATCCGCTGTATGTAGATGACTTACAGTTTGATTCCGGTGTCAATGAGCAGGTGGTTAAGCTCGTCACTTTGGTACAAGATGCTCATTTTCTGTATCCGGCACAAAATGCCGGTGTGATAGAAACCCTTGTGATAGACGGCGAACAAACAGAAATCCAGGGGCGGTATTTGCAAGATGACGAACTGACTTTTACGGCTGATAAACCTTATGTGATTTACGGTTATATGGCGGTAGGTGATGCCCAAAACAACCCCAAAACCCTGACCATGCAACCCGGAACCAAAGTGCATTTTCATGCCAATTCGGGATTGATTGTCAATCCCAATTCGAGTTTAAAAATACTGGGTGAACTCAATGTTGAAGGAGAACCCGAAACCGAAGTTGTCATCCAGGGAGACCGTCTGGAGCCATCATTTGAAAATATTCCCGGACAATGGGGCGTGATATGGTTACGTGAAGGCAGTCTGAACCATCAGATTAGCTATGCAACGATAAAAAACGGCGCTATTGGACTTTTAATAGATGGTTATACAGACGCTGCTATTCCGGTTTTAAATGTTGATAATACGCAGTTTTACAACCACGCCCAATTTGGTATTTTGGCCAGATCGACCCATATCAAAGGCTATAATCTGGTGTTTAACAATTTTGGTTTTTCAGGATTTGCCGGTGTACAAGGCGGTGTTTATGAATTTACGCATTGTACATTTGCCAATTACTGGAACGGTGGTGTGAGACAACTGCCGGTGGTACTGCTCAATAACTTTTATAAAGATTCCGATAATAACTATACTGTTTTTGACCTCCAACAGGCTACATTTACCAATAACATCATCTATGGTAATGAAAATATCGAATTGATATTAGATAGAATTGACGGAGGTGTGTTTAACTACCAATTCAGTCATAATCTCATCCGTTTTTCTGATAATTCCGGCGACTATGATGATGTGGCAGAATTGGATTTTGAAGATACGACCCATTACACGTCCAATATTATTAATGCTGACCCCGACTTTAAAGACACCTCTATCAATCAAATGATGGTAGGCGAAAACACCGCCGGATTGGGTAAAGCCTTAAACTCGGCTACGGCAGAATATCCCATAGATATTTTGGGCGTGACCAGAGGTAATCCCGCTGATTTAGGCGCTTATGAGCATATAATTTTTGAATAAATGACCCCACCGATTATCAATACCCAAAAATCGCATGAATACTATATGCGTCAGGCTCTGGAAGAAGCCCGTAAGGCGTATGATAAAGACGAAGTGCCTATTGGGGCTGTGATTGTCATCCAAGACCGTATCATAGCCCGTGCCCATAACCTTACCGAGACCCTCAATGATGTGACGGCTCACGCAGAAATGCAGGCTTTTACCGCTGCCAGTGATTTTCTCGGGGGCAAATACTTAAAAGATTGTACGCTTTATGTCACACTTGAACCCTGCCAAATGTGTGCCGGGGCGTCGTATTGGACACAGATAGATCAAATAGTCTTTGGGGCGTATGATCCCCAACGCGGTTACCAACACTACCAAACCACTTTACATCCCAAAACAAAAGTGGTGGAAGGTGTTTTAAAGGATGAGTGCGCCGCTTTGATTCATCAGTTTTTTGCGACTAAAAGAGGCTAACCCGCATTATTCATGTCTTAAATTTGTGCTAAGCTAATGGCAAATAATACCTCAAAAATGAGCCATCAGTTTAGGACTATTTTATCTGCATATATTTGAATACAATCTTATTATACATTACGCTTAAAAAGTGTGGTGAATAATGCCGGTTAAGCCATAGAGAATATAGGTTGGCGTAGATAAAACCCCTTAAAAAAGGTATGATATTTGTTGAGATGGTTTTCAGTTGCAGTAAATGCAATGATCTAATCATTATTTCAACAGAAAGCAATACATACCCGGTAACTAATGCGTTGCAAATCAACTGAAAATAATCATTAGAGTATTCTTTTGACTTTTAAAACAATAAATATTGAGAAATGAAACAACTATTCTTTTTACCAATGCTATTTATTGCTTTGATGATGTCTTGTAGTTCTGTTAAAACCATTGAATTTAAAATCATAGACAAAGAGTTTAAAAAAGAGGCTAAAAGCATGAAAATGTTAGTTACCAATCATTCAAATACCAATTATTTTTTACCTATGGATATGAGTGATAAAGATTTTATATGTAAAGAATTTTATTCATCAGCTGAGGAAAGAAAATTTATGTATTTAAAAACAGGAGTCGAAAGTATAAATGGCGATACATTACATAATTGGATATTTGAATCTTGTAGTAGTTGTGGCGATATAGATTTTGATAAAGCAAAAAGATTAAGAGATCATTGTTATGATAAAAATCGGATGAATAATATTCTTTTACTCAAAGCTCATTCCGATACAATAGTGAATGTCCCTGTGTATTTAAAAATAGAATTTGATGGATGTGATAAATCATATATTGAAGAATATGATTCAATCAAAGATTTTACACATTATATAATGTTAGAGTATAATCAAAAAGACCGGAGACTATTGAAAAATTATTTTAGTGAAAAATTATTGGATTCGCTTGGTACCGCAAAATATGTTTTGTATGACAAAAAAATCACCAGTAATAAGGTTATCATAAGAGAATAATCTGAAAAACGTGTAATATTATTTCCCTGACGCCTACGAACAATATACTGAGTATGGCATGTGGCCTATGCCATCTAACGTATGTGGACACCGCCCCATATGGACGCTCACCTTTAATAATGAACAGCTTATATAAATGGGTTAGCTGTCCTAAACGGGATACAAGCAAAATTTTGAATGCCTACTTCATCAACTCTTTTTTCTTATGGCTTACATTTTGGTTGGTACTTGATTGTATGTCTAAACTAATTTTTTGGGAGGCCAACAGCTTATACCATAACAAAAAATGTAGCCCATATGAGCTACATTTTTAATAAATAAAGAATTACTTTTTCATCAATTCCTGAGTTTCTGTTATGTTACCATTTGTAATGGTTATGATAGATATTCCTGTTCCCCGCATTGGAGAAGTCAGTTACCTTTTAGCCGGTTATATTAGTCAAAGAAATTGTAGTTTTAGGAGGTATCAATAATTTCAAATTTCAACTCTGAAACAGGCTGGTTACTGCCATCTGTTCACGCCAGTCAGATCTACCCAAACGCATAATAAAACTTAGCGTTTTTCCGGGGGATATTCAGATAAGATTTCATTGACAAATTTGTCAATATTTTCAACTCTTTTTTCAGGTTTGTGAGATTTGGTTAA
>PDWI01008625.1_pt1 | contig 11953 bp, 8 predicted proteins | sample 1430891 | NCBI WGS metagenome assembly PDWI01 (sample SAMN01162508, study PRJNA174530) | Oral metagenome, whole genome shotgun sequencing project. | biome: Marine environment; feature: Marine mammal; material: Swab sample of the gingival sulcus; isolation source: swab sample of gingival sulcus...
AAGTAATGTTATATCATCTACGGTGATATTATTTAGTTTTTCTTTCTCGTCTAATAATGTATTATACAGTGCTAATAAATTTTCTGCATCAGAAAAAAGCTTGATAAAAAAATTGTCAGCCATAGTGCGTTTAACATTAGGATTGGATACTATTGCTGTGTTTTCTTCGTTCATATGTCCTCCTAAAATTGTAACTGCTTTAGATTTAATTTTAGAAGACGTCTTCATTTTCCGCGAACTAAACAGCGATGAGCAGAAAAGTCATTATTGGCAATGAGATGCTTGCATTTAAATTGTCAATTAATGACTTTGATATTTAGCGCGCTAGCGCGAACGAGCAAAGCGAACATAGTGAGCGGAGCGAGGTCATCGCGTTCTATTTATCTTAGCGCGACGAGTGCAGTGCCGTTAGGCGCGGAGCGAGTTCATCGCTTGTATACAGCTATATTATATCAAAGTACAGATAAAATGGTCAATAGCAAAAGGGGTACAATAATGCAAGCTGCACACAAAAGCTCACATGAGGCACACAAATAAAAAATCCGCGTTAAGATTCCTACGGGCTAGAGCCCTCTGAATGACAGTGTGGTGCAAGCCGTAAGATTCCTACGTCGGAAAAAAAGCGTTACCTCCTCTGAATGACACGGCTTGAGGCTTCGCATGGGGTGAATTTCTCAATAGAATTAATAAGACTTTATATTTTGTTATTTTTTTAGTATAATTATTTATAACGATTATTCTACGCTAAGATTTTCACGATTTTCTCAGGAGGACAGCGTGGGCTAAGATTTTCAGCTGGCTTTCCTTTATCAAAATAACGCGTGAAGAATTAGAGATTTTACTTCAAGGTTAGCGCAAAAGAAAGGTTTATCAATGATTGAAGAAAAAAATAAGAAAAATTTAACGAAGATACAATTATCAAATACAATATTTAGTACAAGTAATATGAATTGTATATTTTATAAGGATGGTATCCTAGATATAGAGCCAGTAGAGAAACATCTAAAAGCGAGCGAGTTGATAAAATATTCATTGAATAATATAGCTGAGTTTATTGAGAATCATCAAAGTGATGCTGAAAAAATTTTAATATTTGATACTGATATTTATTTATCTTATTTTGTATTTATAAAAGAAAATACAGAAATTTTTGATGCTGTAATTTTAGGTCCATATTTGCAAAACAGCACAAATGAACATAGTATAAATAAGCTAGCAATAAAAACCGGACGCTTTGATCAAAGAGAAAATTTAAAGGAATTTTATTTTAAACTTCCTATCATAAATAATAAAAAAGAATTTTATTTAAAACATGCATCGGAGTTAATTCTTAAAAATGAAATAACGTATAAAGTTTTTGATGAAAATTTGCTTACAGAAAATATGGCAGGTCTTGATTATCAAAAAATCAATGCGAAGGAAAACGAAGAAGATGATAGATGGACGGAAAGTATCAATGAAGAGAATTTATTTTTTGAGTCATTATTAATAGGAAATGAAGAAAATTTATTAGAAATATATAATCGTTCAGTAAGACATTTGTTTTTTAAAGAGAAGACAGAAAAGCATTTGCGCTATGCCAAAAATCATTCTATCGGTGGGTTAGTAGTGATGAGTAGAAAAATGATAAATTTGGGTGGCGATCCTAAAATTATTTTGCCTTATGAAAGTAAATTTATTGACTTAATAGAAGAAACAAAATCAGTAGAAGAATTATCAGCGTTGCTTGAATTTTTGTTTATCAATACAGCTAGAACTATATCGGAAAGTATGCCTTTGGAGCAAGTTGATATGATAGAAAAAGCAATAGATTACGTTGCCAAACATTTTTCAGAGCCTATAAAAATTAAAGATATAGCAGATTATTTAGGTCTTTCAAGAAACTATTTTTCGGCATCATTTAAGAAAAATTGTAAAATATCTTTTGCTGAATATTTGAATAAAACGCGTGTAAAAGAAAGTAAATATTTATTAGAGAATACGGATTTTTCAATGTCTAAAATTGCTAAAGCAGTCGGTTTTAGTAGCCAACACTATTTCACGAAGATATTTAAAAAAAATGAAAATATAACACCGTTAAATTATAGGATAAAGAATAGATAAGGTCACTATATATGATTCTTAAAAGTCGTAAGATTATTACGTCGGGCGTTACAGATGACTACTCGCTCCGTGCCTAACGGCACTGCACTCGTCGCGCTAGCGCGCTCAATGCTAAAATCATAAAAAATCCTTCCTATGCTAAACCAATTAATATAGCGACACAAGAGGAGTTTAAATCTAAGCTTAAGGGTTGGAAGTATAACGGAGCTAAGATTGTATTTGATAAGCCTATTGTGTTACAACAGAATCCTTCACAGTTTCTTATTCCAGTTGAGAAAACTTCTAAGATTTCTCCTGATTATATATCTATCGCGGTGAAACCAAATGTTTATGATTATGACTTAAAATTGACGGCTGATTTATCTGGTGATATTTTGAGCGGAAATGTCGGTTTGATTGATAGGTCTGTGATAGATAAGCCCGTAATAGATAAGCCTGTAATAGAGGGTTCTCTAACTCCATTTAATAAAATTTGCACCGTAAAGTTTGATGCGAATGATGGTACACCGGAACCACAAGTTCAATACGTTAAAAAAGGAACTAAAGTTAAAAAACCAACACCAAACCCTCGTAAGGATGGCTATACTTTTACAGCTTGGTATAAGGGTTTAGATGAATACGATTTTTCACAGCCCGTAATGAACGGTATGACCTTAAAGGCTAAGTATGTAAAAAGTGTTCAACAGCATACGGTATTCTTTTCTGGTCAGGGGGGGATTCCTGAACCAGACCCCCAGAAGGTTCTTGAGGGAGATTATGCGACTGAACCAGATGTGGTTCCTGTAAAGGAAGGAAAAACGTTTATTGGTTGGTATGCTCATAATTCAGACTCTAAGTTTGATTTCGAGCATACACCTATCACACAGGGGTATTATTTAGAGGCGCATTACAAAGATAAAGAAGAGGTGAAAACGTATACGGTTTCTTTTGATGAAAACGGTGGACTTCCGGCGCCAAATCCAAGTATGGTCACGGTCATCGAGGGCGATTTGGTAGCGAAACCTGCCGATCCACAAAAACCAAATATGGTCTTTACTGGTTGGTATGATATTGGCGGCAAATTTGATTTTAATACGCCAATTAGAAATAATTATAAATTATGGGCTGAGTATAAAGAAGCGAGTGTTGTTCATAAGGTGAGCTTTGATGCTAGGGATGGAGTGCCAGAGCCAAATCCTATGATGGTTGAAGTTCCTGATGGTGAACTCGTTGCAAAACCAGTAGACCCACAAAAACCAAATATGGTCTTTACTGGTTGGTATGACGTTGATGGTAAATTTGATTTTAACACGCCAATTAAAAAAGATTATAAACTATGGGCTCAATATAAAGAAGCGAGTATTGTTCATACGGTTAGATTTGATGTGAACGGCGGTTCACCAGAACCAAATCCTAGTACGGTTGAAGTTGCCGATGGTGAGCTTGTTGCGAAACCAGTAGATCCACAAAAAGTGAATATGGTCTTTGTTGCTTGGTATGATGGTGAAGATAGATTTGATTTTAATACGCCAATCAAAAAAGATTATGTATTAAAGGCTAACTATCAAGCAAAAAGAGAAGATGTACCGTTATATCAGGTTCGATTTGAAACAGCTGGTGGCGAACCAGTTCCTCCAGTACAAATAGTAGAAGCTGGTAATAAAGCGGTAGAACCAGAAACAGATCCTGTAAAAGAAGATGAAACTTTCCTTGCTTGGTACGATGCTGAGGGTGTTTATGATTTTGATAGTATAGTCGAAAGAGATATCATTCTCTATGCAAAATATAAAAAAGCGGGCGAGACGCATGATAGAAGTAGAAGACGTGATATCGATGTAAACGACGACGATTACGATAACGCAATATTACAATATCAAAAACCATTTTTTAAAGGGTATCCAGATAATACGTTTAGACCGCAAAATACGATAACTAGAGCAGAAATGGCTACCGTTTTTGCGAGAATATTAGGCATAGAAGAAAATGCCTTGCGAGGTACAGCTAGTTTTAGTGATTTAGATGGTCATTGGGCAAAGGATAATATTTTAAGAGTGGCAGAATATGGCTTGTTAAATGGCTATCCTGATGGCAGTTTTAGACCGGAAGGCAAGATGACTAGGGCAGAGATAGCTGCTATTATCAATAAGTATTGGGGACTTACAGGTTTTGACCCAGATATTGAGGAAGCAAATATTACAGATATTGATGCACACTGGGCTAAGAAGTTGATATTGGCTTTATATAATCACCGTTTTGTCGATTTATATACGGATAATTCGTTTAAACCAGATGCACCACTAAAGAGAGATAGCGTGGCGCAGATATTGAATAGAATTACAGACAGACCATTGATTAATGTGGCGCAGATGTATACGGACGTGCCAAATAGTTATTGGGCTTATAAAGAAGTGAATACGGCGTCTAGTGATGCGGTAATAGAAGAATAAGTAAAATATATTTTTAAGAAAGGGTTAGTCTATGAAAAATATTACAAGAAAAGTGTTTTCTTTTGGCATCGCCATGTTAATACTCGTATCAATATTTGGTGTTAATATTTTAAACAATGATGTTTATGCTCAATCTAGAAAGTTGAAAATTGTTTTTGATATTGGTGTAGATGGGACGGAACCAGTTACTAAGATAGCTTTGCAGTCCACTAAAGTAGTTGTTCCACCAGAAGTACCAGCTAACGGTTCAAAAATTTTTAGAGGTTGGCGGTATAATGATGCTATAATAGATTTTTCTAAGGAGATCAAGTATTTTGATAATGTTAAACGTTGGCGTCTTTCTACAACAGAAGGTGATTATAAATTTGTGGATGGGCAAAGACTTCTTCCTGAAGTCAAAGTGCATGCTGTCTGGCAAGAGACGAATACAAGTTTGGAAGTGACTTTTTCTCCAGAGTTTGAACGAGAAGAGACATTAGAGTTTATATTGGCGAATCAAGATACTTATAAGCAGTTGATTGATCCTATTGGTAAGCTCTTAGTAGAACCGCAAGAGCCGAAACCACCACTATTGAAGGTTTTTAAAGGCTGGCAATACAATGGCAAACTTATCGATTTTAATCAAGAGGTAAAATATTTACCTGAGAAGGATAAATGGCTTTTAATGGCACAAGATGGGACTAGACTTTTTACGCCTAAGGCTAATCGTACTCCTATTTCTATTACATTGGTTCCTAGGTGGGAAGAGATAAATCTTCAATTCTTAAAAGTAAAAGTTACTTTTGATACAGCTGGTGGATTTCCTTCAGTACCTACACAAGAAATAAATGTAAACTCTAAAGCGGTAATGCCTAAAGTTAGACTGATAGGACCAGCTTCTATGGAGTTTGACGCTTGGTATTTAGGTGATGAAAAGTTTGATTTTAATACTCCAGTAAGTTCAGATATTACATTGACCGCGCATTATAAAGCAAGAGCATTGCCTGCACTTTTTAATGTGGAATTTGACACAGACAGAGGACAACCAGCACCGATGAAGCAAGCGGTAAGACAGGGTTCTCATGCTAAAAAACCTGATGAGGTGCCTCAAAAAGACGGCTATGTATTTGATGGTTGGTTTTTAGGTGATGAAAAGTTTGATTTTAATACTCCAGTAAGTTCAAATATTACACTGATCGCGCATTATAACCCAAGAGCATTGCCTGCGCTTTTTAATGTGGAATTTGATACAGATGGAGGACAACCAGCACCGATGACGCAAGCGGTAAGACAGGGTTCTCATGCTAGAAAACCTGATGTGGATCCTCAAAAAGATGGCTATGTATTTGATGGTTGGTTTTTAGGCGATACTGGTAACGCTATGGATTTTGAAAATTATGCCATTAATGCAAATACGACAGTAACTGCTAAGTATCACGAAATTCCTACATTCCAAATAATATTTTCACCTCATGTCGGTAATTTACCTGTATCAATGACTGTTGTAGAATTAGGCGATAAAGTAGTAAAGCCTAGTATAGAACCCGAAAAAGAGGGGTATAAATTTATCGGCTGGTACAAGGGTGAAGAAAAATATGATTTTGACACGCCTGTCACCGAATCATTCACATTAGAAGCTAAGTTTGAAGAATTAAATGAAGACCCTACTAATGACAGTAAGGTCAAAAGAGATGATTTAAAAATTAATGATGCCGATTATGATAAGGCAATAATGCAGTATAAAAAGCCTTTCTTTACAGGTTATCCCGATGGATCATTTAAGCCTGAAAATACGATTACTAGGGCGGAGATTGCTACTGTGTTTGTTAGGGTTTTAGGTTTAGAAAATAGACGAGTAGGTGGTACAGTTAGTTTTTCTGATATAGAAGGACATTGGGCAAAGGATAATATTTTAAAACTTGCTGAGTACGGTTTGATTAATGGCTATCCTGATGGAACGTTCAAGCCAAATGGGGAAATTACAAGAGCTGAAATCACGGCGATGATTAGTAAGTATTGGAAGTTAAAAGATTTTGAAGCAGATACTAGTTCGGCAGCTATTGCGGATATAAATAGTCACTGGGCAAAAGAATTTATAACAGCACTTTATAATCATGGTATCGTGGATATAGATGATATTAGCCATAAGTTTTTCCCAGATGAAAAACTACAACGATGTGATGTAGCGCTTATTTTTAATAGAATTACGGATAGAGTAGCGGTGAATTCTTCTGTTAGATTTATTGATGTACCTAAGGGCTATAAGCTTTATGATGAGATAAACACTGCTGCTAGTGAATCTAGTGAAGTGAATTAAGAGAAGTGAATTAGAAGTTAGACTTGTTCTAACTTCTTTTCTTTTTTGATGATTAGAATAAATATATAGAAAGGACTACAAAGCCTTATCTTAATGTGGTATAATATAAAAGCCTTAATTAATTTCCATTGTTAGACTACGAGGTTTGTATGAAATATTTTATTGCGTTTTTATTTTTATTAGTGTTTGCTTATTTGTTATTTTTTATGCTCAGAGATTTTAATAGTGATATTTAATGAATACTTTATATAATCAGCTTAAGGAAATAGTAGAAAAAGAAAAATTTAGTGCACACATGCCTGGACACGCTAATGCCTATTTTAGTGATTTCTCCGCGTACGCTATTGATACGACGGAGCTCGATACAACGGATAATCTCTTTAGGGCAAATGGATTGCTAAAAAAATCACAAGAGGAGCTAGCTCAGATTTATCAGGCTGACAGTTCACGTTATTTAGTTGGCGGTTCTAGTGCGGGTTTGATGGCAACGATTATGGCGTTAGTAAATGAGGGCGATAAGGTAATAGTTCCATTTGATGCGCATAAATCGGTGTATAATGCCTTGTCTTTAGCTAAGGCGGATGTGATTAGAATTTTGCCAGAATATGGCATTTCTCATCCATTGGCTTATAGTGAAGAAAGCTATCTTCAGGAAATCACATCTGAGATAAAACTGGTGATTATTACGACGCCTAATTATTATGGCTTTGTTACTGATGTCAGGGCGATAGCGGATAAGGTGAGGGATTGCGGGGCGACTTTATTAGTGGATGAAGCACATGGGGCGCATCTTAATTTTGTATTGCCTGAACTTAGTGCGCTTAATGCGAGTTCAGCTATTGTGGTTCAAAGTACGCACAAAACCTTACCAGCATTAACGCAAACGGCTATTTTACATTATAAAAATATCGATGAAAAAATTATAGAGCGTGTTGACCTTTATTTACAAATTTTACAAACGTCATCGCCTAGTTATGTCTTAATGGCGTCGATTGATTTAGCAGTTAAGACGATGGCAGAGAGTAAGGAAAAACTTATTGTTGAATCTCTGCTTGTCAAACGATATATAGAGGACAATTTTGCTGAATTTTTAGAGGATAAACAGCCTCACGATTTTTATAAATTATGGCTAAATGCGCTTAAATTTGGCTATGATGGGGACGAGTTAGCATCTTATTTGATAAGTAAAGGTATTTATGCTGAATTAAATAATCAGTATGGCGTGTTGCTGTATTTAACTCCGCAGACGACTTTGGTTAATTTAGAGAGTTTAAAGCGAATTTTAGAGAAGTTACCAAGACGTAAAGCTTTAAATTATCAGGCATTAATGGTTCCGCGTTTACCAAAAAAAAGAAAGGAACTCTCTAAAAAGATTTTAAATATTGACTTAGAACTAGTAAAGGGGTATTATATAGCAGAAGATGTTATTCCTTATCCGCCAGGGGCGCCATTACTTCTAAAGGGTGATTATATTGATGAGTATTATTATGAACAGCTAATTAGCTTAAAGAATAGAAATGTTGTGGTTTTGGGCGTTGCTGATAGTAGTTTGAGTAGGATAAAAGTTTATGAAAAGAGTTAGCATGGGAAAATTAATTACAATTGAAGGGATAGATGCCTCTGGCAAAGAAACGCAGAGCAAACTACTATTTAAAAATTTAAAAGATATGGGTAAAGTAGTTCGGCTTGTCAGCTATCCTAATTATGAAAGCGCGTCTTCTGCTTTAGTTAAAATGTATTTAGCAGGGGAGTTGGCAGAAAAGGCAGAAGAGATTGATGCTTATCAAGCTTCTGTGCTCTTTGCCGTTGACCGTTTTGCTTCCTTTAAAAAGGAGTGGCAGGAATTTTATCAAAACGGCGGTATTGTAATTGCTGATAGATATACAACGGCGAATATGATACATCAAGGTGGCAAGATTTTTGAGCAGGAAAAGCGCAGTCAGTTCCTCGATTGGCTAGAAAATTTTGAGTATAATTTAATGGCTTTACCTCGTCCTGATTTGACTTTGTTTTTGGATGTGAGTCCAGAAATTTCGCATAAATTAAGTCAGCAAAGGGCGAAAGAAAAAAATCAAATTGAAGATATACATGAAAAAGATTTTCAGCATTTAACAAATTCTTATTTAGCGACAAAACAGGTCGTTAGCGCTTATGATTGGCAAAAAATTGATTGTGTATCGGGTGAAAACTTAAAGAGTATAGAAGAAATACAGACTGAAATTTTGAGCTTTGTTTTAGAGTTATTGGAGTAGTAGATTGAATTTAATTGGACATCAAAAGCAAAAACAATATTTTAATAGAGTGATAGCCAATAATAGCTTATCGCATGCTTATCTTTTTCGCGGTCGTCGTGGTATAGGTAAGAGTAGTTTTGCTTTGAGCTTAGCAGAGAGTGTATTAGGTGCGAGTGAAGATTCAGTCGCAATGGTTAGGGCGCATTCTCATCCTGATTTATTTGTTTTAGCTAGTGATGAACTATTAGGCGTAAAGGAGATTGCACCACTTTACGATTTTTTGAGTCAGAAAGCATTAATTGCTAGCGTGAAAGTTGCGATTATTGATAATGCAGAATTATTAACACCTGAGGCGCAAAATAAATTATTAAAAGTAACAGAAGAGTCTGATAATACGCTGTTTATTTTTGTTGCTGACATGGGTTTTAAAATTTTACCCGCATTAAAAAGCCGTCTGTTTGTTATTAATTTTTCACCTTTAAGTGAAGCAGAGTTGAAGGAGCTTATTTTAATAAAGAATTTAGCTTTAGATGAATCTTTATTTGATTATGCAAATGGTAGTATTGATGAATATAAAAAATTGCTTACTGATGAATACAGAGTGGCAATTGAACGGCTAAATAAATTATTGTTTGATTTATTTAATGAGGGGAAATTAGGAGATTTAAGTATTTTAGAATTATTTAAAAAAGATACAAGAGTATTTTTTTATTACTTACATAAAATTAGTTTATTGGCTTTTAAAAATGGTAATTTAAAAATAGAGCAGTTGGATAAAATTAATAGTATGATTAATCAAACTCAGTCGGCATTACTTAGGGGACAAAATTATAATTTGCTGAGTGAAAGTTTAATTTTTAAAATAGAGGAGGAAAAATGCTCACAGTAACGGGAGTGAGATTTAAGCGTGCTGGAAAGATATATTATTTTGATCCTGCTGGACATAGTTTAGAAATGGGTGATAGAATAATTGCAGAAACGGTACGCGGATTAGAGTTAGGTACGGTTGTAACGCCTATAAAAAAAATAACAGAAGAACATCTGAAGTCACCTTTAAAAGCGATTTTAAAAAAAGCAGATGATAATGATTATCAAATATATTTAAAGAATATAGAAGATGCCTTATCGGCAAAGAAGATTTGTGAAGAAAAAGTAAGCGAGCGCGATATGCAGTTGAAGTTAACTGGTGCGGAATATACTTTTGATAGACAAAAGATAATATTTTATTTTACATCTGATGGTAGAGTAGATTTTCGTGATTTAGTGCGTGATTTAGCAGGAATATTTAGAACGAGAATTGAACTTAGGCAAATTGGCGTGCGCGATCAAGCAAAAATGCTTAATGGTATAGGTCCTTGTGGTAAATGCCTTTGCTGCGCTAGTTGGCAAGCGGAGTTTAATCCCGTTTCGATTAAGATGGCAAAGGAGCAAAGTTTATCGCTTAATCCTGTGAAAATTTCAGGTATTTGCGGTCGTTTGATGTGTTGTTTACGCTATGAATACGATACATACAGGGCGCTGAATCGCGAAATGCCTAAACCGATGGAAATAGTTAAAACTCCAGACGGCGAAGCTTTAGTTTTTGAATCGGATATTTTAAGAGAAAGAGTAAAGTGTAAATTAATAGTTGGCTTTGATGAAGAACGAAATCGCCCAGCCTTAGATGAAGATTTTTCTTTCTATCATTCTAAAGTAGTAGTGCGCGAGAATAAAAGACGATTTAATTTTAGTAAGCAGATGATCAATAATAAGTTTGTTCAATTACAAGATCAGGATGATGAGGTCTTTGCAGCAGACTTAGAAAAAGATGATGTTGGTTTTTTAGAAGAGTAGAGGAAGGGGCATTATGCTCTATATTTGTCCAAGTCCGATTGGCAATTTAAAAGATATTAGTTTGCGATGTTTGGAAGTATTAGAGAGTGTTGATAAGATTGGATGCGAGGATAAACGCGTCTCGGCAAAATTGTTAAAACATTATCAAATAAACAAGCCTTTATTTTCCTATCATCAGCATAATGAACAGAAAGTTAGCGAACAAATTATCACTGATTTAAAAGCGGGATTAGATATTGCCTTGCTTAGTGATGCGGGAATGCCGCTAATTTCTGACCCTGGTGAGATTTTAATGAAAAAAGTAATAGAGTCTAGCCTAGAATATACTATTTTGCCAGGGGCAAATGCGGCGATTACAGCTTTAGTTGCAGCAAAGGTAAGCCATCAAAATTTTTATTTTGGTGGTTTTATTAAAGATAAAGCTGAATTATTGATGGTTAAAGAATTATCATCCAGTTTAATTTTTTATGAAGCCCCTCACCGTTTAATTAAAACCTTAAACTTGTTAAAAGAAGTGTTAGGTGATAGAGAGCTTACTATTGCGCGCGAAATCAGTAAATTATACGAAGAATTTTATCATGGTACAATTTCGTCAGCGTTAGAATATTTTGGTGAAAAACAACGCGGTGAGTTTGTTTTAGTACTTGCTGGCTATCGCGAAGAACTTATAAAACTCAGCCAAGAAGAAGTTTTTTCTTTGGCGGAAAAACGTTTAGAAGAAGGCGAACGGGCAAAAGTTATCGCCAAAGATTTGGCAAGTAGATATGAAGTCGATAGGCAAGAAATTTATAAATATTTAACTAAAAGGGGCGAGTTTGACTAATTGGCGAACGCGTGGTAAACGCGGAGATATATTGGAAGAATTAATTTTACGCAGTAATGAATATTATTTAAAAATGGGTGTTGCCCGAATTGATAAGGCAGCGACTCCTGTTAAAGTGGTAGAAATCGACGGTCATGGCTTAGTGACAAAGGCATTTTTCGAAAAAAAAGCGACCGTTGATTTTTATGGTATTGCACAAGGAATATTTATTACTTTTGATGCTAAAGAGAGCAATCTT
>PDWI01008628.1_pt1 | contig 11952 bp, 8 predicted proteins | sample 1430891 | NCBI WGS metagenome assembly PDWI01 (sample SAMN01162508, study PRJNA174530) | Oral metagenome, whole genome shotgun sequencing project. | biome: Marine environment; feature: Marine mammal; material: Swab sample of the gingival sulcus; isolation source: swab sample of gingival sulcus...
GCTGACAGAAAGAAACAAGCAATGGTAACGTTGAACACAATTATTAGTCAAACATTGAACGGTAATGAATATGCTTCAACAAAATTGCTCACGTCTTCATTCTGATGGAATGCACTTGCAAATATACAACATAGTTGGGCTAATGTGCGAGATACATTATGAACATATGGACATAAAGCAATCGATTGATTAAAATATGCAGTTGCAAAATTATCTGATTGAAATCAATATGTTCCCGCAACAAGTCAACAATATCAAGCAACGTTAAGAGAATATACAAATAAAATATTAACAGAATATTTTGGTTTATATCAATCACAACTATATTGATTTAATGAATACATTGATGATTTTGTAAACGAAAATGTATGAGATTACATTCAGTTAAATTATTATCTCTATGATAACTTTACAAATAACAAATCATTTAACAAGTTTAAAACTAATATCCATATTCATGATGTAAATGCTGAAGTCATTGCAAAATCATATGAAGTAACAGAAAACTTTGCTATTGAAAACATTGGTGTGTTGAATAATCTATTAAATAGAAATTATATTGTCAATAATACATCAAAGAAATACAATACACTTGATTTCTTGGAAGAAAGCGATAAAATGTCTATACTTGCATTCAATCTATTCTCATATGAAGCAAATAAGAAGAGATTAGAAGCAATTGCCGCTAAAGTAAAAGCGTTGAATTCTAAAATAAACAGTAATATGGATTTTGAACCAATGGAATATAATTTATTTAAAACCGCTATTGAAGGTGGTTTGAAATGCGAAGTTAATGGTGAAGAAAACAATTCGTTTTTAGCACCAGCTCAACCTGGTGATTGATTGCTTAATATTGCTGAGATTGACTTATGAAAATTATCTTTAGTGTGAGATGCTGAAGTTCAAGCATGTAAGACAATTAAAGAAACTGTACTTTGATTTAGTAAATGGTGAGAGTTGAATACATATATGAGAAAACTGATTAATTCTGTAAAAAAAGAATCTGTTATAGAATGATTCACAATTACTGATGAAGGCAGAAAAAACAGAATGTGAGATTTGATACAGGCAGTTATTTGATTTGCGGCTAAATATCAATGAGATACGAACGTTGAAACATGATTTTTATGGGATTTATTTCCAGAAATATGTTCTGATGTTGAATCTTGTTCCAAAATATTTAATGATATGTATTGACCAGGAGCATATGACGCTAATACAACACTAAGATGACAATGTGTTCGAGGTGCTAATTTATTTATGGCTTATTTCAATGAAAATACTTGTAGATATTGAGCGAACTGAGTCGATGTTGTTAATGCCATGGTATGAAGACGATGATTAAGAAAATGTAAATGAAATTGAAAAAATGTTAAATATGTAAAATCAAATTATGCTTCTCCAAACGGTATATTCTCAAAAAAATGACCATGATCTGCTTGACACGTGTGATATGTGGCTGCTGTTGATACAGAAAAGAACATGATGTATACTTTTGAAATGAATGCTAGCAAATGGCGATATAAATGAAGACAATATTGATATTTTGCTTGATGATGTGCATGATGAAGATGGGATTGAGCGTGAATATGTCCACCTGATTTATGAATCAAATGATCGTTTCTTGTTAAAAAATGGTGGAGACCAATCAATCCGTCATTTGATTATACGGCTATCGATCCTGATTGATCGGGTTGAGATGACATTACCGATGAAGATAAAGAATATAAACAATAAATTAAAAGTGTGAAGAAGACATAGGAATCAGCCCTATGTCTTTTTCTTGTAAAAAATATTTATCATCAAGTAACTATATAATTTAAAGCAATATTATATGAAAATATCTTTATTTTAAAATAAAATATCAATGTCAGCAGACCTTTTTGATGAAGACGAATTGCTTGACGAAGATGATAGTATCTGATTTGACGAAGATGACGACGATGTAGAAAAATATCGTTCAGAATTTTCTGATTGAGACACTTGAACCCAACATCAATCTCAACAATTATGAGTATGACAATCAGAGCAAAAACATAAAAGAAAAATCATCGGTAGAGATAACATTACGTTACAAACAACAGCGTACTCTAAGGGAGAGATGCAGGAATTTGTGTTGTATTTTGTTTATCAAATTTTGGGTAATAAATTTTCATCTGCGAAAGAAGCAAAGCAATTATTTTGGAAAAAATTCGAAAAATTCGAGTTTAATTTCACAGGTAATGATAGAAAACAATTGAGGAACACCAATCTTGAAAAAATATTGTTGAATAAGTGAGATGTGAATCGTTTCATACAAGCTGTCTTGTGGTATGCCTTACAAGCAAAAAGAGATATACTTCAATATTACAGATACCTCACAGAAAAATTACCAGCTTGATCAAAAACCAGCGATGTGTGGACTCAATTCATTTCGTATTATGCTGCAAATGTGCTAGAAAAAACACAGTTGCATATAGAAGAAAATTCAGTAATATTTGCAGAAGACGAATTAATAAATCTTGATAAAAAATTTGATAAAAATTTATTCTCACAAGAAGCGTGTCATTATTATTGAATTGATTATGGTTTTGCTTCGTTTCTTCATACTGATTTTAAAGAAATATACTCTCTTCAACAAATTGAACGTATGTGTCAAGAAAAGATGAAACCGTCGCTATTGATTGTTCCTAATTTTTCAACACGGAAAGAGAAATACGAAAAATACCTTCTGTTGACATATATTGCAATTATGTGAATTATTTATAGATATTTTAAAAATGATAAGTGAGAATATAAACAATATCTTGAATATATATACATGATACAGCATTTTTGGATGTTATTTGATTGTGGTATTTATACGGGATATTCAAAATCGTATCAATTTTGTTTGATGAATAATGATGATGCAAAATGGTTGATACTTCCGTGAGGTGTAAGTCAACTCATATCTGATGTTATTCCTCTCAAACCACAGTTGCCATTCAAGAAAGTATGTATGATTACCGATATTGATAATGATGCACAATTTTATAAATATTTTCTTACATTACAAGGTAATAAGATTGTTCTTGTATATTGAAGACAAAAACAAGAAAAGAAAAAGAAATGATTTTTTGTTTCATTATTTAGTAAATCTGAACCTGAATTGTTACAACAAGATATGAAGATAATGTGATTAAAAGCGGGTAAAACCCCATATCCATGACTATTCTACTCGTCAAATGCTGAACACAGTAAATGGTATACAATAAATGACTCATATGAGTTCAATTCATTAAAACATATACAAGAAGTTATTGTTGAATATTGATATGTCAAAAGATTGGAGATGTTGTTATCGATATATTCTGTATCACCATTGTTCTTATATAAAAAATGACATGTTTCATTTAATAGTCTCATACCAGAAGAGATGATATGAAGATTGATGACACAATTATGACTTACATACAATTATGAAACATGAGAAGTAATATGATACAAAAATATTGAATTCAATCATAAACAATAGCGAGCCAAAGCTATTATAAGCTATAAACAACAAGATATTTTACATTTTCACACTTAACATTTATGGGTGCTGATATTCTTAATATATTTTCCGACTTTGGTATTCTTTCAAACCATATTCTTCTTTTTATTGATTGGATGTGGTTTTGATTAAAAGATTTAGCACATTGGATAGCTTGACGAGTCAATATTAGTTATGATTACGCATTTATCTCGTTCTTTTTTACAACAGCATTGCCTATCGTTTTACTGATAGGTTTCATTATGTATGTAATCAGTATATTCTATGGTGATGTTGAATGGGTGTCAAAATATATTGGTAATAACAGAACGTCTACAATAACAGAACAATTTTCAAAAGGTGTTGCATTTTTCGCAGGATTTCTTATTCTCTATATGATTTTGTCTAATTCAATAAATAAACTTTTTATTGCAGTATCCACAGTACAAGAGCGTGGTATTGTACTTGATGTTCCATACGAATCGATCGAAACAACAAAAAAATTAAAGCAAGTGTGAACATTTTTAAACACAAGTCTTAAATGGCCAACAAATACAACATATGAGTCAACAATGAAAGAATTTGTATATAAAAGGCCAGATGTAACAGAAACAAATATTGTGTTTACATCAAGACCTGTTGTATGAGGTTCATATAAAATTGATTTTGATGGTCTTACAATAAAAGAAGGATGATATGTTGTAAACAAAAAATCTCTTTATTTGCATAATATTTATGCAGTAATGAGAGATGCTACTAAATCACAAACATTATGTTCAACCGCTGCCACAAAAGAAGGTGATAACGCTGAAACTTCAAGTTCGGAAGCTGGTATTCAATTAAAGAAATATAACAATCTTGGTACAAGTATTCTTGAATCATATGTAAATGCGGTACCAGAAAAAGCATCTGAATATAAAACGAGTCATGCTGTTATAAATAGAGTTAATCTCATTAACAAAGTGTATTCGAGAATGAAAGATAATTATATTATTAGTCATTCAAATAGAAGTCAAATGATAAATGGTGATAAATCATACGGTTCTGATTTCTTCTATAAATCTAATCTTCAAAAAATAGTATGTGGTCAGACGATTGATAGCATAAATTGACTTGATGCGGAAAAATTTGAAAAGACTATTCTCGAGAAAGCATATCAAGCATTACTCTCAATTGAAAGATATTCAGAAAAAAGCTATAAATCAATCAACCAAAAACAAACAAAAGAAATGTTTACGATTGAAGCAGTACACGCTATTAGATGAAGTTCATATTTAACAGAAAAACAAGATTCCGAAGTACCATATTCTGAAGATTATATGTATGTTACAATGTACCCATTTATGCTATCGTTCGATATTGGTAATAAAATTATAAATGGAAGTATGTGTTATAGATATATATTTGATACTCAAATTGATGCAAGTGTCAAATCTCAATGATATGACTATATGCTTGATATTATGTCTAAATCATGTGCAAATAACTTTGGTAAAGTGTATAATTATAGAGATAATAATATTGCTTCAGTTGGTAAAGATTATTTCTCTGATGTTATCGATAAAATAGGTTGAGAAGACACTATCTATGTACAACCATCAGACCCAGACCTTGCTAACTATTCTGATGTTGCATTTATCCTTTATGGTTCATATGAACCAAGTGGAGACGCTTCGCCAAAATATACAAAAGCGAATTCATTTGTTTCTGATAAAATCGGAACAGATGGTAAAACAATCAAGGTATATGAATGAGAGTTTTCTGATAGATTGAATAGAACACCATGATTCTTCCTTTCACTATTACTCGGTCTTAAAGATATTCTTCTATCGATATTTATTTATACTCTCCCTTGAATTTTCTTTGTGCTTCTTCTTAAGATAATCAGAAAGTAAGAAAATATATTTAACAAATACTACTGACACTCATGTCAAAAGCAAATTACAAAAATATGGTATTCACCTCGTTTAAAAGCTGAACAAGGGTATTTCTCATATTCATATTGTTATTTGTATTAACATCAACAATGATTTCATTTATTAGTGATACAATGCACGTGAAATCATACAAAGTTGGAGTGTATACTGATGAAGAATATGACAAAACATTTGCTTCTTCATCTTCACATCTTGATATAGAGAAACAGTACGAAATATTAGAAAAAATAGTTGATAATAATGGTCTCATACCATTGAAGAAACTTGATGATGAAAAGATGAGAAAAAAATCACTATCAACATATTCTAATGGAAATATGATACTCAGACCAATGTGAGATGATATGGGTGCTAGATTAATTGCTATGTTGGCTAAAGAAAAGAATTGATATAAGCAATATGGTAATAGATTTAATACGATGATATATGACACATCTGTTACTCAATTTTGAGGAGAGAAAAACTTCAATCCATTTAAAGACTTATTTGTAAGATCTGGTTGAGGAATGAGTAAAATATCGTGTTTAAAAAAGACGGCAGATGATAAACGATACATCTATTATGATGATGCTTGTGGTAAAATGGGAACATATTTGGCAATGAAAGAATTCTTGCTTGAAAAGGAAGATCAATCAATAGCATTTCCAATAACATTATCAAATGGAGATAATCTCTTTATTAAAAAGTTTCAAGATAATCCAGAAGGAGAAACAACGGAATGAAATACGTTAGTTCATACAAGGGAATATGATTTATTTGTACAAAAGATAGTTAAAGATAAGAATCTTGAATATATCTTTGGTAAAAGCGCTTCAATAATCGATTGAGGTATGGAAAAACAAATTAAGTGATTAAAAAAAGCATATTATTTTGATCGTTTCTTTGATGATGTATGGAATTTACCAAATAACAAGCAATTAGCTAATCATATTCTCATACCAAGTGATATTGATATGAAGTATAAACTCGATAAAGATTCTACACCCGCCTCATCAACTACAAATACGACTGACAAAGATGCAAATGCTTCTGTTGATACAGATAATAAAGATAACAAGGATAACAAGGATACAGCAAAGAAAATTATTGATACGATAGAGACGAGCAAAGAAATTGAAGAATGATATAAGATAACATCTGAATTGATGAGAGAAGTTGTAAAATGATTTAATACGTATATGTCAGATATTATCTTTAACAAATATAACAAAATTGCCACAACAACAAATAATAGTTGTATTATTAGAAATAATTATGGTTCATTCTTAATTTATCAAAAAGATGATTGTGCAAAAGTAATTGCTACACACAAAAAGATAGTAAATCAAAATATCTATTCTATTGATACATTGGTCGATACAGACGAAGAAATGAAAATAGGAAAAGTTAAAAATATTAATTTCGCTATTCCACAAGTATGAATTGGTTTTGATAAGATGTGATTTCGAATTACAGGATTTGAGCAGAAAGGTGCTGATGCCGACTCAAATCAATATGACGTTGTATTAAGAAATTACTACTTTGAAGCAAAAGATGGTGCTAATCTTAACGGTCTTGGTCAATCTCAGGTTCTTGGCTTTGGTACAATGGGTATTGTATTTATTGGTTATCTTGCTGAATATAGTGTATTATTTATTCTTCTTACAATAGCAATAGGATTATTGTATAACCATTATCTTGAGAGTCTTGGTTTTAATACAAAAAACGAAAAAGAAGCAAAAGTTGTTGTCGATAATGAGTAGAGACAACTTGACAAAACTATATTATACATATATGAATAGATTATAAAATTATCACACATTTATTTTATTTATACACAGTGAAGTTATGACATTAAAAAATGCTGGTAAAAAGATGTCAATATACTCAACACTTGGTACCGTTCTCATTACCACTCTTGGTGGTGGGTTGATGACTGGATGTAATTCTGGTCAAGATGGTGAACCTGATGATGCAAAAACATATTTGCATACATTGAATAAACCAACTATCGATACCAAATCAGAGTCATATAAAAAGAAGCAAGATTTTTTTTATGACAATGTATTGAGAAAAGTTGAACTCGAAGCCGCTAAAAATCAAATGAAAAGTGATGAAGGTTATAGATTGTTTATTGATGTTACTGTCAAAAAACTAGATGATCTTCAATATAAAGCAAAATATGAACCTGTAACAAAGGAAATGCAACAAGAGTTTGATAAGCAAACATTTATGTTACATTTCATGAAAAAGCACTTTAATGATTTCTTATCCGGTAAAGTCAAAACACCAAAATATGCTATGCGAGCAAGTGACTTAGAAGAAGAAACGAAATTTATGAAAAAAGATATTCAAGAAGAGATTGACAATATGAAGAGACTTTTTAATAGAGAAGATGAATATACAAAATTCGTTGAAGCTAAATCGTTAGAAAGAAGAAACGCTACCAGTAAAGCATATGCACTTAAAACAAAGCTCTCTGAAATGTGAAGAGTTGAAAAGGACGAAGCAGAATATGTTATTAGAATTACCGAAAAGAGAGAAAAGATAAGACAAGAAATGATGAAAGAATATAATGAATGGGCAACAGCGGAAAAAGCTAAAATAGAAAAACAAAAAGCTGATGATCTTGCCGAAAAAGCGAGAATTGCCGAAGAAACCGCTGCTCAAAGAAGAAAAGAAGAACAAAGAAAGGCAACACCAAAACGTACGACACAAAGAAAACAAACTCCAACAAGAACTCGTACAAATACAACAAAAAGAACACCAACAAGAAAACCTGCTCCCGCTCCACGTCCCAAACCAGCACCAAAACCTCGTCCAGCACCAAAACCAAAGCCCACTCCCAAGCCAACAACAAAGAGAAATACTTCAACACCGAAAGGTGATAAAGGTATTGTTCTTGAAAAGCGAGATGGAACAGAAGCTGGACGACAAAGAAAGAAAGCAGCTAATGAAAGATTGAAACAAAAACAGCGAGAAGAAAAGAAAAGAAAAGCCGATGCTGCTCAAAGAAAGAAAGTTGAAGAAGCGCGACAGAGAGAGCTGGCAAAAATGAAAAATGGTGGCTAGAATATATAAAAAGCATTATGCGAAAATCGCATAGTGCTTTTCTTAAAGACCATTTTTGATTATAAGAAAAACATAAGAATTAAATCTTATGCTTTTATCTTATAACGAATTGATTATGAATCTTTAATACTTGCAGGATGATCTACATCAGGATCAACCCATTTTGATTCCGGATTAGATGCTTTTGCTGCATTAAGAATTGCTTTAACATCATCTTCTTTGCTTACTTCGATTTCAATAGCTTCGCCTTCTACAGTAAGTCATGATTGCGGTGTTTCTATTTTGAAATGACTATCACCAGTAGTAATCGTTCCTGTAGATGATTTAATTTGTTTTTCAACAGCTGTCGCAAGTTCTCATGTTGTCACACCGCCAGTAACATGTTCTGTATTAATAATAGGAGCCACTGGCTTTTGTGGTGCTTTTTTTGATACTGCAAGTTGATACGCAATAAATCATAGAATGAGAATTCCTAGAAAAAGAGCAACATAGATAAAACTCTTTACAGCTTTGTCTTGTTTTGATAGGTTTTGAGGCATTTTAGGAAGAATAATTTGATAAAGATTGTTTATTTTTCGTCTTCAATTTTAACATCTGTTGTTTCATCGGTACTATTAATGAATTCGGTTAACAGAAACCCAAGTGTAGCGTCATCATCAAAATTGAATTTCTTTTGCATTTCGTCTGTAAGTGGAATGTTAGCTTCATGAAATGATTCTTTATAAGAAGTCTTCAGTACTTCTTTAAGTTTCATGAATACATCATATACCTCTTCACTTACACTAATCGTTTTCATTACTTTCTTTTCTGTCATACTGTGATATATTTTTGGATTTAAAAGCATTGTAACATTTCCAAAGCTCAATTAACAGTCGAACGTCCAGAACAGTTGGACTACTCCAGAAATGTATTAATAATATAGTTTGTAACAGCGGAAAGTGTATAAAAAATTAGTATTTGTTAAAAAATCTCAGTACCATCTTTTTCAACAGTAGGTTGTTGAATCATTCACTGCCCTCACTGTCATTGTTGCTGAGCTTGGTTTTGTTGTCATTGTTGTACTTGTTGAACTTGTCATTTCGGTTGATATGAAGGTTGACCCAACCCATTTTGCACTTTAAATACATCAAGAGAATATCCAATTTGATCTTTTGATTGTATGATAATCTCTTTAATTTTATTTTTTGTCGCTCAAGCGAGTGCTCATACAAATTGCTTTTTTGCTTGCGATACTTTAATTTCTTTAAAAAGTTGGTTTTTTCTTTGGTCAGTTAAGAATGACTGGTCTATCAAATACCACGTTAGTCACTTTTTTTCAAATGATTGGTCAAAGACAGTTAATATTCTATGATAATATTGTAATGTATAATTACAAATACTCTCACCTATTGAATTAGAAAACCATTGAATCCACCATTTCATTTTTTTTCATAAAAGATCAGATTCAAAATACATACGAGGATTTATATTATTGGCAGTACAATATGCAATCATGTTTTGTTCTATTAACTGTCCAACAAAAAATTGTACTGCATTCATTTTTGAATGATATTCTCAATTTTTTATAGAATTAATTTCAAAATAACCAATAACAAATGTTTGATATCAATCATTATCTACTCATTCTTCTTTGTATGAAATTTCTTTTATTTCATATTTAATATCTAGTAGATCATATGCCTTCTTTATTACTTCGTTAATAATGTCTCTTCTCTTAAATAATCAAAATAATTTATATAAAAATCTAGCAGTTGCTTTATAATTTTTTAATTGTGCTTTCAACATTTTATAAGACATTTTCTTTTTTGCTTTGGCTTCTTTTTGCAACGCCTTTGCTCTTTGTGCTTGATATCTAGCAATTTCTCTTTGTTGTTTTTCCCATGCTTGTTGTTGATTCATATCTATTTTCTGTACAAGTAAACTATATAATGATTGTTTGAATTACATATTGTAATCTCATATTATGTAGATTACGCCTGCATTTTCTTTACTTTCATATAATAGAATATTATGGATGATTTCAAATCAAAACTACACGCAATATCAAAAAACATTGCACCAAAAAAGAATAATATTATTGTTTCGGACGAACACCAAAAAATAGAAATTCTGAATCATGATAATCTCGCCGACAATAAATTTATTGACAATCTTTTCAAACAAACACAGCTTAATATCAATGTGGCAAAATCTCTCATTATGATGCCAGATGATGAAAATAGTTGAGAGTATACAGAAGCGAGTAAAGATGAACTCATTGAACATATTATAGAAGTATGCGAAGCTCAAGGAACAGAGACAATGCCTACATTTTTCTATAATTTGTCAGCTGTCCATACTGATACAATTTTGAGTCACAAATATAAACGTATTGTCGATTCAATTAAAGAAGAAATAGATACTGCTATCGAACTTGCTGATGAAAAATGACTAATTTGAGAGAAACTTGCATTCAAAAAAGGATTCATTTATGCGTTCTTTAAAAATGGTATATTGTTTTTACTCACACCGTTTGGAATTAGAAATACGGTAGGTAAATATATTGAGTGTTTGAAAGTAGACCTACCACCAGATGCATTTAATCTTTCATTCCTTAAAGCTAATTGATTTAAGCTTATTATGCTTTCATCATCAAAAAAGAAATATACTATTGAATCATTGCAAGATTTGAAGGATATTTATTGAAACAAACACGAACATATCAAAATATTTTATATCACATCATAACATTTGATGTCGGCTCTTAAAAAACAAGATACTTTCCAAAACATTAAAGATAAAATAACGAATTTCGTTGGCAATTTTGCTGATTCATCAAAAGATACAATAGAAGATTTACGTGAAAAATTGCAATATATATCATTTTCTCCAAAGCATATATGGTGAAAAACAAAAGCGTTTATAACAGGTAAAAAATATATACCAGAAGATAAACATGAACAAACTCACGGTATATATTTTACCAATAATATTAAAAAAATAGGAATTAATAGTACAGATATTATTCCTACAAGTAAAATATTAGGTAATATGGCATTTGAACTTCATCCTGATAATACATTCTACATTAATAATGAGAATGTTCATGCAAGCGAATTCTTTGAAGACTTTGCAGAATATTACCCACAACTTCATATTAATAAAATCTTTGACAAAGAACAAAAGAAATTTTATGAAAATTTCAATGTATCAGATATTCTTTCATGAGAACAAAGAGAAGTAAAGTGAAAAACATTACAAGTGACATTTGGTTGAAAAAAATTACAAGGTAGAGAAGAGAGGGGTAATATTATCTCGTACATTTATGGTAATTCAAGTAGAATTCACTTCTATATCTACGATAACAGCGAGATACATCCTCTTGATGTTATTGCATTAAAGAAAAAGAAACAATATGTTCGTACAATTAATGACATTGACGTATCACACGGATTATTGTATGAAAATCCTGGACTTGCAACAGATAAT
>PDWI01008629.1_pt1 | contig 11952 bp, 8 predicted proteins | sample 1430891 | NCBI WGS metagenome assembly PDWI01 (sample SAMN01162508, study PRJNA174530) | Oral metagenome, whole genome shotgun sequencing project. | biome: Marine environment; feature: Marine mammal; material: Swab sample of the gingival sulcus; isolation source: swab sample of gingival sulcus...
GATGGGAACCTTTGGCCATCTGCATCTGGCAACCAAACTGATTTTTATCGTTGATATGATTGCCGGCAGGCTGGAGTTAATCCCGTTTCTTGTGATGCTGACACCAGGCTTCTGGCACTTTACCAGAGAGAGAGAATGAAGGCGGTTGCTGTCCGATGCTATAGCGATAATTATAGCTGGCTTCTCTGCTGCGACAGGCAGAAACAGGCGCTGGTGATTGATGCCTGTGAGGGTGCGCCGATTATTGCGGCGCTTGAGCGGCTGCGGCTCCTGCCGGTGGCGGTCTGCTGCACTCATCATCATGCCGATCATATTGGCGGTCTGCCTGATCTGCTGCGGTTATGGCCGCAGCTGCGGGTTTTCTGTCATGTTTCTGATATGAAACGTATTGCCGGGGCAACCGATGGGCTGGAAGATGGCGCCTCTATCGGTTTTTGCGGCCAGCAGGGTGAGGTGCTGCATACCCCCGGTCATACTATGGGCAGCCTCTGTTATCATTTTGCCGATTATCTTTTTACCGGTGATACCCTTTTTGGTGCCGGCTGCGGCCGGGTGTTTACCGGAGAGCTGGCGCAGATGGCGGCCTCCCTGCAACGTCTTGCTCTGTTGCCGGAGAAAACCAGGGTCTGCTTTGGCCATGAATATACCCAGGCAAATCTTGATTTTGCGGTCTTCGCAGAACCTGATAACGCCTCGATTCTTGACAGAAAAAAATCGGTTACGGCCATGCGGAAGCAGGGGCTGGCAACTGCTCCCTCCTCTTTATCCGAGGAGTTGCAGAGCAACCCTTTCCTGCGTTGTGACAAGCCGGAAGTCGCACTGATAGCGCAGCAGCGGTTTGGTGCGGTCAGCGGTGATTACAGCGATGTTTTTGCCGCATTGCGCCAGGGAAAAGACCGGTTTTAGGTTGTATGTTCAATGTCGGGCAGCCAGTTCTGTTCTTGTTTGCCGACAAGGTTTTCCTGTTTCGGCACAGGTCACGCAGAGTAGGTGGTTGAGGCGGTTTTACCGCCATGTCCGGTCCAGTCGGTATGGAAAAATTCTCCCCGCGGCCGGTCGATTCTCTCATAGCTATGGGCGCCAAAATAGTCCCGCTGTGCCTGCAGGAGATTGGCAGGCAGGTTGGCTGTCGTATAGCCGTCAAGAAAGTGTAACGCGGCACAGGTCGCCGGCATCGGTAGTCCGATCTCCATACTGCGGGCGGCAACCTGCCGCCACGCGGGCATGTTTTTTACCAGAATTTTTTTGAAATAGGGTGATGAACCGAGGAAAAAGAGTGTCGGCTCGTTGTTGAAGGCGGCAAAGATGTCGGCAAGAAAACCGCTGCGGATAATACAGCCTTCACGCCATATCATCGCAATCTGGCCGAGGTTGAGCTGCCAGGAAAACTCTTTTGATACCTGCTGCATCAGCATAAAACCCTGGGCATAGCTGATGATTTTTGCGGCCAGCAGTGTCTGCTGCAGGGCAGTCAGCCATCTGCTTTTCTCTTCTTTTGTGGCGGCAATGGCAGTGATTTTCCTGTTGAAAAGCGCCGCCGCCTCCACCCTCTCTTCCTTAAATGCGGAGAGGGCGCGGGCAAAAACAGCCTCTGTGATCAGGGTAAGAGGAATACCCAGGTCAAGCGCATTGATACCGGTCCATTTGCCGGTGCCTTTCTGGCCGGCCGCATCGACAATCTTCTCCAGTAGAAAATTGCCTTCCTGCTCTTTATAGCGCAGTATATCTGCTGTTATTTCAATGAGATAGCTGTTCAGTTCTGTCGCGTTCCACTGGCTGAAGGTGTCAGCCATCTCTGCGGGGGAGAGCTGCAGGCCGTCCCGCATAAAGTGATAAGCCTCGCAGATAAGCTGCATATCACCGTACTCAATACCGTTATGCACCATCTTTACAAAATGACCGGCACCACCGTCGCCAACCCACTGGCAGCATGGCTTTCCATCTTCTGTCTTGGCGGCGATATCCTGAAATATATCCTGTATATGGGGCCAGGCGTCGGCGTTGCCGCCTGGCATGATCGACGGGCCGGTACGCGCGCCCTCTTCGCCGCCGGAGATGCCGGTGCCGATATAGAGAATCCCTCTCTGCTGCAGGGCGTCAACCCGGCGGGCGGTATCCTTATAGTTGGAGTTGCCGCCATCAATAATGATATCTCCTTCATCAAGTAGCTTGAGAAGATCGTTTATAAAAAAATCGACCACCTCGCCAGCCCGTACCATCAGCATAACCTTGCGCGGGCGTTTGAGTCCTGCGACAAGATCGGCAAGAGAATCGGCGCCGATAACCTGCGTGTCCCTTGCCGGACCGCCAAGAAAAGCGGTAATTTTTGACCGGGTGCGGTTAAAGGCAGCCACTTTGTAGCCATGGTCATTCATATTGAGAATAAGATTCTGACCCATCACCGCCAGGCCGATAACACCGATATCTGCTGTTGCTTTCATATTATTTTCCCTATAAAAAATATTCCAATATTGCCTTCCATAATCATCTAAAAAGAGATGCGGCGGCGGCATCAACATACCACTCTGTCTCTCCCTGTTTTGCGCGGATATTGGCCGCCGGCCAGGGGAGCATGGAGAGAGGTTCTCTCTCTGTTGCCTCTTTTATTTTCGAAAGAAGTGCCGCCTTGTTTTTGCCCGTTACCAGATAGCTGATTCGCCTGCCTGCACTCAGCAGCCGTACGGTCTTGCTGATGCGTTTCTGTCCGTTTACCGGATGTTCCGCCACTGTTATCCACTCTGTGGCGGTATAATCTGTCTTTCCGGGAAAAAGTGATGCGGTATGGCCATCATCTCCGACACCAAGGATAATCCAGTCAAATGCCGGTATCTCTTCAATGTTTTTATTAATAAATAGATCTATTTTATTGCTATACCGTAACAATTCTTCTTTCACGTCAGTCTCTCCCCTGATACGGTGCAGGTTCGCTGGCGGAATGTCTATATGGCGGAAAAGCAGCTCTCTGGCGGCACCAAAATTGCTCTCGGCACTCTCCGGCGGCACGCAGCGTTCATCCCCCCACCAGAAATGGAGGTTTGCCCAGCGGATCTGTTTTGCCCAGAGAGGTGTCGCCAGCAGTGAAAACCAGATTTTTGGTGTACTACCACCGGAAAGAGAGATATGCTGCGGTCTCTCTGTCAGGCTGAGGTCACACAGGTGGCGGGCAAGTTCTGTGGCAATATGCTGTGGCGTTGCAAAAATTTTCCAGATCATAGTTCACAGTATGTTGTATTGGTCAGGTTCTTACAGGGGAAGCGCCACATTCTTTTATCTCTTGTCAGCAGGTCGTCTGCCTCTTGCGGGCCCCATGTTCCGGCGGCATAGCCATAGAGATTGCAGCCAGTCTCCTTATACTCAAGGATCGGCTGGATAAATTCCCAGCAGGCCTCCACCGCGTCGGTTCTGGCAAACAGGGTGGCGTCACCATTGATGGCATCAAGCAGCAGACGTTCATAGGCGTCGAGAACATCACTGTTATCCAGATCGCGGTAGTGGAAATCCATATCCACCTCTTCACAGCGAAATCCCGCGCCCGGTTTTTTCAGGCCGAAATTGACCAGAATTCCCTCATCCGGCTGAATACGGATAATAATCTTGTTCTCCGGTGCGTGCCGGGCAAAGAAGAGATGGGGCGTCTCCTTGAGATAGAGGACAATCTCGGTGGCCCGGGTAGGCAGCCGTTTGCCGGTACGCAGGTAGAATGGCACTCCCTGCCAGCGCCAGTTATCAATAAACATCTTGAGAGCAATATAGGTCTCGGTACGGGAGTTTTGTGCCACCTCCGGCTCCTCGCGGTAGCCGGGGCAGCTCTCGCCTCTGATCGTCGACTGGGTATACTGGCCAAGAACAAGATTTTCGTCCAGCCACTCCCTGGTGAGGGGACGGAAGCTCTGCATCGTCTTGGCGGCTTCGTCACGAATGGAGCGGGCGTTGATTCTGGCGGGCGGCTCCATCGCCATCATCGCCAGCATCTGCAACAGATGGTTTTGCAGCATATCCCGTACCGCTCCCGCCTGATCGTAGTATCCGCCGCGTTTCTCCACTCCCAGTGATTCTGCGGCGGTGATCTCCACGTGGTCGATAAAATTGCGGTTCCAGAGCGGTTCAAACATCGCATTGGAGAACCGGAAAACCAGGAGATTCTGTACAGTTTCCTTGCCGAGATAGTGGTCTATACGGAAAATCTGCCGTTCGTTGAAACGGCTGTGGAGCTGGCTGTCCAGCAGTCTCGCGGACTGCAGATCATAGCCAAAGGGCTTTTCGATAATCAGCCGTTTCCAGCCATCTGTCTCCAGATGCATCTTATGGTTGGCAAGTTGTCGTGTTATCGGCTCATAGAGGCTGGGAGGCGTAGCAAAATAGTAGAGAATATTGCCGCCGGTCTTGTGTCTGTCAGCAAGTTCAGCAAGTCGCTGTCTTAGTGTGAGAAAATCGCTATCGTTTCCGGTGTCACTCTGTTGATAGTAGAGATGTTGACAAAAACTTTCCCCTGTCTGCCCGCCTTCTTCTCCGTCGTTTATTTCCGCGCAAAGACGCTGGCGAAAGCTGTCGTCGGTATAGGGACTCCGGCCGGTGCCGAGGATGGCAAAATCTTTTGGCAACAAGCCGCCCGCAAAAAGGCGATGGAGGGCGGGAATAAGCTTGCGACGGGCAAGATCGCCGGAGGCGCCGAAAATAACAATGGCTGTACTGTTCATGGGGCAGGTTATGGTGAAAGGGTGAAAGATAATAAATTTTTTTGTTCTGCCTTATTCTATGTCACCATGGCGGGCTTGTCAAAGAAGATATTGCCTGGAAATAAAAAAGGCAGCCGGGCAGAGCCACAATCTTTGAACAATAATTGCTTTCGGTATAAAGATTGTGTTTGCACAGACCGTATTATCAGGGATATTTATAGATAAACCGGCATGGCTGGACCATATCGCCTCCATCCTCAACAAAGCATGAAACACGGAACTTCGGGATAGCAGTGCCTGTCTTCGTATCGTTTTTCGAATAAAGTCGGTAAAATCAGACCAAAGCTATAGATAATTAATGTTTTTTAGAGGTATTTTCTGCCGCGAAATTCAAGCCAGCCGCCAGCTTTATGCCGTTTAGGGTCGTGGTGGGTCCAGTGAAGGACACCACCCTTGTCGTTCCAGATATACTCCCCCGCAAAGCCGATGGTATCTCCTTTGCGCAGCTGGTGAACACGTGGTGCAAGATCAATATTATGGGCGATAAGAACTGTGTTGCTGCTCCCTTTCACCTTGATAAGAATCCGCTGATGGCGGGAGCCATGGTTATCATCCGGCAGCAGGGCGACGACCTCTCCTTCTCCTTTAACCCAGGCCTTGTCGGCATGGCTCTGTATTGCGGTAATAAGGGAGGAATAGCCGCTCTGCCGGAGCACAGAGGATGGCGGTGGCGTAGTATCTTTTCTCTCCAGAATATTGGAGATAATGACAATGATGGCAACGGCAATCAGCAGTAACAGACGTTTATTAAATTTCATTTTTTCCTTTTTTTCTGGGAGAATTGGTCGATGTTTTTACGCAAATATGGTGAAGGTGTTGAAATATGTGGCAGAGACGGGTAAAACAGACAGACGAAAACGCTTTGCGCAGATGCGGATTTTGCGCGGAGACGATATGCGGCAGAAGATTGTTCGTGGACGCAACCGGGCTGTTGATGGTAATTTTCGGTCTCATCAGTAAAATTGGGGTGCTGTTTTAGGGTGCAGCTTATTATGTCATACCTGCCAACTATAGGAAAATCAATAAAAAAACAGCTGGAGGAGCGAGAAGAGGAGATCCTTTCACCTTTTGCGATGCTGAACAAGAACTCCTCCGGCCGGCAGAGGGAGGAGGCAGAAGATATTGAAGATATCCGGCTCTCCTTTCAGCGGGATCGTGACCGGATAATCCACTCCAAGACATTTCGCCGCCTGAAGCATAAAACGCAGGTATTCCTTGCTCCCACCGGCGATCACTATCGTACCCGGCTGACCCATGTGCTGGAGGTTTCGCAGATAGCGCGCACCATTTCGGCGGCACTCTGTCTTAATGAGCCGCTGACGGAGGCGATCGCGCTGGGACATGATCTGGGGCATACTCCCTTTGGGCATGCCGGTGAAGCGACGCTGAATGAACTGCATCCCGGCGGCTTTCGCCACTATGTTCACAGTCTGCGGGTGGTCGATTTTCTGGAGAATGGCGGGAAGGGCTTGAATCTCACCTTTGAGGTGCGAAACGGTATCGTTCGCCACTCGAAAGGGAAGGGGGATATTATTCCCCATGACAGATCGGAGCTGGCGGTAACCCTGGAGGGGCAGGTGGTTCGGCTGGCAGATATTATCGGCTACCTTAACCATGATATGGACGATGCCCTGCGCGCGGGCATTATCAAGCCCGACGATGTGCCGCGGAAGATCAGCCGGGTGGTCGGGGAGCGGCACTCCAAGCGGATCGGTTCGATGGTGCGGGATCTGATTGTCGAGACGCTTATGGCGAATGACGGCACTATCCATATCAGCGATCATATGCTGGAGGCGTTAAACGATCTGCGCGGGTTTCTTTTTGACCGGGTTTATACCTATTATGAGGTGCATAACGCCTTTATCAAGGCGCAGCGGATTATCCGCGATCTCTACAGCTATTTTCTGGAGAACGGGCTGGTGCGTTTTACCCCGCAGGGGCTTGAGGTAGCGGAAAGCAGCAAGTTATGGCAGAGCGACAAAGAGGCGCACCGCAAGGTATGCGATTATATCGCCGGTATGACCGACCGCTACGCGCTGTCAATATATAAGCATATCTTTATCCCGGAGCCCTGGAGTGTGCGCTGATTGCCGGTGATTACCGGCAGTGGTCTGTTTGGCTGGACTATATGAAACAGACGTGTCTGCGTCAGGGCATGTGATTTTCAGGTTTAACAATTTATACTATACGGGGCGCTCTGCGCCCTCAGGAAACAGAGCAATGACAAAGCAGAACCTTCTCAGTAAAGGGTACGAGTTTACAGATGTTGAGCCGAAGTGGCTTGCAAGATGGCATAAGGCGTCGGCTTTTTCCGCGAAAATGGAAGAGGGCCGGCCCGCTTTTTCCATTGTTATCCCGCCGCCCAATGTCACCGGTGTTCTGCATATGGGGCACGCATTAAACGACACGCTGCAGGATGTACTGGTGCGCTATCACCGTATGTGCGGCGACAATACCCTGTGGGTTCCGGGTACCGATCATGCCGGTATCGCCACCCAGAATGTGGTGGAGCGCCAGCTTGCCGGCGAAGGCAAAACAAGGGACGATCTTGGCCGCGATGCCTTTATTGAACGGGTCTGGCAGTGGAGGCAGGAGAAGGGCGGCACCATTATCAGCCAGTTGCAGAAACTGGGCGCCTCCTGTGACTGGGAGCGTGAACGGTTCACGATGGATGAGGGCTTGTCACAGGCGGTGCGGGAGGCCTTTGTTCGTCTGTATGATGAGGGGCTGATCTATAAGGGCGACTATATTGTCAACTGGTGCCCGCGCTGCCATACTGCGCTTGCCGATGATGAGGTGGATCATGAGGAGGAGGCGGGTAAACTCTATCATATACGCTATCCTTTTGCCGATGGTTCCGGTTCTGTTGTTATCGCCACAACCCGGCCGGAGACGATGCTGGGTGATACCGCGGTGGCGGTGCATCCGGATGATGAGCGTTATGCGCATCTGGGTGGGATCGGTATCCGTCTGCCACTTTCCGATCGGGTTCTGCCGGTGGTGTTCGACCACCATGTGGATCGGGAGTTTGGTACCGGCGCATTGAAGGTGACTCCCTCGCATGACCGTAATGACTACGAAATTGGTCTGCGTCACGATCTGCCCCGGCTGAAAGTAATGGATGACTACGGCATTATGAATGAGGCGGCCGGAAAATATGCCGGTATGGACCGCTTCGCCTGCCGTAAGGCGGTGGTTGCCGACCTTGAGGCCGCCGGTTTTGTTGACAGGATTGAGGAGCATAATCATGCCGTTGGCCACTGTTACCGGTGCAGCACGGTGATTGAACCGATCACCTCCCTGCAGTGGTTTGTCTCGGTAAAACCGCTGGCTGCAGGGGCGGTGGATGCAGTGCGCCAGGGGCGGATCAGGATCTATCCGAAAAACTGGTATGCGACCTTTTACAGCTGGATGGACAATATCCGCGACTGGTGTATCTCCCGCCAGATCTGGTGGGGGCATCGTATTCCGGCATGGAACTGTGGTGAGTGCGGCAAGGTGATTGTCGCCTGCGAAGCGCCTGCGAGCTGCCCGGATTGTAACAGCAGAGAACTGGTACAGGAGACTGATGTGCTTGATACCTGGTTCTCCTCAGCCCTGTGGCCGTTTTCCACCATGGGTTGGCCGGAGCAGACAAGGGAGTTGCAGACCTTTTACCCCACCACCGTTCTCAGTACCGGTTTTGATATCCTCTTTTTCTGGGTGGCGCGGATGATGATGATGGGGCTCCACTTTATGGATGAGGTGCCTTTTAAGGATGTTTATCTTCACGCCCTGATACGCGACAAGCATGGTAAGAAGATGTCAAAATCCACCGGTAATGTTGTCGATCCTCTGGAGCTTATGGCGCAGTATGGCACCGATGCCATGCGTTTTGCCCTGACCGCCTTTGCGGCGCAGGGGCGGGAGATCAGGCTGGATGAGGAGCGTATTGAAGGGTATCGTCATTTTATCAACAAGATCTGGAACGCCGCCCGCTTTGCCCTGATGCATGTCTCTGATTGTGATTCAGCTGTAAAAGAGAGGGCTGTTGCCGGCAGGGCAAGTCTCTCTCTGGCCCACCGCTGGATTCTCAGCCGTGCAAATGATACGGTAAGGGAGGTGCGTCTTGCTCTTGACGAATACCGTTTTAATGATGTCGCCTCGCTGAACTATCAGTTTATCTGGCGGGAGTTTTGCGACTGGTATCTGGAGTGGATAAAGGCGGATCTTTTCAGCAGTGATGAGCAGGCAAAACAGCAGGCGCAGGGTGTACTGCTGGAGGTGCTGGAGACCATTTTGCGACTTGTTCATCCGCTGATTCCCTTTGTAACAGAGGAGATCTGGAGCGCTCTGCCCGGTGAGAGAGAGATGCTGGTTACCTCCGTCTATCCCGTTTTTGATAAAGAGAGAGAGGATAAAGAGGCGGAAAAAGAGATGGAGATTTTGATGGGGGTGATCAGCGGTATCCGGGCCATCCGTTCGGAAGCGGAGCTGCATCCTTCCGCGAAAATAGATGCGGTTATCCTCTGTCCCAATGCAGAAAACGCGGCGCTTATCGGTACGTTTTCGTCCGTATTGTCCGATATGACACGGCTTGCAGAGCTCACCATTTCCTCGGAGATGACAAAGCCCGTAGATGCTGCAACCCATATTTTTGGCGATATTGAGATCTTTGTGCCGCTAAAGGGGCTGGTTGATATTGATGCGGAACTTGCCAAACTTGACAGGGAAAAGAAAAAAATTGATGGAAAATTACAGCAGATTGAGGGTAAACTGGGTAATGCAAATTTTCTTGCCAAAGCTCCTGAAGCAGTGGTTGCAAAAGTGAAACGGGAGCAGGCGGAATTGAACACGGTGCTGGCAAAGATTGTCGAAGCGAAACAGCGGTTTGCAGGTATGCGCTAGGTTATCGCGCTGCCGCTTTCCGCACACTATGCAGGAGTATAAAAAAGGAGGAGTGGATGCGTTGTCCAAGATGTGGTTATATCTCTTTTGATCAGATTGAGAAATGCTTGAAATGTGGCAAAAACGTTATCAAGGTTTCGGTGGCGTTAAAAGGTTCTATCCCTAATGTCGTGGCACCTGAGTATCTGATGCTGGAGGAGGACGCTGTCTTTCAGGAGGCGGATGAGGGTGTGGCCGGAGACGGTTTTATGGCAAAAGAGCCAGCGGTAGAAGAGCCATTGCAGGATGATGACACGTTTATGGAGGAGGAGGAGACTCTCTGGCTTGATGGAGAAGAGGAAGAGGATATTAATATGGGCGGCTTCCCTTCAGGGTCGGTAAAAGCGGGAGTAAATCGGGTTGCGGAAACGGCAAAAAAAACCTCATTGGATGAGGACTTCGACCTGGACCTGGATCTTGGTGATCTGGATTTCAATATGACTGGAAAAAAAGGCGGTTCACCGAAATAAATTCTCTAAAAAACAGAGAAAAGATATTGACACTTTTCTTTTGATTGTGTAAAAACAGCCTCTCAACGCACGTAGCGGTGCCGGGATAGCTCAGTCGGTAGAGCAACGGACTGAAAATCCGTGTGTCCCTGGTTCGATTCCTGGTCCCGGCACCAGTTGTGTTGTCATAACTTCTTATAAAGAGTTGTAAAGCCGTAGCTCATAAGGGTTACTGCTTTACAACTTTTTTTTTATCCTCCATCTCCGGCTTACACCCTCTTTGCCCTGGCTTTCTCTTCCGGTCTTACCGCGATGCACAGGTTACCGGTGTGCATTAGCCCGTCCTTGGGTTTCGTCTGGTGGTGTTCCTTTTGGGTCTGGGTCTCGAAACATTTTCGGCAGCTGGCGTTCCGGCCGTTGTCGATAAATTCATTGACAACCCATTTCCTGTTTTGTAGCCTGAACTTTCTTATATCTATGGTATATAGCTGCGGGAAGGCAGAAAATGGCTATTACCAGAGATTGGGATTTATGGTTGAGATTACGGGGGTTCCCAAGATGGTGTCTAGCGTTCAGGTTGACGTGGAATGGAGAATAACAAGGAATTTGGTAGTGGTGAAGTTACCGGTCGTTCATTGAACAGGTTCTGGTATCGGACAAGAAACTGGCTGGGTGAACCGACTATCATCTTCGGCTTGCTGCTGTCGGTCTTCTTTGCCTATCTTATCCTGTCGCCTGTGCTGCTCATGCTGTACGATTCAATAATTGTTGATTTTGCAGATAAAGTCAGGGCTGGTGGCGAGGTGGGAACATTCACCCTATACTATCTCGACCGGGCTCTGTCATCGCCAATATCAAGGTATATATTCTGGACGCCCCTGCTGAACACGGTAATTGTTGCGTTATGTGTGATAGTTATCACCCTGATAACGGGTAGTGTTCTCGGCTGGCTGGTAAGCCGTACCGATCTGTATGGAAAGGGTTGGTTTTCAACAGCATTGATGGTGCCTTATATGGTGCCCTCATGGACATTTGCGTTGGCCTGGTTTGCGATATTCAGAAACCGGACTACCGGTGGTCTGAACGGCTGGCTGGAGTCGCTCGGGTTCAGCCCGCCGGACTGGTTAGCTTATGGCATTGTGCCGATCACCATTATTCTTGCCTTGCACTATGTGCCTTTTGTTATCCTGCTTGTTGGCAATGCGCTGCGTCAGTTCGACTCACAGCTTGAAGATTCCGCGCGTACACTGGGAGCCCACCCACGGCTTGTGGCGCTGAAAATTATCCTGCCGCTGCTGCGTCCATCCATTATCTCGGCATCAACCCTGGTCTTTGCACGATGTCTCGGCGACGTTGGTGTTACCTATATCCTTGGGGTACCGGTAAAGGTCGATCTGCTGGCGACATCCCTTCTTCGGGCAACGACAACAGGACAAAATGGGATGTCTGCTGTTCTGGCGGGTGCTATTGTTCTGCTTGGTGCCGCTTCCGTTTTTATTGATATGCGACTTCTCAAGACTGCCCAGCGCTATGTAACCATTGGTGCGAAAGGGTCGATGCACAAGGTCTCCCGTCTGGGAAAATGGCAATGGCCTGCTGTTCTGTTCACCACCATAGTTATTGTCATTAGCGCAGTTATCCCGTTACTGGCGCTTTTTTTGACAACAGTTATGCGCACTCCCGGAATTGTCAGTTTTGAAAACTTTACCCTTGATTTCTGGATTGGCCATGACCTTGATACGACGGCTCTGCGTCAGGGCATTCTGCTGACGCATGAATTCTGGGTTGCTGCCTGGAACACCGTCTGGATGGTTGGTTCTGCAGCGATTGCCGCCGGTTTT
>PDWI01012213.1_pt1 | contig 11949 bp, 16 predicted proteins | sample 1430891 | NCBI WGS metagenome assembly PDWI01 (sample SAMN01162508, study PRJNA174530) | Oral metagenome, whole genome shotgun sequencing project. | biome: Marine environment; feature: Marine mammal; material: Swab sample of the gingival sulcus; isolation source: swab sample of gingival sulcus...
TTTTCTCATCTTCATTTAATCTTGCAAATAAATCTTTATTTTCTAATCTTATTCTTTGTTCTTCTTGTTCCCATGCCTTTGCATAGTTTCTTATAGTTGCATAATATTTTAAAGAATTTTGTAAATCTTTTTTTCTTTGTTCCTCTTTTTCTTTAGCTAGTTTTTTAGCTTCTTCTGTAATATTTTTAAATCCCTTTAATACTCCATCTACTCCAAAGTCTTCTTTATCAATTTTTATATCTTTTACAGAATTTTGGAGTCTTTTATATTCTTTTGTTATCTTTTTAATTTGTTTTTTTACTGATTCAGAGGCATTTCTGTTAGTCAATTCACCGATTTTAATTGCATTTTTAGTTATATGTTTATTTATTCCCTCTAATTCTGCCTTAAATTTTTCTTCATTAAATATTTCTTTGCTTCTCTTTGTGTTAGCACCTATAAGCCAAGCAAAGGTAGAGTCAGCAAATACATTGCTTGCATCAATAAAGAGATTTTTTATTTTTGTAGCAAACTTTTTAAAGTATAATTCAGCTTTATTAAGAGAAGCCCCAATATTTTCAAAAAATAAAAACCCAACTTTAATCATATCAAAAGCATCCACCACATGACCAGCACCAATAATGATACTATTAAAAGAATCTATTATAGAGTTTGCTCCACTTTTACCTGCGTTTGCCATATCTCCAAAAGCAGCAGTAAAAAGTTCGCTAATTTTGGAAGCTAGAGCTTTCATGTAATTAAACAAACCACCATCCATAATATTTTGTTTAAGAATAGTCCAGTTATCCTGGATATTCGACATAAGACCAGCAAAGGTTTTTGATTGTGCTATCATGGCACCCTTGTATTTACTGTTAAAAATAGCTTTTAGGGTAGACTGTATTGTTTCTGAGTTGTTTTTTATTATTATATGTTTAGCTTTTCCGCTTGCGCTACTCCAAGAATAAGCTATTTTTTCACCTTGAACTTTTGCTTTTATTCCAAACTCTTTCAGCCTTTCATTTTCTCCTGTAACGGCGTCTGCCATTGCTTCTACTGCTTGCACTAAAGGTTTTCCCATAGCACTTGCTGTATCTCCAAGGGTTTTTAAAATGCCATTTATGGGATTAAGACCATAGGCTTTTAGTTTCACAAAAGATTCTGTCACTTGATTTAACTGATATGGAGTCTTTTTAGTAAAGTTAGTAATCCAAGCCATAGATTCTCTAGCCTTACTAAAACTACCCTCTATTGTCCCAAGTACAGTCTCAAATTTTTCAAATTCCATAGCTGTAGAAATAAAGCCCTTTGCAGAGGCAGAAATAGCATCAAAACTTTTTTTAAGTAAATATATACTTCCACCAAGTTTTGTTAAACCAACCATAGAGTTAAACATGCCCTTGGCTTTTTCATCAGCTTTATGTATACTTTTGCCGACTTTATCCATCTCTTTTTGAGTAATTTTCAACTCTTTTGTATTCGCATCGATTGAAAATTTTATTGAAACTTCATCTAAATTTGCCATTTTTTCTACTTTATGTTATAATATAATAAAAAAGGATGAGCTATGCAAACCCTCAAAAACATACTTGATCTTATTGGATTGGCACTTTTCTCTCTTCTGCTTCCGTTTTTTATTATCTATTTACTAGGTATTCTTTAAACTATTTCTAGCACCTGCCCAAACCTTACCCATATTTAGCAATATCGGGGTCCAATACTTATAATCCAAACCTCGCCACTTAAGCATGTCCTTAGTAGCAATATAATTCTTTCCTATTAGCTCTCCCATTGCACTATATTCAAAGGGAATTTCTATAAAAATATTAGATAATATTTTAAGTTCAAAATCATCATCTAAAAACTCAACGGGCTGAGAAAGCTCTTTTTTGTTTTTTATTATGTCAGGGTTTAAACTTCCCTGACCTTTAGCATTTTCTTTAGCCCAATTAAAAAGTCTTTCTATTTTCTTTTTCTGAGCTTTCCCAGCGATTCATCCAAAGAAGCCTTAAACTCATAGATATTTGAATGCTCTTCAAGCTCTTCAAAAAGCTTCTCTTTATAGTCAATTTCATCATCATCTTTAACTACTTTAATACTCTCATTTAGAGATTCTCTTATCACTTCCTGTTGCCTCTTAATGTCTCCAATGTCGATATTTGAAGCCTTATCAATCATTTTTGTTGTAGGCTCAAGGTACTCAAATTGTGCTGTAGCACCATCTATAAACTCATATTCAAATTGTATTTTTTTTCTATTTGCTTTTAATTTCATTTTTTTTCCTTTTTATTTATATGTTAAACAAAAATTATCATTTCCTGCATTTGCTTGACAAAGGTAAGTTTGCTCAAAAACAATCACACCAGCATCATCACTTTCACTTGGATCCATAGAGTTAGCATATGGTATTTTAAGCTCTAACTTATTGCCATCTTCATTTCCTAAGGTAATAACAATCTCTTTTAAATCATTTATCTTAAAATTTGTCCAATGCTCAATATTTCCTTTGGTTTTTACTGCCTTTACTTTTAGTGTAGGTTTAAAATTTTCTATATAGAACTCTTTTTTAGATATTGCATATATCTCTTGTACTTCATTCCCCATATCAAAATCAAAACTTTCAAGATGGATAGAACCTCCTCCTACAACAATAGCACTTGCACTTATAACAGTCAAAGGCTTATTGGAGTCTAGCGTAACGGCTGGATTCTCTTCATTTTTTGGCTCAAGGTCAGTAAAGCCTTTTAGAGAAAAATTAAACTTAGCAAATTCTCCTATTGTTCCATTTAGAGTAAAATTACCAGCGATTCCCTCAATCACTCTTTTTTCACCATCTAAATAACTATGAGCATTACCTGTAATATCACTCAAATTTGGAGTATATGTTACATCGCTTCCTGCATTTATCGTCTCTTTTAAAGCACAACATTTAAAAAGCTCTGCATATTTTGGTGTATTCCCAGCACCTCCTGCTCCCCTTGCTATAAGTTCCACACTAAACTCAGCTGTTGTGTAATCTGTAAGAGAAACAGTCTTAGCATTTCCTGCCATACCATTACCTATATCTTCATATTCCAAAGTTTTTGGTCTAGGATTTACAAAAACATTATTTGCCGTAGTTATAACAGCACTTGGTGTAACAGCGCCAGTTGAAAATAACAGGGTGTTTTTTCGTACTAATTGTTTTGCCATTTTATTTTTTCCTTGTTTCTTTTTTAATAGTTTTTAAACCAATTATTTTATGCTTTAAAAGACCCTTGATAGTTTCATTTTCTAAAGCTTCAAAAGCATCACCTTTTTTTAAATCTTTTTTATCACCTATATTTAAGACTGTATTAGGTCTTAAAACTTCATATGTTTTTTTCATCATCACCTTTCTAACTCACAAACATTTACCTCAAGACTAAGAACAATAATTTCCATATCGAAATCATTAGGATGTCTAATGCTTCCAACTAAACGAACCTTATCATCAATAGAGGCTAAATAATCATGTATAACCTTATAGACTTTTTGCCTCTTCTTTATACTTAGCTTTTCAGTTAAAAACCCAAGCTTTGCTTCATAAACGGAAAAAGCTTCAAAGTCTGTACTTAAAACCTCCACATCAAAATCACAAATATCAGTAGTCAATGTTAAGATTTCATTTTTTAATATTTCTTCAGTCATTTTTACTTACCAATACACTAAATTCAACACCATAGTCATCAAGCTGTGGTGTTGCCATAACCTTATAATCATCTCCCAAAATGGTAATAATCTCACCTTTTTTTAAAAAAGGTGCGTCGCTTTTTTTAAGCTTTATCACCCTTTCTTTAAAAGTATCAATATCGTAATCTTCATCAAAAATAATTTTTATTTCTTCGCCTTTATACAGAGCAGTTTCACCTACTTCCTTGTACATATATACCAAGTCTGTTTTATACTGCTCTAAGTACACCATTTTTAATCATCACTTTCTTGTGGTTCATAGTCAGTTTTTATTTTTTCAATCGCTTCTTTGTACTGCTCTTTTTTTGTCATACCTTCTAAATTTGCACCAATAATTAATGCAAATTTTTTAAGGTCTGCTGATTTTAAATCTTCATAATCAAAGCCTAAAATCTCACTAAAAACCAGATCTTCATCTTCTTCATTACTTACATCTAAGCCAATTTCTGCTGCATAATCAAGCATATTTTCAAGAGTCATTTCTTCTAAAGAAATAATCTCAACTTTTTTAGTTTCTTTTTTTAAATCTTTATGAATAGGAATTTCAATTTTTTGTAAATATCCATCTTTTTCATAAGATTCTATTTCATCACTTGTAAAGTATTTTTTTGCATCGATTATTGTATTAGCTACAATAACTGCACTAGCTAATACAAATTCTACTTTTGTTTTATGTGTCATATCACACCACTTTCGCACAAAGGGTTGCGTCCACATTTCCAGGAATTGGTAAAGGCTTAGATTGGAACATTAAAAATCTTCCGCTTGGGTCTTGCACCGTCCAAGATTTAACAAAAACTCCACCTACAAATAGATTTACATTCATTCCCTCTTTTTGAAAAGATGAAATATCAGAAATCCCTCCGTAAGCTATATGTGCTCCCGTTTGAGATTGGTCTGCACCTAAGATGATTTTATCAGCTGGCCAGTATAAAGTATTTGCTTTTGTTTCAGGGTCTTCGTATTTACCTGTATATTTGTAAATGCTTAAGTCAAGTTCTCTATCATAACCAATAAATTTAACTCCAGGTTTTTTCTTTTTTGGTTTATACTCACCTGCACTTATATTTCTTATATCAAAAGCCTCTCTAACTTTTGGATGTTTTGCATAAGCATTTGCTGCATCTCTACCCATCACACAAATATCAGGGTCAACTCCCGATTCATCTAGTACTTCTTGTTGCCATTTTTCTAAATCTGCTCTTGGATCAGAATCTGCATGTGTCCATAAGGCAGTTCCAACTAACACTTTGGTATGGGATGCCTTTCTTCCAAATTCAATCTCATCTTCTATACCTTCACCCTTAACAGTAATGGAAGATTTTTCAAGGGCTTGTGCTACCATCAGTTCAGTTCTTCTTACAATCCTTGACTTACCATCATCTAAATCTTTTACCAACTCTTGAGCTGCTTTTTCAGCAGGACTTACACCTGCACCATAGTAAGAATTATTGTCATTTAAAAAGTCCTCTGCTTGGGTTAAAAACTTAGGTTTTTGAAGTGGGGGCTCATAAATCTCTACTTTTTTACCATCTCTTTTTACAACTTTACCTTCTAGCCTTGGAGATACCCACGGTGCGATTTGTTTTCCACCTTTTTGGATTAAAACTTCAACATATTTATAGTTTGAATAAACCTCTTTACCGAAAAAAGTTTCTTGTAAAAAATTATCAGCAGGATGGATTATCTCAACTTTTGCTGTTAATTCTCTTGCAGTAAATAAACTAATCATCTTTATTATCCTTTTTTTGTTAAATAAATATTTTTTTCTCTTAAAGTATTTCTAATACTATCAAGAGTATGTCCAGAGCCTAAAACCAATAAGTTTTCATCAACTTTCCCACCTAATAACACAGGTACTTCCATCGCACTAGCACTTGCATCCACATCTTCAAGTAAAATAGCACTAGGTACTTCACTCCCATCACTCGCACTTGCTGTAGATAATTTGTAAGTACCATCTGCACCCACTTTTCCTAAAATTGCTCCAGCTTCAAGTTCTTCCCCTAAAGCCAAAGTAACTCCTTCATCAACTCTCCACTCGCTTAATACGATTGAATCTGAGTTATACTCTTCTGTATGTACTGGTTGAGCCATTTTTTTTATCTCCCTTCGTTTAGTTTTTTAATTGCAAGATCCATAGATTTGCTTGCTTCATCATCTTTTGTTTTACTTTCTGCCTCCAAAGAGCTATCATCAATCGCCTCAACTTGACTTGCCAAAGATGTAGCATCACTTCTAATAGATTCTGAAGTTTTTGCTTTTTGCTCTTCGTTATAATCAAAAAGTGCTGCTTTAACTGCAACAGCATCACTTGCACCATCAAATTTCAATTTTGTTAATGCCTCTACATTCTCATATCCTAAAGGAATAGCTTCTTCAATAGCTTGTATTCTTTCCCTTTCACTTGTCGCACCTGCTGTATAAATTTCATTATACGCATCAGGATATTGTGCTTGTAACTCTTTTGCTGTCATATTTTCTCCTTCATTAAAATTAGCACTACTTAAAGTGCTATTTGTGCTTAAATCACTCATAAGTTCCTCAAAATCTTGGATTTTATCTATCATCCCAACTTTTATAGCCTCATCACTTATAAGTAGATCACCTTTGCCGAATTTGTCTTTTACCGTTTCAACAGAGGTACTCCTATTTGTTGCAACAGCTTGAACAAATTTCTCACCTAAAGCATCAGCCCACTTCTGAATTTGAGCTTGCCCCTCTTCACTTGTAATATCAGGTCTTTTTTTTGGACTTACAGAAGAAACAATCTCAATATTTTTTAAACCCTGAGTTTTTTTCTTCTTAGAATCATCCAATAGGGCATATACAACACCAATAGAACCCACAAATGAAGTTGGGGACGCTACAATCTCATTGCAAGCTGATACAATCCAATAGTGAGCTGAAGCTGCTAAGTCATCAACATAAGCAATAGTTTTTTTTGATGAGTTTGAAATCATATTTGCAAACTGATCTATTCCTGCAGCTTGACCTCCAGGTCCATCTGCAACTAAAACAATAGTTTTAACACTTGCATCCTCTTCAAGTTTTTTAAACTCTTGCGAGGCTCTATCAAGGGAGGTGTATCCAGATATTTCCATCAAACCGCCATACCTGATAATAGGTCCTGTTAATTTTAAAATTCCTATTGAGCCTCTTTGCTCTGTTAGTCTTTCATCTTTTCTGTAAAAACTTGTACCATTTGATAAGGCTTCTTTCCTTTGTGTTAATTGTTCTAATACATAAGGATGAGAAATATCGGATAATAAATCTTTTCCCGTAGCGATATTGTTAATCGCTTGCAACCACGAAGGCATAATTAACCAAGGCTTTGAAGTCAATTCAGTCATTATCTGTTTCATTTTCTTCCTTTATAAATTTTGCTTCGAGCATTTTTTCCCTTTCTTTTTTCCCCCTTGAAATATTTTTATCAAAATCAGAACCATTGATCTCAGCAGATTCTTTTGTTCTTGTACTAAATCCTTCTTCACATCTCATTTTTGCTGCCTTTGTTTCTTTGACAGGGTCAAGCTGACCTGGTGCATCACCATTCCAAACCGCTTGACAATAAGCTTTTTTGATCATAGGATTTTCTAAAAAGCCAGGGGCTTTAATTCTTCCAATCATCACAGCTTCAGTAAGCCACTCTTCATAGATAGGCTGGCAAAAATTAGATGATAGCCATCTTCTTTTTTGCTTAAAAAACTTCCAAGCCTCAAGTAAAGCTCCCCTACTTGCACTATAACTTGCGGTAAAATGTTTCATCAAAACCTCATAGGGGATTTGAAGGCTTGCTCCTATTTGTTTAACCATTGCGTTAAAAAAAGGCTCAAAATTTGGGTTTGGTCTAGTAGGATTTGCACTATCTATACTCTCTCCAGGTGCTAAACCAACAATAGCACCATTTCCAAGGGAATAATCTCTATCATCTTCATATTCTGTATCATTTTCTTCAGCAGGAAGTCCATCTCCAACCTCCCCCAAGTCACTTTTAATGAAAACAGTAAACATACCACTTATAACTGCTGCCATAAGTTCAGCTTCAGTGTATCGTCCAATTTGTTTAAGATCTTCAATGACAGGAGCTAAAAGTGGAATTCCTCTTTTTTGCCCTGGTCTTCTTTTATAAAAAAGATGTATCACATTTCTTCTGTCTGACTCCTTACCAAAAGCAGGAACTATTACAGCAGTATCATCTCTTTTGATATGAACTCCGCCAGGATGTTTTTTTAGAATATGATAGTTTTTAACTGCACCGTTTTCATCTGTTTCAATTCCTGCTATAATATTGTCTTTTTTTAAATCATCTTTGCTATATAAGTGTTGCCCCTCTAAAAGCTTAATACTAAGAGAGTAAGGAGAGTTTTTACGCTCTATAAAAGGCAACAGTGCTAAGCAATCTCCACCCACCATAGCACTAACAAAGGCTATATATTGCAACTCATAAAAATCACTCATTCTAGTAGCATCACAGTCTTTAGATTCTGCATAAAGCTTAAATTCTTGCATAGTAGAACTCTGCCACTTTTCAGCTTCTTCTTCTGTCAGTCCAATCATTTCATAAGGGATTTGAGGTTGTACTTTTAAACCTGTTCCTACTGTATTTGTAGAATAAGTTTCTATTATCGCCCTTGCCAAAGAGACATTTCTATCGCTATCATAAGATCTATTTCTAAGTGTTTCTAAATCAGGAATATCATCTCTATCAGAGTCCCCTGAAATAGGATTCCAGTTTTTTAAGGCTTTTCTTGTATGCGAAGCTCCATTATAACCACCCCTTAAAAAACCTAAGGTAGCCTTTGCCTTAAGCCTTCTTAGTCCATAATCAGGAGCAAGGGAACAAATAGCTTTATCAATAAGATTTACTTTTAGATTTTTAGTCATTTAAAAAAACCACCCTTTTCATAGCTGGTCCCCTTCTAGGTCTTTTACCTTTAATTTTAGAATTTTCTAGTCTTTCGATTTTTTCTTCATAATCTTTAACATATCTCATCACATGTCTTGCATCTACTTTAGTAAAACTCTTATCGCCAACAGTATAGCTCTGATTTTGCGCAATGGCTTTTTCGCAGTCACGCCAAATTTGTAACATATCCTTATAATGTTGTAAATTTTTTTCATCTTTTCTAGCCCATGCAGACATATTTTTCCTTTTTATTTTAAAGATATTGGAATTTTGACAGAATCTAAAAACAAAAAACAGTCAATTTTTTTGTCTTGTTTTTTTTTAAAAATTATGGTATTTAGGGCTGTGTTTTTTGTATTTGTATGATTTTATTGAAAACTATCGATAAAATAGCACTTTAAGGGAAGCTATTCTTTTTATTTATAAATAGAAAAATATAAAGTTTTAAAATTTTTTAATGTTTAAATTTTTTGAAAAATTATAAAAATTTAGTTTTTCTAAAAAAATATATATAATTCCTAAATATTTTCAAAAACCATCTATTTTCATTAAATGTCAATATATTTTACCATATATGGTAAAATATATTGACAAAGACATAAAAAACTGTTATAATTACGGTATATAAAAAGGAGTTTGAGATGATTACAAAAGGAACTGAAAAACAAATAACTTGGGCAAATAAAATTAGAGATAAATATTTAGAGTTAAATCTAAAAGGACAAGGATTGACAAAAGAGGAATATAAAAAAATAAACTTTGACCTATTTGTTGATTTTGTAGATAGAAAAACGGGAAATTATGATAAAGAATTAATAAAAACATATAAAGAACTTAAAATCCTTGATATAATAGAAACACAACCTAATGCAAAATTTTGGATTGAAAACTATAAGTTCCTTACAGATAAATATAATAAACACACGATCGAAAGGTTATATTATTGTGACAGAGAAGATTTAAGAAAAATAGTAGAATGCGTACAAAAAAACTTTGATAGAAGTAAAAAAGCTGGATTTGATTATTTTGAGTATTGTGGAATAGAAGTAGCTTTTACTGACTCTTTAAAAGAAGAGAAAAAGAGTAAAGAAAAAATTGAAATGGTGCAAGAATATGACAGAGAACTTTATGAATTTGCAGAATTTTTAAATATAGATATTTCTTCTTTTATTTCTAAAGGTTATTTTATAGGGATAGATGGATATAGTAACGCTTTAGAAAAAATAGCGAAGTCTTTAAAAAATGAAAATGGGTTATTTGAAAAAACAAATAATTCTAAATATTTTGACAGTCCTTTAGAAAATAAAATAATAGATGAGATACTAAGACAACAAGAAAAAGAACAAAAGAAAGAAGAATTAAACAATCTAATTGACTCTTTAGAAAATGAAAAAGTTAAAGAGTTATTGAAAGATGGTGAATACTGGAACAAAAAAATATATAAAGATTCTATTTATATAAAAAATAAAAAGTATAATGTTCAAAATGATATTAAAACTTTAGAAAAAATAGCAAAATTTTAGGAGGATAAAATGAAAAGACTTATTAAAATATGGGAATTTAAACTAAGAAATGGTGAAAAAATAAAAGTAGAAGATGCATCTTTTTTGGAAGCGAAGAAAGAAGTGGAAAAAATAAATGATAGTGGAATATTAGAATATAAGCAAATATCTCCTTTGAATGAAGGTGAAATATTAGTAACAAATATCCCTTTAAGTTATGGAGTTACCTTACATTCTAAAGATGACAATAAATTACCTTTATACAGAATGGCAAATAATTGTTTTACACAAATTGAATTAGAAGAGGAAGCAATAAAAAATACAGGAACTACATACAAAGAATTAATTAAAGAGAAATACAATATAAAAAACGGGCAAATTGTAAGAAAATAACAACTCTTGTATCGGTGAAAATTGAAATAAATTTATAAAATAAATCTTATAAATCGGTTATGTTTCAATATAACTTTTATTTCGGTTTAACTGATATAATTGTAAGATAGTTTTTATAAAAAATATCTTAAAAAAAGGGTTTTAAATGCTAGAAAAATATGAAATAAATAAAATCGTTCCTTCTGGTCTTTTGGAAGAACTAAAAAAAGCAGGAGATACAGAGAGAAATTTTTTAACTTTTAATGAAAATGGAATAACTGCTTATATCATTTTAAATAAAATAGATAAAAGTGAGCTAAAACAATACAATAGCAATCTAACTGTTATTTATAAAGATTTAGAAGTTCCTTTTTTAGTTTTAAAATATAAAGAAGATAGCTTTGAATTTCCTTTTTTCCCTAATGAAAGTTTAAAGATAGGAAATGCACTTGATATTTTATTTATTGATTTAAATGGATATGTTTTAAAATCTTATAGAAGATTGGGGCTTGATATGAATATGCTTAAAAACATTACAAACGGAATTGATTTTGTAAATGCTTTAAGCAAAGAACAAATAATTTCTATAATTAAGAATCAAATTTATATTAAATATACACCTGAGCAGATGCACAAAGGTGGTGTTCGACAAGTTTTTAGGAGATAAAAATGAAAAAAGAATCTATAAATAAACAAATTTGGAATGAGCTAAAAAGAAGTAATTTTACGACAGCTGAAAAACTGGCTGAAAAATTAGGAGCAAAAGTCTATACAGTTTTGCACTATCTAAATGCTTTAAAGAAAGCTAAATATTTAAAAGCAAAAACAACTTTAACAAAATTAAAGAAAGAGGATAAAATAAAACTAGTAAAAAATACTGGAGAGTCCCATCCTACTTATTTTGGGGGTTATTTAAGAGATAAGAATACAAATAGAAAAATAAAAATCTATGATAGCAATTATGTAAGACCGAGACAAGTAAGTATAGATGAAATACAGAAAGAAAGTAAAAAAAGATATAAGCTTTATCTGCAAGCTATTTTAGAATTAAAGCAAGATGAAATTGCACAAATTAAAATTAATAAAAAATTCAAAGAATTTTTAGAATTTGAAAACAGAACAGAATATACGGACGATTACATAAGGAGTACAGTTTACAGGTTTAAAAAGAAATTATTAGAAAAAGGATTTCTTGTCTTGACTGGAGATTATTATAAAAGTAATAGCCCTTATATTTTAATAAATCTAAAAGAAATAAAAAAGGAACTAGATGATACAGGAATTTAAAAGAAAATTAAGAATTATTGGTGACGGAGAAGTTCGAATTCATGCGAGTGATTTAAGATTATTAATTGAGGATTTAGAAAAATATGAAACAGAGAATAATTATCTAAAGCTTGGAAGCCCTTTTCTTCCAAAAATAACTGATTTTGTATACAAAACAGGTAAAAATATAGGAAAAATAAATAAATCCAA